>ERZ1066134.498-NODE-498-length-18686-cov-7.861467_pt1 | contig 18686 bp, 13 predicted proteins | sample MGYA00382781_ERZ1066134 | MGnify/ENA primary metagenome ERZ1066134 (study PRJEB33369, sample SAMEA5778364) | biofilm metagenome | biome: Industrial cooling water; feature: Water cooling tower basin; material: Biofilm | place: United Arab Emirates | collected... | reverse complement strand
ATCTGAACCTATGTGCATTGCCGGAGTATTCGGAGGCCTGCATTCGGGCGTGTCGGAAAGCACCACAAGTATTTTTTTAGAAAGTGCATACTTTTTCCCTGACCACATTCGCAGAACGGGACAGCTTCATGGGCTGAAAACCGATGCCTCATTTCGTTATGAGCGCGGCACAGACCCACATATTTTGCATTATGCCCTCAAACGTGCCGCTTTGCTCATCAAAGAAGTGGCGGGTGGCCAAGTGGCATCAGAAGTGGTAGAATTTTACCCTGAAAAAATTGACAACTACAATGTGTGGGTAGATTTTGAATATATCGACCGAATGGTGGGCGCAAAGCTTCCTGCTTCAAAAATATTTGGAATTTTAGATGCCCTTGAAATTGGTGTTTCAGACGAAACCAAAACCGGATTTTTGTGCACGGTGCCAAACTATAGGGTAGATGTAAACCGTCCGGCAGATATTGTAGAAGAAATAGTGCGGATTTATGGCTTCGACAATTTGCCGCAACAGCCCCATTTGGGTTCAAGCTATTTGGCCGATTTTCCCGTAATTACCAAAGAAAAACTCTACAACAGCATTGCCAATACTTTGGTAGCCAAAGGTTTTTATGAGATAATGACCAATTCGCTCACAAAACCTGAGTATGCAGCCTCTGTCGAAGCCTTAAATGTTGCTGAAAACGTAGAAATACTAAATAAACTCAGCCCTGAATTGGGTGTGATGCGCCAAACAATGCTTTTTACAGGCCTGGAAGCCATTATTCACAACATCAATCGCAGGCAGAAAGACCTCAAACTATTTGAAGTAGGGCGCACCTATCGCAAGTCGGGCGATGGTAGTGCAGTGAATGGCTATGAAGAAAAAAATATTTTGGCTATTTATCTCACAGGCAACACCTCTGCCGAAAGCTGGAAAGATAAAAGCATTCCCAATACTTTTCACGACCTCTCCTCTGCGGTGCAAGAACTTTTACAAAGCATCAACATCAGTAACTACACTTATAAACAGCTTGAAAACGATGCCTTATTAAGCCAAGGATTGAGTTTGGAAAAAAATACCAAAACTTTTGCCCGTTTTGGCCAAGTCAAAAGCAAATACTCCAAGATGCTTGACATTAAGCAAACGGTGTTTTATGCCGAAATAGACATGGATTTGCTACTAAAGTGGACTTCTAATAAGCTCACTTACAGAGAAATACCTAAATTTCCCGAAGTTCGCAGAGATTTATCACTAGTACTAGATAAAAAAGTGACATTTGAAGAAATTCAAAAATTGGCACAAAAAACCGAGAAAAAACTATTGAGAGAGCTCAATGTATTTGACGTGTACGAAGGCGACAAAATAGGCAGTGACAAGAAAGCCTACGCTATCAGCTTCACCTTGCAAGACGAGGAGCAAACGCTTAATGACAAGCAAATAGAAAGCACTATGCAGCGACTCATGCAAACTTTTGAAAAAGAGTTGGGAGCAGTGATAAGAAGCTAAAATATATTCTTAAATTAGGCTATGGCTAAAAAACTCATTCATTTCGACTGGGCAATCAAACGATTGTTAAGAAACAAAGCCAATTTTGTGATACTAGAAGGCTTTTTGAGCGAATTATTATTTGAAAATATTAAGATTAAGCAAATTCTTGAAAGTGAAAGCAATCAAGAAGAAGATGATGATAAGTATAATCGTGTAGATATACTGACCGAAAACTCCAAAAATGAACTGATAATTATCGAAATACAAAACACCTATGAAATAGACTATTTCCAGAGAATGATATATGGTGTTTCAAAAGCGATAGCTCAAAACTTAATGAAGCGACAGCCCTATTCTCTAGTTAAAAAAGTGATTTCGGTAAATATTGTTTATTTTGATTTGGGTCAGGGAAAGGATTATATATACAAAGGGATTACTGAGTTTAAGGGTTTACACCAAAACGATTTGTTGGAACTTTCGGGCAGGCAAAAGGCAAAATTTTTAAAAGAAAAAGTTTCAGATGCTTTTCCTGAATATTATATCTTGAAAGTAAATAATTTTAATGATAAAGCGAAAGACACGCTTGATGAGTGGGTCTATTTTCTAAAAAACAGCGAGGTAAAAGATGAGTTCAGGGCAAGAGGGTTAAAAGAAGCCCAAGAGGTACTAGATGTAATGCGATTGCCAAAAGAAGAACAATATAGCTACAATAGACATTTAGATAGTCTTCATCTTAAAGCCAGTGAAATGTTGTCGCTACAAGAAGAGGCTGAATACAATGTTATGCAAAAAACAAAACTGGAAATAGCTGAAAACTGCATTAAAAAAGGCTATGACAATACTGTAATTAGCGAACTCACGGGGCTTAAAATTAAAGAAATTGAAAACCTAAGATCTGTTTTCAAATCTTAGGTTTTTCTATCTCAACATAAAAAATATTTTGTAGATTTCTTATCTATACAATTGTTATCAGGAGTATAAAATACTTGTCCCCCCTAAACTGTGCCATTCAATCTCCACTCACACTACCAGCCCATGGGCGACCAGCCCAAAGCCATTGCCGAACTGGTAAAAGGCATAAATAATGGCGAACCTTTTCAAGTACTTTTGGGTGCAACGGGCACAGGAAAGACCTTTACGGCAGCCAATGTCATACAGCAGGTGCAAAAGCCCACGCTCGTTTTGAGCCACAACAAAACCTTGGCAGCACAGCTTTACGGGGAGTTCAAACAATTTTTTCCCGAAAATGCGGTAGAATATTTTATTTCATACTACGATTATTATCAGCCGGAAGCATTTTTGCCTACTACGGGCACATATATAGAAAAAGACCTTTCTATCAATGAGGAAATAGAAAAATTGAGACTTTCGGCCACTTCGGCCTTGGTTTCAGGCCGTAGGGATGTGATAGTGGTGGCTTCTGTTTCGTGCATTTATGGCATAGGGAACCCCGAAGAGTTTGGCAAACTCACCTTGAAAATTCAGGTGGGCGATGTCATAGCCCGCAATCGGTTTTTATATGCTTTGGTAGAAATTCTTTATGCCCGCACCCAGCATGAGTTTAAACATGGTACATTTCGAGTAAAGGGCGATACGGTGGATATTTTTCCGGCTTATGCCGATTTTGCTTACAGAATCATTTTTTATGGCGATGAAATAGAATCCATTCAGCGAATAGAACCCGAATCGGGCAAAAAAATCACCGATGAAGTGATGATAAGCATCTTTCCGGCAAACTTGTTCGTGACCGGGCGTGAAGCCCTCAACACCGCCATGAACGAAATACGCATGGATTTGGGCGAGCAAATCAAGTTTTTTGAACGTGATTTGCGCTTTGTCGAGGCCAAGCGCATACAAGAGCGCACAGAGTTTGACTTGGAAATGATGAACGAACTGGGCTACTGTTCGGGTATAGAAAATTATTCGCGCTATTTCGACAGACGACAAATAGGCCAGCGTCCATTCTGCTTGCTCGACTACTTTCCTGACGACTATTTGATGGTCATAGACGAGAGCCATGTCACTGTGTCGCAAATCAGGGCGATGTGGGGAGGCGACCGCTCTCGTAAAGTGTCGCTTGTCGACTACGGATTTCGCTTGCCTTCGGCCTTAGACAATCGCCCGCTCACTTTCAATGAGTTTGAGGGAATGATTAACCAAGTAATATATGTGAGTGCCACACCTGCCGATTATGAATTACAAAAAACAGGCGGTGTGGTTGTGGAGCAGATTATTCGCCCCACAGGTTTGCTTGACCCTGAAATTGAAGTACGCCCTTGTACCAACCAAATACCCGACTTGCTCGATGAAATAAAGAAAACCATTGCCGATGGTGGGCGAATATTGGTGACCACACTCACCAAGCGCATGGCCGAAGAAATGTCAAAATATTTGGTGAATATGAATGTGAACACCCGCTATATTCACTCTGAGGTGAAAACTTTGGACAGGGTAGAAATATTGCGAGAGCTACGTTTGGGTATTTTTGATGTGTTGGTAGGTGTCAACTTGCTTCGCGAAGGCTTAGACTTGCCCGAGGTGCAGCTTGTTGCCATCATGGATGCCGACAAAGAAGGGTTTTTGAGAAACCAACGTTCGCTCATTCAAACCATAGGCCGTGCTGCCAGAAACGACAAAGGCCATGTAATCATGTATGCCGATGTGGTGACGGGTTCTATGCAAATGGCGATAGACGAGACCAACCGCAGGCGAGCCATACAGATGGAATACAACCGAGTACATGGAATCACTCCTACTACTATTTTAAAATCAAAAGAAGCCATATTAGCACAAACCAAAGCCGCTGATAGCAAGCGCGATGCTAAAAATTATTTTGATGTAGACGAAGTGGCTACCTCATTGGCAGCCGACCCTGTAGTGAAATACATGAGTAAAAAAGAACTCCAAAAACTGGCCGACAAAACCAAACGAGAAATGGAAAAGGCTGCCAAAGAGATGGAGTTCATCGAAGCCGCCCGCTTGCGAGACGAGTGGCAAGCTTTGCTAAAGTTGATAGGGGAATAAAATTCTCGTTACCGGATAGCAAATGTTAAGTTTTACGGTGTGGGCCTTCTCACACTGTAGTCACCACAGCAGGCACGCCAAAAACGGTTTGTTTGGCTTTAACAGGTGCCATCACCACACTGCCGGCACCTACTCTGGCTCCTTTGCCGATAGTGATTCCCGATATAATGGTCACACCCGAACCTATAAATGCGCCTTCTTCTATCGTCACGGCAGACCCTACTACCGTTCCGGCACCGATCTGTACAAAATCTTCTACCACGCTCTCATGGTCTATCACAGCATTGGTATGCACCACACAGTGATTGCCCAACTTAACTCCCGCTTGTATAGAAGCTCCTGCGTTTACAAAGTTGCCATGGCCTATCAATGCCATTTTCGATAGATACGCTTTGGCATGAATTGCATTTACAGGCATGATTTTACGCATATCAAGCAGAAATTCTGTCAATGACTGTTTTAGTTTTTGATTCTCTACAGCCACAAATGCCTCACATTTTTTGCCTATCAGTTTGGTAAATCCTTCATCGTCTGTACTTCCCAGCACCGTTACTTCATCTATCTCCTTGCCATGCAACTTGTTGTCATCATCTAAGAAACCAAATACGGTGACATTGTTGCTTTTAAATATTTCAAGTGCCGCCAAACCTATTCCCTTTGCGCCCAATATCAGTACCGGATTTTCCATATATATTTATTAACCTATTTAAAATTCAATACCCAAAATTAACGCACACAAGCTTAATTCCTTAATTTTGGAAAGTTTTTTATTTCTACTCAATTTTTCAATGAGCATAAACAATAATTATTTAGTGATAATGGCCGGGGGCGTAGGAAGCAGGTTTTGGCCCTACAGTCGGACTAAGTTTCCAAAGCAATTTCACGACATTTTAGGTACAGGTCGCACCATGCTTCAGCAAACAGCCGATAGGTTTGAGGGTGTGGTTCCCAAAGAAAATATTTATATCGTAACCAATGCTGCGTATGTAGATTTGGTAAAGTCAAATTTGCCATTCCTCACCGATAAACAAGTGCTGGCCGAGCCTATGGCCAAAAATACAGCTCCTTGTATAGCCTATGCAGCTTATAAAATCAGGTCTAAAAACGAAAAGGCGAACATCATAGTGTCGCCTGCCGACCATTTCATTCAAAAAGAAAGCGAGTTTAGAAAAACAATAAATCAGGCATTGAATTTCACTGAAAAGAACAATGCCATTGTTACCATAGGCATAGTCCCTACCCGCCCCGATACTGGCTATGGTTATATTCAGTATGACAAAAATTCGCAAGGCGAGGTTAAAAAAGTGAAAAGATTTGCCGAAAAACCCAACCACGAAACGGCACTTCAATTTCTAGCCAGTGGCGATTTTTTATGGAATGGAGGACTGTTTATATTCAACACCCACACCATTCAAGAGGCATTTCAAAACCATTTGCCATTGATTGCTAATTTGTTTAAAAGTGGAGACCGTAAGTACGATACGGCAGAAGAAACTGCCTTTATAAACGAAGTATATCCACAGTGCGAAAGTGTGTCTGTAGACTACGGAATCATGGAAAAGGCCGACAATGTACACGTGATTTTGGGATATTTTGGCTGGAGCGATGTAGGCACTTGGAAATCGGTTCACGATTTGGCTGAAAAAGATACGGAACACAATGTGATTGACGGAACGGTATTCAGCTACGATTCTCGCAATTGTATCATCAAAACACCCAAAGACAAGCTGGTGGTTGTCAATGGATTGGATGGATTTATAGTGACCGAATTTGATGGAGTGCTCATGATTTGCAAAAAAGACGATGAGCAAAAAGTAAAAGAGTTTGTATCTGATGCCAAAAAGCAGTTTGGCGAAAAGTACATATAACTAAAGTCAGAATCCCTTCTTTAATTGTCTAAAAAAGGGATTCTGGTATAAAAATTAGGTGTCTAGTCTGGCGTATTTAGCATTTCTTTCTATAAAATCTCTGCGTGGAGCCACTTCATCGCCCATCAGCATAGAAAACAAATGGTCGGCCTCGGCAGCAGACTCTACAGTTACTTGTTTCAATGTGCGTGTTTGTGGGTCCATGGTGGTAGACCACAATTGCTCAGGGTTCATCTCTCCCAAACCTTTGTAACGCTGTATGTACACGCTGTCTTCTTTGCCCTCTTTAGCCAATTCTTTCACGGCTATTTCTCTTTGGGCCTCGTTCCAACAGTATTTTTCATCTTTGCCTTTTTTCACCAAATAAAGTGGTGGCTGGGCTATATACACATAGCCGTTGTCTATCAACGAGCGCATGTAGCGGAAAAAGAAAGTCAAAATTAATGTACGAATGTGGCTTCCATCCACATCGGCATCGGTCATGATGATGATTTTGTGGTAGCGGAGTTTTTCCAAATTCAAGGCTTTTTCATCGTCTACAGTACCTATGCGCACACCCAAAGCCGTCATGATATTTTTTATCTCTTCGCTATCGTAAATTTTGTATTCCATGGCCTTCTCTACGTTGAGAATTTTACCTCTCAGTGGCAAAATAGCTTGAAACACACGGCTGCGGCCTTGCTTGGCAGAACCACCAGCCGAATCACCCTCCACCAAGTATATTTCACATTTGTTGGGGTCGCTTTCTTGACAGTCGGCCAGCTTACCGGGCAGCCCGAAACCGCTCATGGCGCTTTTGCGCTGCACCATTTCACGGGCTTTGCGGGCAGCAATACGGGCTTGAGCAGCCAACACCACTTTGTTTACTATCAGCTTGGCCTCTTTGGGGTGTTCTTCCAAGTAATGCTCCAATACTTCGCCCACTGCTATGTCTACAGCACCCATCGCCTCGTTGTTGCCCAACTTGGTTTTGGTTTGTCCTTCAAACTGTGGCTCTTGAACTTTTATTGAAATGATGGCTGTGAGCCCTTCACGAAAATCGTCTCCGCTTATCTCTACTTTGGCTTTTTCGAGTGCACCCGATTTGTCGGCATAGGCTTTGAGCGTACGGGTCAATGCCCTACGGAAGCCGGCTACGTGAGTACCGCCTTCTATGGTGTTGATGTTGTTTACATACGAACAGATGGTTTCTGTGTACGATGTGTTATACAAAATCGCTATCTCTACAGGAATTGGGCCTTTTTGATTCTCGATATACATAGGTTCGGGAATCAACTTGTCGCGTGTAGAATCTAAATATTCCACAAACTCCAATAAGCCTTTTTCAGAATAAAACTCCTCGTATTTCACTTTTCCCTCCTCATCTATATCACGCATGTCGGTGAGCGTGAGCCTGATGCCTTTGTTCAAAAACGATAGCTCTCTGATGCGTGAGGCTACAGTCTCGTATTTATATTCACTCACGGTGAAAATCTCCAAATCAGGCCAAAAATGCACCGTAGTACCTCTTTTTTCTGTTTTACCCACTACTTTCACATCGTATTGGGGTATTCCTTTTTTGTACTCTTGCTGAAATTCTTTGCCTTCACGGAACACAGTCACTTTCATATCGCGCGAAAGTGCGTTTACGCAGCTCACCCCCACACCGTGCAAACCGCCCGACACTTTGTAGGTGTCTTTATCAAATTTACCACCGGCATGCAACACAGTCATTACCACTTCCAAAGCCGATTTTCCTTCCTTGGGGTGCATATCTGTGGGTATACCTCGCCCGTTGTCGCTTACAGAGATGGAGTTGTCTTCGTGGATAGTAACATCTACTTGGGTACAGTATCCGGCCAGTGCCTCATCTATCGAGTTGTCCACTACCTCCCATATCATGTGGTGAAAGCCCTTGAAACCAATGTCGCCTATATACATGGCCGGGCGCTTTCTCACGGCCTCTAGGCCTTCCAGTACTGTGATGTTCGATGCTGAATAATCGGTGGGATTCTTTACTACTTCTTCTGCTATTTCACTCATTATTTAAGGGAAAAATACGATTTCAAAAATCAGGTGTTTATGGATGTAAAAATAATGAAAAAATGTGGGGGAAAATAATTTTTGTTTTTTGTGGGGGAGAATTTTTGGAGTTGGTGTTAGTAGTTGGGAGTTGATAGATGGAAATTGAAAGTTAGTTGCTATTCGACATTTCCCCGTCCGTGGTTCGTGTCTTCACGAACCACAAATTAGAGAATTTTTGGAGTTGACGTTAGTAGTTGGTAGCAATCTATAAACCTATTTCACCTTAAAAATAATAGACGGATATAATTATTTTTCGTTTTGATTGGACGGTGATTGAAAAGACGAATATTATCAATCCGAGAGGGATGCTATTCGATTTTCACCGAAAATTCATTTCTGCCGACCACTTCAATAGCACAGAGAAGCTGCCTTAACATTGATGATTACAGGGAGATATTTGTATTTTGTGTAGTGTAAACGTGTACTATACACCAAATACGCAATGCGGATATTCAATATCCGTAATTAGTAATATATTGGTTTTCAAAGCGTTCAAGTAAAACTTTTGAATTTCAAATAATAAGTGCGATATTCGTGTATATAAGAATTAAGCGGCTATTATTTGGCGACAGTGCAGACTTCAAACTTCACAACTAAAACAGACAATGGACAATACGACACTTGAAATAATAAAAACAGTTGCGACAGTGGGAACTGCGGTTATTGCTGCCGTGACAATTCTCAAAGGTTATGCTGAATACAAACTTTCGGCTGTTCAAAAGAGAGTTGAGCTTTTTGAAAAGTATCATCAAAAACTAAAGGAGAATGAAACCTTAAAACGCATCATCGGACTTTTAGATGATAAAAGTGCTGACGTTAGAAACATCCCAAGGACAGACAAGTATTTCTATTTGGGCTACTTTGAAGAAATAGCTCTATTGGTAAACTCAGGAGTATTAAAGCCAGAGATTGCTCACTATATGTTTGCGTATTACGCTAAAATTTGTTGGACAAATGACAATTTCTGGCACGACATAAACAGAAATAGTATTTATTGGAGAGTGTTTCGGGAGTTTGTGGAGCAGATGATAGAGTTAGAGAACAAAAACATGACAATACCGACAAACACAAAACTTCGTTTCAAAATTTAACTTTACAAACAATGACAATAAAATCCAAACAACTCTTTATAAATATCGAAGACGACAGGACTGGTAAAACAACTCTTCAAAAACTTTTAATTGACCGAGCTATTCGACATTTATAATGTCGAATCAATTATCGTAGGTTCTGTGAACCTAAATATATTCTGCCATTCAACTTTTTACTTTTTCAAAAATAAAATCTACCCTCCCGGAGTACAATCAAAAAACTAATTGATAATTTTGGTCTCACTAGAGAGGAAAAATAATTGTAATAGCCCTAAAAATCAGCGTGTTACAGCAAAAATTAGGCTCAAAACCTTTGCGACAAAGCAAAAAATGAATATGAAAAAAATACTTGCAAAAATTTTAAAAAACCTAGGTTACTCCGTAGTAAAAATCAAACAAGAGACCAACAACAACTATAGCGACATTGTAGAAAAAGAGTTTTGGGAGATTTATGATTTCTGCAAGCCATACACCATGACTTCTGTAGAGAGAATGTATGGCCTTTATACTTCGGTCAACTATGTTTTATCAAAAGGCTTGAAGGGCGATTTTGTAGAATGTGGCGTATGGAGGGGTGGAAGCGCAATGTTGATTGCTAAAATGCTGATTAACAGAAATATTACGGATAGAAAAATTTATTTATACGATACTTTTGAAGGCATGTCTGCGCCTACCAATTTGGATGTTGCATACAATGGCCAAGATGCAAGTTTGCTGCTCGAAGAAAGTGTTGACAATAAAGAACAATCTGTTTGGTGTCTGGCCGATTTGGCCGATGTAAAGAAGAACTTACAAAGCACAGGATTTGCCGAACTTAACTTAGTGTATGTGAAAGGCAAAGTAGAAGACACTCTCCCTTCAAATCTGCCGAATGGGAAAATAGCATTGCTACGCTTAGACACAGACTGGTATGAATCGACCAAGCACGAACTCAATGTATTGTTTCCTCTTTTGGTGAAAGATGGGGTGTTAATAATTGATGACTACGGCCATTGGCAAGGTTGCAGAAAGGCTGTAGATGAATATTTTGAACAAATACAAGCCCAAGTTCTTATGCAAAGGATTGATTACACTGGTAGATTGATTGTGAAAAATGTTGAGTAATCTCTTTTTTAGGAATAGTCACACATAAAACGAGACCAAGTTTTTAAAAAAATAAACATACATTTATACTCCAAATATTTTAAAATTGTATGTACGCCCAACTTAAAAATTCAAGCGTTTGGAGTTTTGCCCTTTTTCTATTGTTTCCGTTGTTTTTGCATTCTCAGGGCGTATATGCCCCGCTTAACTACGACTATTACTGGCTAATCGACCGATATGAAATCAAATTGGGTGCAAAATCGAGCGGATTTACCACCTACAGGCCATATACAAGAAAAGAAATAGTGACTCTCACCGATTCGGCAGATGTAAATTTAGCACTTTCGAGGGTAGACAAGTTCAATATCAATTACTTAAAAAACGATAATTGGGATTATTACAACGACAGTTTGAACCTAGGTAAGTCGCCCAAAAAGCGTTTTGGTCTTTTTTATGAATACAATAATTCTTTCTATACTGTGCGTAGCAAAGATTTCACTTTGGTGGCAAATCCTGTAGTGAATTTCGAGCAAAACACCATCAACAGAAGCTACCCGCTCAGTTTGAATACACGCGGAGTAGAGCTGCGAGGCAGCATAGGGAACAAACTTCATTATTATACTTTTATTACTGATAATCAGGCATTTGTGCCCGATTATGTGAAATCGCAAGCCGATTCGGTGGGTGCGTTTCCCAACGAAGGCTTCACCAAAACTTTTAAAAAAGAAGGGTACGATTTCTTCTCTGCTCGTGGCTATGTGGCTTTCAATGTTATCAAACAAATGACGGTACAGTTTGGCCACGACAAAAATTTTGTGGGCAATGGTTATCGTTCGCTCATGTTGTCTGATTATTCCAGCAAATATTTATTTCTAAAACTCAATACCAAAGTATGGCGGTTTAGCTACACCAATCTGTTTGCCGATATGACAGCCAAAGTAATCAATGGCAATAATTACAACCCGCGCAAATACATGGCCATGCACCACTTGGATTTTAAGGTGGCGAGAAATTTTCATGTTGGTCTGTTTGAAGCCATTGTTTTCAATCGTAGCGACAGCGCCACAGGGAACAACGGTTTTGAGCTGAATTACCTCAATCCCATTATTTTTTACAGAGAAGCAGAGTCGTACTTGGGCAGCCGCGACAAAACCCAAATAGGAGCCGATGCCAAACTAAATGTATTTAAAACCATTCAGCTCTATGGACAATTTGTGCTCAACGAGTTTGTGGTGAGCAACATAGCGGCACAAAACGGCTGGTGGGGAAATAAATATGCATGGCAAATAGGTGCCAAATACATTGATGTGTTTGGTATCAAAAATTTAGACCTGCAATTGGAACATAATTTTGTTCGACCCTATATGTACACCGATAAAAATGTGCTTACCAATTTGGCAAACTATGGGCAGCCTTTGGCTCATCCCTTGGGGGCAAATTTTTATGAATTTATGGGAATCGTTCGCTTTCAGCCCGTGGGTAGGCTCAATGTTACTGCCAAGGGCTTTTACATAGTGCAAGGCAAAGATCCGGCAGGACAAAACTTCGGTTCAAACATAATGAAACCGGGCTATACACCCGAAAATCAGTTTAACAACGTAGTAGGGCAAGGCATACGCACCACCACTTTGTTTGCAAGCCTCACAGTAAGCTATCAGTTGTTTCACAACTTTTTTATTGATTTGAGGCAAACGATGCGCAGAGAAAATTCGTCTCTTTCCGACAACAACCTCAACTTTACCACCGTGGGTTTGCGGTGGAATCTGGCACAAAGGCTGCAAGAGTTTTAAGACATTTTGGGCAAGGTCACCAAAAAGCAAGCACCATTTCTTTTTTTCTCGTCCAACTCAATTTTTCCGCCTAGGTCGGTAGTGAGCATTTTTACTATGTGCAAACCCAATCCTGTGGAGTTTTCGCCTCCGGTGGGTTGTGCACTTAGTTTTTGATATTTTCTGAACATGTTCTTTTTGTCTTCATCGCTAAAGCCCGGACCTTCGTCCTCAATATATATCACCACTTCTTTTTCCGATTCCTTTACTCCAATGTTCACACTGGTATTCTTAGGCGAAAACTTTATGGCGTTCGACACCAAATTATCTACAATCCTGCTCAAATAGTTTTTGTCTGTGTGAATAGTGATATTTTGGTCATACAATTTTTTTATCGTGATGGCCTTGTTTTCTGCCGTTAGCTCATAATTTCCGACCAAGCTGTTTAAAAAGACACTCAATTCTATTTTTTCAGGCTTAATTTTCTCGCTGTCTTGTTTTTGAAGCTCTGTGTCAAGTATTCGTCTTATCATTTCTTTGGCATCTATCAGCTCTTTCGATGCAATGGAAAGATACGTTTTTTGTTCTTCACTCAGATTTTGTTCGGTCATCACTACATTTAGCAGCCCTTCAATTCTGTTGAGCGGTGCTTTTAGGTCGTGCGACACGATGCCTATGATACCACTTTTTTCTCTGTTTAATATCTCTAGTTGTATATTTTGTTGTTCCAACATCTCGTTTTGTGCCAATATTTCCTCGGTCTTTTGTTTCAATAAGTTGTTATTCATACGGTATTGAACAAAAAGGAAAATGACAAAAATACTAAACACAAAAATGATAAGTGTAATTGTAATCAATCCAAGCTGCAATACCTGCTTGTCTTTTATAATATCATCTTTCTTTTTGTTTTCAGATATAAGTTTGATTTTAGCCTCTTCGGCATCTTGAAGACCTTTTTTGTAAAGAATATTTTTAATGATGTAGGAGCTTTCTATTTTTAAAAGGCTGTCAGAAGTTTTTACATACCTCAATATGTGGTTGTAAGCACTGAAATAGTCTTTTTTATCAATATATATATCAGCAATCAGCATTTCTGCTCGCTTCACATCTTCATAGTAATAGGCGGTGCTGGCTATGGTATTGTATAAATTAGCATAGAACATGGCTTTTTCATTGTTGTGATACAGCTGAAAATACACCAATGCTAAATCTCTGTTCGATATGGCCTCCCAAATTATATATTTGTTGGCGATGCTTATTTCCAATACTTTTTTGTGGTAATACACAGCACTGTCGCCTTTCCCCCAATTTTTATATGCATTTGCCAAAGTATTCATCACGTAGCAATATATCGAGCTTGCCGTATAGCTGTTTTGCTCAAGATATTTTTTGGCTATCATAGACGATTGAATGGCCTTTTCGTAATCTCTCACAGCAGAATAGTAGTTTCCGAAATGATTATAATAAGAAGCTATAGGTGCTATTTCTGAGGTTTTTTGGGTAGTTTCATAGAGATATTTATATTTATTCAAAATCTCAAAAGCCTCTTCTTTCATGTTCAACCTTTGCATAAGATTAATCAAATTGTTAATCGAGTGTCTTACCAACTCAGGCTTGGGGTGAGCATAGAGCTCTTTCTTGGCCTTTAAGGCAAAGTCTGTCGCAGTGTTTATATCGCTGAAATAGTTGTAAACAGAGCCAATGCGGGTGAGAATACTAAAAGTTTCATATTTCTTTTTTGCAGATTCAAATTTATCGAGTGCTCTGTAGCTGTATTCGAGCGCCTCCACATAGTTTTTGTCTATTTCAGCAGCCATCGATAGCACCTCAAGCGCCCTGGCTTCTCCAAATGGATAGCCCAAACTCGATGAAAGATTCAAAGCCAAATTTCCATATTCACGCTTCGCTTTTGTGTCTTCATATTGCGATGCTATGGCGATTTTGATATAAGTGAGTACTTTGTTTGTATCGTTCTTAATTTTTATTGACCGCTTTAAGCTATCAATGCTATTAATTTGAGCAAATAGTGACCTGCAAAAAAATAAAAGTACCGCTAAAAGTATAAATTTGTGTAATCTCATATCCGAGTTTTAATACGGTATTTTTTAAAAGGGTTATGAGTTTAAGATTAAAATATTTGTACGTACAACTATGAGCAATGTAATATTTAATGGAGAATATTTTGATGATTCGCTCATAAATATAAATATTAATAACCGAGCTTTCAGTTATGGCGATTCACTTTTTGAGACAATTATTTATAAGAATAATGAAATAAATCTTTGGGATTACCACTTTGAGCGATTGGAGGCTGGTATGAAGATATTGGGGTACGATTACTCAAATCATTTTGATAATCAGCTCCTTAAGTCAAAAATTTTATATTTGATTCAGCAATCGGGCAGCCCCAAGGCAGTACGCATACGATTGCAAGTTTGGAGAAAACCGGGCGGGCTCTATACTCCTTCCAACAACGACATAGAGTATTGCATAAGCCATACAATTTTTGATGAACATGTAACCAATAGATATTTTAATACTACAAAAAATTGTGTAGGAATATCTGATAAGATAAATTTAAATTATTCAAATATATCATCTTTAAAAACTTGTAATTCAATACCTTATATCGTTGCTGCCAATGAAAAGACACAAAAAAAGTGGAGCGATATTATACTTTTGGACGGTTTTGGGCATGTGGCCGAGTGCAACTCGTCAAATATCTTTTGGTGGGATGGAGAAAAAATATTCACTCCTTCCCTACAAAGCGGCTGCATAGCCGGAGTCATGCGTAGGCACTTACTGCAAGTACTCAACACTTTGGCTATACCGATAAAAGAAGGACTGTTTGATGTCGCTTCATTAATGAACGCTAAAGCTGTTTTCTCCACCAACTGTACCGGACTAAAGTTTATTGACCAATTGATATTTACAGAGGACCATTTTTACGAACCAGACAATCGCGCGTTTGCTCAAACCGATATTTTCAAACATATTAAACCCAAAATATGAAATCATAATATAATTAACAGTGCTTGAAATGGATGTAGTCATACTGGTTTTTACTGTTTTTGTGGTAGGCAACAAGCTGGTGCTCAGTTCTTTGTTTTTGCTTCGCAAGAATAATTCTCTGCCGGTAAAGGTATTGGCCATCATATTGTTGCTTCCTGCTTGTACAGCATTGAGCAACTTTTTTATGTACAAAAAATTATATGACTTGGTATGGTATGTACAATTACAATTTGTAGCCATTTTGGCTATGGGGCCACTGACATATTTTTATATCCAAATGATGTTGGGCGAAAAAGTAAAAATTGATTTGTATACACTGGCTCATTTCATTCCCTCTTTTGCAGCTTTTTATCTTTTACCTTATCACTACAGCCTTCCTCAAGCACAGCAAAAATTGTTTGTAGACAATTTTTATGGAGACCAAGTGTGGTATGTTTATTGGTCAAATCTAATACTGGGATTCCAATATTTGACTTATGCCATCGTAAGTGCCGTAAAAGTACACAAAACCGAAAAAATCATTCTGCAATTCTACAGCTCTGAGTCGTTTGTCAAAATCAAATTTCTAAAGGAGTTTTTGTATTTAAACCTCATACTAAGCTTGGTTGCTTTGCCTACTTCTGTGATCATGGGCAATGAATGGTCCGATTTAATCATTGTCCCTGTGTGCATGGTCATTTATACATTTTATATCTATTACCAAAGCATGAACACTGGGGCCATATTTGACAAAACACAGTACAATAGCTATTTGGAGAATATAGCTCCGATGAAAATATACAGAGAAGAACGCTATTTGCACTCCAGAATGAGCGAAAAAGAAGTGGAAGACTGTTTTGCAGAGATTGAAGAATACTTTGCTGCCCAACAACCGTGGCTCGACTCAGAACTGAAACTTACCCATGTGAGCAAGGAGTTGCAGCTATCGGCTCATAAAGTGTCGGAAGTAATCAACAGGAAAGCAGGTTTAAATTTCAACGAGTTTGTAAACAACTACAGGCTTGAATATGCCAAAAGTTTATTGGAAAACGACCTCAATAAATCTATGAAAATGGAGCATGTAGGGCTTGACAGCGGCTTTAACACCAAGTCGAATTTTTACAAAATTTTCAAAGAAAAAACAGGACTCACACCAAGCGAATATAGAAAACTCCACGAAATAAGCTCCAAAATAAGGGCTACAGGATAGGTTTTGGCCTTCAATTCTATATTTTTTCTGTTTTAATAATATAAAATCTTATATTTACTTTTTGTTAAGCATAACCTTTTTGTCCATTGAACAAAGACCAATTTCATAAGCTGCTTGAAAATCCGGACGCCAACACGGACATAGATGCTTTAGAAAAGCTGGTAAACACTTTTCCGTATTTCAATGCGGCAAACATCATTTTGGCTAAAGTAAGCCACGACAAAGGCAGCATGTTTTCTAACCAAAAGATTAAAAACGCAGCCTTGTACACTTCCAGCCGAAGTCAGTTGAAAAACTACATATTGTCGGGGCAAAATCAAGGCATTACAGAAATAGAAGAGGAAGAAAAAAAAACTCCTGACGCTTCTGTAAAAGAAGAAAAAACCGCTGAAAACCAACTGCTTACCACTCCAACTGAGCCTACAGCGGCTGCCAAACACGAAACAGAAATTCAACACCTGCGCGATGAAATTCAAGAAGTGCTCCATAGCCTGAAAGGACTGGAAGCCGGATTCAGAGAGCAATCCAAACCAACCGAGCATACCCCAAAGCGCAATCCTTTGGACATAATTAAAGAGGATATGGCTGAAAATCTCATCTCTCAACCTACTAAGGAGGTAAAAGAAGATGAGCTTACAGACCAGCCACTCAAATTTTATGTGCACAGCCCCATTTTTGGCAAAAATCTCAAAACATCGCCACAAGACATCATAAGTGAATATCTCAATTACAGGCCTTATGAAGTGGCACAAAAGCCCGATTTATCAATTCAGGCGTCTATTATTGAGAAATTTTTAGAGTCAGAAGTAAATATGCCTCGCTTTGCAGACATAAGCGAGCCGGTGGCCAAACCCGACCTTTCAAAGCTTTCTACCCAGCTGGACGATAGCCTTGTCTCTGAAAATATGGCCAATATTTTTATCAAGCAAAATAAAATAAACAGGGCAATTGATATTTATGAAAAATTAAAGTTGAAAAATCCTGAGAAAAGCAATTACTTTGCAGAAAAAATTGAATACCTACAATCTTTAAACAAATAATTTCATGTTTACCGTTGCATTAATATTTATTGCCCTTATATGTTTTTTACTTATTTTGGTGGTTTTGATACAAAACTCCAAAGGTGGTGGCTTGGCTGCCGGAGTTAGCTCAAGTTCTTCAAATCTTATTGGTGTGAAGCGTACAGGCGATTTGTTAGAAAACATTACTTGGGGATTGGCAATCACGCTTTTGGTTAGCTGCTTGGCCACAAACTTCATTATAGACAGAGATGGAAACGGAGAAACAGAAATCAATAGTGTAAACGTAGAAAGAGCACAAGAATCGGGTTTTGCTCCTCAGCAACAGCAACCACAACAAGAGCAACCCGCCCAAGAGGAAAGCAAATAATACATTTCTACAAAATTTTATAACTCACTGAAAAAGACCGACTTAGTTCGGTCTTTTTTGTTTTCGGCACTTACTATACTTTAAAAAACGTCATTAATACAATATTTTATTACGAAAATGCTAATTTGCAAATTATTCGTAGTTACCGAATTATAACCTTACACCTATGCCAAAAAATATACTCCTATTTTTAGCAACTTCAATTTTCGCATTTTCATCAGTTTCAGCTCAAATTCAGCTTTTGCCCATTAAACAAAACTACAAATGGGGCTACTGCGACACTACAGGAAAAACCGTGATAGAGCCTAGTTTTGACCACGCCTATCCCTTTGTGTGCAAACTGGCCAAATTCAAAACCAAAGGAAAATATGGGGTGGTAGATGCCACAGGAAAAATAATAGTAGATGCAAAAGAAGATTCAATCAATATCTTTTGCCCCGATTACATCTCCGTACTCGAAGATTCTGCCTGGGGGCTGGATGATATTAATGGCAACAGCCTGCTCGACCCTGCTTATCAAAAAATAGTACCCGACAAACAAGACATATTTTTTATATGGAAAAATGGCTTAAAAGGTTTGTTTCATGCTCGGAGCAAAAATATACTTAAACCTGTTTACAAGGAATTGAGCTTCTACAAAGGTTTTTATTTGGCAAATGAAAATGGTAAAAAAGGCCTGTTTGACAGCCAACTCAATCAAATAGTGCCCACAGAAAACAATGACATAGA
>ERZ1066134.491-NODE-491-length-19094-cov-7.251851_pt1 | contig 19094 bp, 12 predicted proteins | sample MGYA00382781_ERZ1066134 | MGnify/ENA primary metagenome ERZ1066134 (study PRJEB33369, sample SAMEA5778364) | biofilm metagenome | biome: Industrial cooling water; feature: Water cooling tower basin; material: Biofilm | place: United Arab Emirates | collected... | reverse complement strand
GATTTATCGTTTTCTTGTTTGTGCTTGCGCTTTTGTGCACAATTTTGGTGCGAAACTCTAGTGTTAGTGTTTGTTTTTGTGATGTAGACTAACCACATTTAATACCAACAAAAAAATGCAGCTCAACAGGCTGCATTTTTTGTTAATCAATATTCTGACAATATAATTTTTAATCAAAAGCTGTTTATTTCAAATGGTTACTCCTAAACTCTTTTGGAGTAAATCCCGTTTTTGACTTGAAAAACCGAGAGAAATAGCTTTGATCTTTGAAGTTGAATCTAAATGCAATTTCAGAGATGTCCATTTCTGTATACGCTAGAAGACGTTTGATTTCTACCAGCAATTTGTTGTCAATGATGCCATTGGCATTAATCCCCACAAGCATTTTCACGGTTTCGTTTAAATGGCCTGGCGTTACAGACAGCAAATGGGCATAGTCCTTCACAGATAAATATTCGGCATATTTTTCATTTACCAGCGATTTGAATTTTCTCACCAACTCTGCCCCTTTGCTTTTGTGAGAGTATACAGGATTTCTATCTCTGGCACTCCGAGCGCTCATTAGTAAAATGGTACTAAGGCAGTTTCGACAGATAGTTTCGGAAAAATTGTCGTTTTCCGAGGCATTTTCTATCGCTTGCAGAAACACGGAAGTGAAATTCTCAGACAATTTGGTACTATGAACAGAGAGCGCTTCGGCACTATTTACCAACCCATCAAATAGAGAAGTGTAGTTTTCATTACCTGAAATGGATAAAAAATCTTCGTTAAACAGAAAGATATATCCATAAATGTCTTCTGAATAGTGAATTTCATGTACCTGACCGGGCGAGACAAAAAATAGTGTCTCAGGCTTAATTTCATACTCTTGAAAATCGATTACATATTTGCCCGAACCCTTTTTGATATAAAGCACTTCGTAAAAAAAATCGTGCCGGTGTGGATATTCCACATTATAGTGCCTGTTGTGGTCAAACACCTCTACCTTGAAACCCATGCTACCGCTTTGGGCATTTTTGAACTTTTCAAGGCCGTATATAGGTATGTTTTTTCCTGTAGACAAAATGGAAAAGAATTGGTTTGGCTTATACTAAAGTATAAAGTTATAACATAGTCTGGAATTTATATCCATTGAAGTCTTCTTGAAATACCCGATACGTAAAAAAGGCGTGCCACCACTTGAGGATGCACGCCTTTTTTATTTTGTAGCTGTGAGTATGGATTACTTCACTATTTGCAGGGGTTTGGTGATTTGCTCGCTTCCTGCAGATATTTTCACTATATAGCTACCAGCTGCTAGTGACGAGGTGCTGATGCTGGAAGCTCCCGATTGCGAAGTGACCGATACCAAGGCCTCGCCCAACAGATTGTACACCGCCACGGTGTAGCTCTCAAAAGGAGTATTGATGTTCACTACATCTGAGGCAGGGTTGGGGTAGATGGTGGTAGCTTCTGTAATTTCGGCTTGTATTTCTTGTCTAGAACGAGCACCTGTGCATAAATTATATGCTCCATTTGACTCACAACTCCCATTAATAATTTTAACCCCTATTAGAATAGCTGGATTAGCTGGACAGCCTGGTCTAGGAACATTATAGTTTGCTGAAGTAGCTCCTGAAATGACTGTACCCCCAGAATTAGGATGACCATTATACCATTGATAACTAGCACCCGCAACACTTTGAACACTTAAATAAACTGTGTTCCCATCAGAACTGGCATTGATGTAAGGATTAACCCATTGAGAAATGGTATAAGTAACAGCACTTGGCGTGTAAGTAGGTGCGCATGCGGTGTTGGCAGATTTAATGTAAGCAATAGAGTACGTTTGCGTACCCAATAAATTATCTGCATTAATCGTCCCATCGTATTGAAGTGCATTGGCAGGGACAGTTACTACGCCTGCATTAGCGCCTGATATACTGATTTCCCAAGGGCCTACACCTGAAAAACCATTGATGGTATACAGCAAAGTAGCATTGTTCGCTACATTACATATCGTAGTAAAAGATGGATTTGTGAAAATATATGGATTGGGGTCTTGTATAGTATTTATTTGAATACTTTCTGTAAATGCGCTTTCGCAGCCATTGAGCTCGGCTTTGGCTTTGAAAAGCTGACCCGAGGCAGAGGTAGGATAGGTAAGTATTTGATTGTTAGCCACCACATCAGTTACTGTAACGGGTACGGTGTTAGTTCTGCTCCACACAATGTTTACCCCTGCTGTGGTGGTACTGCTGCTGCCCTTTACGCTTATTTGGTTGGTGCCGCAGGCGGTGTAGGTGTAGGTGGGAACGGTAGGGACTGGTTTGATGGTGAGAGAACCGTTCATATTATTTGAGCATCCATATAGCATATCGGTTGCTACAATTGAATAACTTCCAATAGTATTCTGATTAGAAAATTGTAATAAGTCTTCAGTACCTTCTATTGTTTCAAGAACCGAACCATCTCTATACAGAGTATATTCTACATCAAATTCTGATCCTGCTAATGAAATATTATATCCAACCATATTGTAACAAAGAAAATTATTTGGTTGAAGAGAAAATGCTATCGGCTTTTTTCTAATTTGTTTGGTAAAACTACCCAAATCTGATCTTTCAGATGGACAATTGTTACCCTTTGCAAGAACCTTTACATCTAATATGCCTGTTACTGTGATAGTTACTTGATGAATTAAGGTAAATGATGTTGTAGTAATGTTATAATAGGTCTCAACAGGATTACCTCCAATTTGCAATACCACATAATATGGTTTTGGACCAGTGTAAGTACCGCTTACTGTAATATAGTCAAAGCTACATATTTGAGAAGTTGGAAGAATCCCAGTTATAGTTGGTCTCGTTGAGCAAGTTTGCGAAAAGGCATTTTGAAAACATAGAAGGCAAAATAAAATTGATGCCATTCCTAAATAGGTAGATTTTTTCATTTTTGTTTAAGTTTAAAGTGGAACGTAAAATATGAATTTATACGACAAATTAAATGAATAATAAATTTACATTACAAGTATATTTTCTATTCTTAAGAAACTATTTTTATAATTTACTCAAATAATACCATTTATTAAACTTTACTATTTAGTGGGATACCTAAATAAATATATCATATTATATGGCACAATATTATTGTTTAAAATATCAAATTTGCTACTAAATTGTATATAAAATGAAATATTATACTAGTAAGTTTGTTTTTTTTTTTTTACCTTAAAAAGTATATTAAGAATTCTTAGAATAATTATATATTAATTTTTTGTAAATATTTTACATCTATTAAATTTCATTTTCCCTTTTTCCTTTTTCCTTCCTTTGACCTATATTTGAATGACAAAACAACAAATATGCATCTACTTAGCTTTTTCAAATGGTTTACAGCTTTTTCTATTTTAGTTCTGGTATTGAATGAGAAAGCAAATGGACAAGCTACCTTATGGGGGCTTACCAAGAGTACTCAATATTTGGCCTTTAATGAAGGAGAAAATTCTGGTCGCATATTTTCTTTGAACCTCGCAAACAAAACAATCAATTCCAGCCATTTTTTTTATTTTCAGCTTAACAATTGGGAAACTTTTCCAAACAGCCATTTCTTAAACTCAGACAAACAACTATATGGTATTATAAGAAAATACCCATTTTCATCTGTCGAGCGTTTTGCAATTTATAAATACGACTTGATAAGGAATACTTTTTCTATATTAAAAGATGAACCTATAAGCACTTCTTCTATACCATTAAGTTTGTTCGACAATAGCGATGGCAACTTATATGGATTACACGCAATAAAACACCCTCCTTTGTTTTCAAAATTCAATATATCAACAAATACGCTTTCATCATTTTCTATTGCAGGTGCAAATAATAATGATATTTCTTCTTATTTCTATACGCCCAAAAGCGTAAAGGCGAGTAATGGAAAATTATATTCTTTTGTGTATAATAATAATGAAATCATCGAATTTGACCCACTAACCAATACACAAAAAGTGGTGTGTACCACTCCTTCTCCTATTTTGGGTAATTTTACTTTGGGTAGTAATGGAAATGTTTATGGCGTGATTCCCAACGGCATATTTGAATACAATATCACCACCAATTCTATTAATATTTTGTCTACAATAGCTGGTATGGGTTTAGGCATAGGTTTGTCACTCCCATTGGTAGGTAGTGTGGTTGAGTATGTACCTGATAAGTTTATATTTATATCAGAAAATTCGCAAATATATGAATATGATAAAATTAGTGGCAACCTTACGAATCGCTTTAATTTTAGTGTTTTGACCATTTCAAATAGTAATTTCGTTTACCGAAATTATCTTTCTAAACATATAAATGGAAAAATATATGGGACGGTAGCTCAAGGGGGAAAAGATGGTTTAGGCTATATTTACGAATATAATCCGTTTACCAATGATTTTAATATTAAAGTTCAAATGTCAGATTACAATTTAGATTATCCCTATGGACATTTGGAATTGAGTTCTGATGGAGATTTGTATGGATTTACTTATCCAAATACTCTCTTCCTCTACACCCCCCTCACGAACGCATTTGAGAAGCTCTACGAGTTCGACTACGCCTCGGAGGGCAGCTACCCGCACGGGAGTTTGCTCTATGCCAAAGACAGCACTTTCTACGGCTTGGCCTACAGGGGAGGGAGCATAGACAAGGGCGTACTCTTTGCCTACAAGCCTGAGACAGGCGTTTACAGCAAAAAACATGATTTTGATATTACCCTTACGGGTGCCAACCCCTACGGCAGCCTCATCCAAGCCAGTAATGGTTTGCTGTATGGCATGTCTTCTTCGGGTGGGGCACAGCAGGGCGGTACACTCTTCTCCTACGCTCCCGCCACAGGCACAGTGAGCAAACTATATGATTTCAACACCCTATCGGGGGCTAACCCCTATGGTACACCATTACAGGCTACCAATGGCTTGCTCTACGGTCTGTGCAAAGAAGGGGGCAGCAGTGGCCATGGCACGCTCTACAGCTACAACATTACCACCGGCTCTTTTACCAAGCTCTTTGATTTCACGGGAGCAGCCTCTGGAGCACAGCCCAAAGGCAGCTTGCTGGCCGCTCCCGATGGGAAGCTCTATGGCCTTACGGAGTATGGCGGCAGTCAGGGGCTGGGGACACTCTTTAGCTTCAACCCTTCGGACAATGTGTTCACCAAACACTTTGACTTCACTACGGTGACAGGCTGCAAACCCACGGGTGATGTCATTGTAGGCAGCGATGGGCTGCTGTACGGACTCACCGCAGAGGGTGGCTCTCAGGGTGTGGGTACACTCTTTCGCTTCAACCCTTCAGGCAATGTATTTACCAAAATCAAAGACATGAGCACCCTCACGGGCGCAAACCCCATGGGTACGCTCCGCCTCGCCTCCACGGGCAAGTACTACGGCATGGCCAACCGGGGCGGAAGCCAAGATTTGGGCACGGTGTTCGAGTATGACCCGGCAAACGACAGCCTCTCTGTCATCACCCACTTCAACGGCAGCAACGGGGCTAGGCCCATGTATGGCACTTTGGTAGATACCTGTTACGCACCCCGTATCTTGCAACAGCCCCTTTCCCTCACCACCTGCGTGGGAAGTCCCTTCTCCCTATCTGTAGCAGTAACCGATGCCCGCAGTTTCACTTGGTATCAAAACGGGGTGTCGGTGAGTGGCGTAAACACTTCGGTTTTGGGTGTGAGTTCCGCCTTGGGCCTTGCTACTTATTATTGTAGGGTAGAGAACGAGTGTGGCATTGCCATTTCCCAAACTGTGACCGTAACCGGTAGCCCCCTGCCTACCTTAACAGGGATAGCCAATCCTATGTCGAGAGAGGTATGCGAAAGAAGTTTTTTTTCCATTAGTGTCTCAGGCACTAAGTTTGTAGAGTGGTATCAAAATGGAGAGAAAATCAACAACCCCACGTTTACAGGCCCTGGGGGAGTACAAATAGTTGTACCGGATACGGTCAAATCTATTTTCCGTTTTGCCACAAATGCGCCTTTTTATATTTACTCCATCGTAGGTACAGACCTCAACCAGTGCAGAGCATCCATCACCGTTCCTATCACGGTTCTAGGGCTGCCTACAGTAACGGGTACGGCCAGCCCCCAAACCGCGTGTGAAGGCACAACACTCACCCTCACGGGCAGTGGCGCGCTCAATTACACATGGACTGGCAACAATCTTGCTGCCTTCACTGTTCATTCTTCACTTTTCGCTCCTAATCTATTTCTCACCCCGACAGTCTTTGGAATTTATACTTTTACCCTCACTGGTACAGATGCCAACGGCTGTAACGCCTCCGGAAGCACCTTTGTGGCAGTGAACCGAAACCCCACCAATACCTTTAACCCCAACCCTGTCACCTCTTGTATCAACGATAGCATAATCTTTGCCCCCCAAAGCAGCTCCATCACTTATACTTGGCCTGTAAACACATTTATTAATAACCGCTATTACTTAACGGTAGTAGGCTTGCAGTTGTTCAACGTCACCATCACCAATGCCCAGCTGTGCAGCTCCACCAGCCTATTGTCCATCGTGGGCTATTCGCTGTCCACCGTGACCGGTACTGCCACACCTAACGTACTTTGTCAGTACCAAACTACCACACTTTTTGGGAGCGGGGCTATAAACTATGCTTGGAACAGCAACAGAGCACTTCCTTCTTCCTTCTTACCTCTTACCTCTTCCTCTTTACCTTTTACTTTTTCCTTATCAGGCATCTACACCTTTTCACTAACAGGCACAGACGCCAACGGCTGCCAAAGCACCGATACGGCCACCGTATTGGTCAATCCATTGCCTAATGTAACGGCTACTGCCACGCCCCCTGTGCTCTGTCTCTACCAAACCACCTCCCTTTTGGGTTCGGGAGCTATAAACTATGCTTGGAACAGCAACAGAGCACTTCCTTCTTCCTTCTTACCTCTTACCTCTTCCTCTTTACCTTTTACTTTTTCCTTATCCGGCATCTACACCTTTTCACTAACAGGCACAGACGCCAAGGGCTGCCAAAATACCGACACCGCCAAAGTGACTGTAAACCCGCTACCCAACATCAAGGCCACAGCCTCAAAGCGCATCCTTTGTCCCAATGAGGGCCTAACCCTGCGTGGCTCTGGGGCTGATTTCTTTGACTGGAGCGATGGCCGCTTTGATGCTCTACCTTTCCCTGCCACTTTCACAGGAAAGGCCATCTACACCCTCCCAGGCACAAACAAGACGGGTTGCAAGGCCACAGACACCGTCTCAGTAGTGGTCAATGAAGACATTGCCAAAGCCCCCATCACCCTCTTGCAAGAGCCTACCTCTGATCCTCTCTCTGCCACCGTGGGCGAGGAGATTCGCTTTGCCATAGCCGTAGCCAATCCGGAGCAATATAACAAAAGCCTCTCTCTCAATGCCCGTCCGCAGAACTTCAATCCGGCTGCTTTCGGAATGGAAGCGGTGTTGGACAACCCCTCGTTTTCCTTTCTTTGGACACCCGATTGCAGCGACTTGGCACTCCAAAAGCAATATACCTATCTCTTTTGGGCCACAGAGCAGCAGTGCAGACTCTACAGTTCCGACACCCTCACCAAGACCATAGCGCTCAGCGACAAGGTATCCAAAACCGAAGTCATACCCAACATCATCACACCCAATAACGACAGCTACAACGATGAGTTCTTCATAGACCATGTACTCAAAGAACGCTGCGATGAGGCGTTCAACAAGATAGAGATTTTCAACCGATGGGGTAACCGCATCTTCCAAAGCTCCCGCATCGACTTCCGATGGAAGGCCGACAACGCCTCAGATGGTGTTTACTTCTATAGCATCAGCCTCGGGGACAGAAACATCACAGGCTATGTCGTGGTGGCTAGGTAGGGGAAAAATAGTTATTCGAAATATAGTAATAACAAAAATTACAAAAAGGGATTAAGGATTTTAAAATTTAAGCTACCCTACCCTATCACTTAGTTAAAAAAATGGATTGTAGAGCTTCATAGTAAAAATACAATGCTTGCGACATATACCGTACTACTTGCTATCTTTGCAATGTAAATCAAAAAATATTTCTTTATTGAAACCACTTCCCTTAAGTACTGCACCCATCCAAGAAACCGCTGTGTTGGTTGCTGTTTCGAGCAAAAGCCAACCTGAATATAAAACAAAAGAGTATCTCGAAGAATTGGAGTTCCTCACCTCCACGTTGGGTATAAAAGTGCTGAAACATTTCACCCAAAGGCTCGATAGGCCTGAACCATTCTCGTACATAGGCAGTGGAAAACTTGAAGAAATCAAACTTTTTTGTCTTGAACACAAGCCCGATTTTGCCATTTTCGATGATGAATTGTCGGCTTCGCAAGTAAAAAACATTAATAAAGAGCTAAAACTCAATATTCTTGACCGCAGCTTGTTGATTTTAGAGATTTTTGAGAAACGAGCACAAACTGCCCAAGCACGCACTCAAGTAGAACTTGCCAAAAACCAGTATCTCTTGCCACGACTCACTCGCATGTGGACTCACTTGGAAAGACAACGTGGTGGTACGGGTACGCGCGGAGGTGCAGGAGAAAAAGAAATAGAAACTGACAGACGTATCATAAAAGCCAGAATATCATTTTTGAAAGATGAGCTGGCTCGAATTGACAAAATTAACCTTACACAAAGAAAAAACAGGGCGGGAATAGTGAGAGTAGCCATTGTAGGATATACAAACGTGGGCAAATCTACTTTGATGAACTTGCTTACAAAATCCGATGTATTGGCCGAAAACAAACTATTTGCCACTGTAGATGCTACAGTGAGAAAAGTAGTTTGGGATACTATTCCATTTCTTTTGTCAGACACTGTGGGCTTTATCAGAAAGCTGCCACACCAGCTGATTGAAAGCTTTAAATCTACTTTAGATGAAGTTGCAGAGGCCGATGTGGTAATGCATGTGGTTGATGTGTCTCATCCCACTTACGAAGAACACATAGAAGTAGTAAATAAAACCTTGGCTGATATAAAAGCGAACAACAAACCTACCGTATTGGTATTCAACAAGACTGATAAATTAGTGTTTGAAACGCACCCAGAAAATGAAAGTGAACAGGTAACCACTTTTGAAGATTTAAAAAAGGGTCTGGAAACACTGTATGCCAACACCCATACCTCCATTGCATTTATCTCTGCTACCCAACGTGAAAATATAAACAATCTGCGTACCGTAATTTTAGAAAAAGTAAAAGCTCGACATATGCAGATATACCCCAATTTTGTGATAAACAGCATTTGATAACAAATAAAAAAACGTTGAAAATCAACGAAGGCAAACACCGGATAACAAATTATTCCAATTCTTTAAGAGCTGCTCCGCACCACGAGCTTTGTGTCGAGCACGTGTAGGCTTGGCGATTGCGGCAATTGCTCCATGTTTTTCAGCAATAGGTCTACTGCTTTTTTCCCCATTTCATAGGCCTGTTGGTCTACCGTAGTAAGCGATGGTTCCATATATCCGGCCACAGGCTGATTACCAAATCCGCTTATTTTCATTGTTTTCCCTACTTCTATACCTTTTTCTTTCAAAAACTGCACACAGTCGAATGCCACGTAGTCGTTGAAACAGAAAATGGCATCGGGCTTTTCGTGGTGCTGCCAAAGTTTACTAATGGCCTCTATATTGCTCTCTCGCTCCATGTTGGTATATACAATGAGCGATTCGTCTACCGACAGCCCTTTCTCTCGCAGCGTCTCGGCATAGCCATTGAGCCTGTCTTTTGTGTTTAATAAAAATTTAGGGCCACCTATATGTGCTATTCGTCTACAGCCTCTCTCCAACAGGTGTTTGGTCATGGCTTTTGCCCCGTTTACATCGTTTGAAATCACCCCTGAAAAACCTTCCAAATAGCGAGATACAAACACGAAAGGAAACTTTTTTTCTGCGAGTTTTTTATAAAAATGAATGTCTGATGTTTGTTTTGAAATCGAAATCAATATGCCGTCTACATTGGCACGGGTCAAATTCTGAATTTGTGTTTGTTCTTGCTTTTCATCTTCGCCCGATTGGCAAATCATGAGATTATAATTCCTTTTTTGAGCTTCGGCTTCCATACCCGAAATGAGCAATGAAAAAAAATGTAAGGTGACATCAGGCACCAACACACCTATTACCCTGGTTTGCTTCGTTTTGAGATTGATAGCGGTAGCATTGGGTGCATAATCAAGCTCAATAGCCAGTTTTTGCACCTTTTCACGCATTTGAAGGCCTATGCGAGGATGATTTTTGAGCGCACGAGACACTGTAGATTTAGACACGCCCAATAGCTTGGCTATTTCTTTAAGTGTGGCAGCCATTGCTATGTCAGGGCTTATATCGCATCTTTGCGATGCTTCACCATGTCAAATAAAAGTTCTTTGGCCCTGTGGAGTTGCGCTTTTACAGTTCCCAACGGGTAGTCGAGCGACTCTGCAATCTCTTCGTAAGAAAGTTCTTGAAAATAACGCATCTTTATCAGCATTTGATACTTAGATGGCAATTTTGTCACTATGGTTTGCATAATATCTATCTTCTGCTGACGAATGGTTTCGTCTTGCGGATTCAACGCATAGTCACGCACATCTATGGTTATCTCATCACCATCGTTGTCTTTCAGTGGATTGTCGATGCTGGTGGTTTGAATGCGTTTTTTGCGAATATAATCTATGCAATTGTTGGTAGCTATGCGAAACAACCATGTGCTAAAAGTATACTCCGGATTAAATTTATGCAATCCTTTAAATGCTTTGGCAAATGCTTCGATGGTCAAATCTTCAGCCTCATCGGGATTTCTCACCATTTTAAGCACCAAATGAAACACTGACTTGCGATAACGCTTCATCAGCTCGGCATAAGCTTTTTGATCCTCGTTCTTTATGGCTCGCTCTACCAATAAGAAGTCTTTCTTGGCTTTGTCGGAAAATTCTTTTTCTTCTACTTCCATTGAATATTTTTATTTCTAAGTGACTGTAAACCTACAAAAATGTAGAAAATAGGGTAGAACAAATCGAACAGGATATTTTGCCAAAACGGTATTCCAAATCGCATCTTTTTAGAAGCCTCGTTGAGCACTATTAACATCACCAACCACCGAAGACCCAAGGCTGCTAAACCAAAATTAAAATATTGTTCGCAAAAAACAAGAGAAAATATAGAAACAAAAATACCTAAGTGAGAAATATATAAAAGACCAAGCAACCATTTTTTATTAAAATTGTAATATTTTCCCACGGAATAATGCCTTTTTTTCTGCATTATCCATTCTTTAAAAGTTGCCTTTGGAATAGATACTGTTTGGCTTTCTATACCTATACTTACCTCGGTGTTCTCTGCGTTGGCAATGCGGTTTACAAACAAATCATCGTCTCCGCCTGTCAAATACATGTGGGGATGAAAGCCTTTATTTTCTAAAAAAACGCTTTTTTTGTATGCCAAATTACGCCCCACGCCCATATAGGGACGCTTCCGTATGGCAAAAGATATGTATTGCAAGGCAGTGTAGAATGTTTCAGAACGAATTAGTAAATTCAAAAAACCAGGCTTACGTTCATACTGCGATATGCCCAACACAAAATCAATGTTCTGAGTAAATTTCGATTGCATTTGCAATATCCAATTGCTGTTGCAAGGCAGGCAATCGGCATCGGTAAATAGCAAATATTCATGTGTGGCTGCTTTTATACCGAGAGTAAGGGCATATTTTTTGGAGTCCATGCCAGCTTTGTTTTCATCGGCAGTCACTACTTTCAATCTTTTTTCTGTTTTACGAAGCGCTTCCAAGTATTCATATGTGCCATCGCTGGAGCGGTCGTTGATGATTACCAACTCAAACAAATGGTAATTTTGCTTTAGTATGGCAGGAATAAGTCTTTGTAAGTTTTCCAATTCATTGTGAGCACACACCAAAACAGATACAGGCTTATGCTCTTTCACATCCATCGTTTCCTTTTTAAACACAATAGCAGTGAAATAATACAGATAAAAATACAGCTGTATGCAAACAAATAAGAGAAGTGCTAAAAAGAGAAAAAGAGAAATCAAAACTCAAAATGTTTAGTACCGACAAATATAATGCAATAGTGCAATATGAGGTAAGAAAGCGTAAAAATAGAAATAAAAAAAAGAGGCCGATTCACTAGCCTCTTTTTTGCAACTATTTGCTAATGAGCTTTAAAAGCTTCGTGAGCTTATCTTTTAGCTCTTTTCGGTCTACTATAAAATCTAAAAAACCATGTTCGAGCAAGAACTCAGCACTCTGAAAACCTTCGGGAAGGTCTTTGCCTATGGTCTCACGTATCACCCTTGGGCCGGCAAAACCAATCAAAGCTCCCGGCTCTGAGATATTAAAATCGCCAAGCATGGCATACGAGGCCGTGACACCGCCCGTGGTAGGGTCAGTCATCAGCGATATGTACGGAATTTTCATCTGATCCATCAAGGCAATTTTTGCCGATGTTTTGGCCATTTGCATGAGCGAATAGCCGGCCTCCATCATCCTAGCCCCACCTGATTTTGAAATCATCAAAAACGGCACTTTCAATTCCATGGCTTTGTCCATCCCACGGGCTATTTTTTCGCCCACTACCGAGCCCATAGAACCACCGATGAAACCAAAGTCCATACATGAAATCACCATAATTTGGCCATTTACTTGGCCATAAGCCGTGCGGCAGGCATCTTTCAGTCCAGTTTTTTTGATGGTAGCACTTATTCTTTCAGGGTATTTTTTTGTATCAACAAATTCCAACGGGTCGGCCGAAATCATGTTGGCATCCAATTCCTTAAATTCGTTGTTGTCAAACAGCAACTCAAAGTAACGAGCCGCATCTATTCTTTCGTGATAATTGCAATTGATACACGTCCATGAATTGTTTCTGTGTTCACGGATGTGCATAATCTTTTTACAACTCGGGCACTGATACCACAGACCATCCGGAGCTTCTTTCTTCGATTCTGTAGGGGTGCTTATTCCTTTGTCCTGACGTTTAAACCAAGCCATGATGAAATTTTAAATTTTGAATTTTTAATGATGAATTTAAAAGATAATGCTAAATGTATAGATACAATCCAACATTTAGCATTTAAAATTCAACATTTCTTAAGCGTTTCTATTCAAGCAGTTCAAGTCTTTGAATGCTTCTTCGAGGCGTTTCACAAAGTTGTCTTGTCCTTTGCGAAGCCATACACGTGGGTCGTAATATTTTTTGTTTGGAGAGTCTGCTCCTTCAGGGTTGCCTAGCTGGCTTTGTAAATACCCTTCTTTGCTTTTGTAGTAACCAAGTACGCCTTCCCAAAATGCCCACTGCATGTCGGTATCGATGTTCATTTTTATCACTCCATAGCCCAACGACTCTTCAATTTTGGCCTTCTCCGAACCAGAACCACCGTGGAACACGAAGTATAAAGGTTTATCGGTAGAAGTTCCTAACTGCTTTTTCACATATTCCTGTGAGTTTTTAAGGATTTCAGGACGTAAAACTACGTTTCCTGCTTTATACACACCGTGTACGTTTCCAAAAGCAGCCGCTACAGAAAATCTTGAGCCTACTTTGGCTAAGCTTTGGTACGATTGCCACACGTGGTCGGGTTGGGTATATAGTTTGTCGTTGTCTACATCGCTATTGTCCACACCATCTTCCTCGCCACCTGTCACACCAAGCTCTATTTCTATGCCCATTCCCAAGGCATTCATTTTCTTGAAATATTCTGTAGAAATGTGTATGTTTTCTTCCAATGGCTCTTCGCTCAAGTCTAGCATGTGTGAGCTGAAAAGTGGTTGTCCATATATTTTTTTGAAATCTTCTCCTGCTTTTAGCAATCCGTCTATCCAAGGCAACCATTTTTTAGCAGCATGGTCTGTATGGAGTATCACAGGTACACCATAATGCTTGGCTACCTCATGCACATGCTTTGCACCGCTTACGGCACCCACGATATTGGCTTGCAATTTATCATTTGGCATGCCTTTTCCGGCATAAAACTGTGCACCACCGTTTGAAAATTGGATAATTACCGGTGAATTAACCTTAGCAGCCGTTTCCAATACTGCGTTTACACTATCTGTGCCTATTACGTTTACTGCAGGAAGAGCGAAATTATTGTTCTTAGCATCGTTGTATAGTGCTTCGAGTTCTTCACCATACAACACCCCGGCTTTGTATTTTGACATAATTTAGTTTTTACGGATTTGGTTTAGAATGCAATATTAAGAATATTATCGTGTAAACAATGCTAGTTTTTGTATCTGTCATTACCTAAGAAGTCTATTTTGACGGTTTCAAAATAGAGTGGGGTTCTCTATCGCCCCCGCATATATAATATTTTTTTACCTCAATAAACTGATTATCAAATATTTAACTTTATGAATGTGTTCGATGTTCTACACCGAGCCGTAGGTTGAATGTACATCCTGCGTACGCCAAGTAAACAATCTTTTTCATACCTTTTTATACGAACTTACATTTCATCGTCAAACAAATCGCGCTCGTCAAGGTCTTTGATTGAGCCAAAACCTATTACATCTTGCAGCACGGTGTGGTCGCGGAGCTCGGTGGCTCTCATGAGTTTGTCTTGGCCAAAGCGGTCTTTCAACGAATACATGGTTTTGCGCAGCCTATCGTTCTTGCTGTAGTTTTCAAAGAGTGTGTACTGTATCAATTGTTCGTGGATAAAATCGGTAATTACCACACACACAGCACTCACGGAGTGGTTGATTACCTTCTCGTTTGTGTGTGTGGCTTCAAACTGAGCTATTCGCTGTCGTATGATGTTTATGATTTCTATCCCGCCTTGTATGGGCACAGAGCTTCGTACGTCATCGCTGAAAGAAGCACCTGTAGTATATTTGACAGAAAAGTGGATGTGCTTACAAAAAAGCTCTCTACGCACCATGCGCTGCTCCAATCGCAGACACAATGACAATAGCATCTCGTTTATCTCATCGGTGCTTTTGCGCTGTTCTGCCGATAGATGGCGCATGGCCGACATACTTTTGTAGTCATCAGTAGCCATGTCTACCTCACCAAAGTTAAGCCGATAGTGCCAATGCAAGCCTACTACACTCCTACATACCAATTTTAATATTTGCGGGTCTGTGTGCCTTAACTGTACAGGGGTGAGTATTCCTCCATTATTTAGCCTTCTTTCCATCCCTGTGGATATTCCAGGCAGGTCTGTCAGTTGTAATTTGCCCAACACCTCGTCTATGTTTTCAGGGGTTATCACAGTGAGGCCATCGGGCTTTTGTATATCAGATGCCAGCTTGGCCAAAAATGAATTTGGGGCAACGCCTATCGAGCATTTCAAGTAGTCGCCCACTTCATTTCTTATATCGGCCTTGATTTGTTTGGCTACCTCCACTGCATCTTTGTATATGAGGCTAAACGAGTGCAGATTCACCACAGCCTCGTCTATGCTTTTGGGAATCACATCGTTTGAATACTTTTTTAATACATTCACTATCCGTACATGAAACTCCCTGTATCGCTTGGGGTGAGTTTCCAATGGAATCAACTCAGGGCATATTGCCACTGCCTCATTGAGCCTCATGCCCAACTTAATGCCCCTTCTCTTCGCCTCGATAGAGGGTGCTATCACACATCCGTTTCTCCCTGTGTACACACATACACATATGGGCCTGCCTCGCAAATAGTAGTTTACCTGCTGTTCGCAACTGGCAAAAAAACTGTTCATGTCCACAAACAGCACCATCGATGCGGTACGTTTGCTGAGGTCGTTGCTGTTTGATGCTTGTTTCTTGCCGCCATACGCATCGCCACCCCATCCATTTCCAAATGCTCCTATTGCCATAGTCCCAAAAGAATATACAATTGTCGTTTAAAACGAATTAAAAATTTATTTTGTTGTAATTTACGACAAAATAAATTTTCCGGGCAAGTATTTGGCAGAAAATAATATTTGAGGATAATGCGCCATTTCTGCCTTTAGTCAAAGCGTATGGCTTTCACAGGCTGTATGTTAGAAATGACCATGTTGGGGATGAGTACCGTAAGTGACATAATGATAAAAAGTCCTGCATTTGCTAAAAGCCATATTTGCCAATCCCATTCGATGGGTACAGTATCCATATAGTAGTTTTCCGGGTCGAGTGGTAACAAGCCAAAATGCCACTGTACAAAACAAAAAGCAGCCGCTGCCATGTTGCCAAGCAGCAATCCATAGACAATAAGACGAAGTGCGTTTAAAAAGAAAATATTTCTCACCTGTCCATTGCTTGCCCCCAGTGCTTTGAGCAAGCCTATCATTTGGGTACGCTCCATAATCATGATAAAAAGCCCCGAAACCATATTAAAGGACGCTACTGCTAGTATAAGAATTAAAAATATACGCACATTTTGATCTAAGAGCACCAACCAATCAAATATGGTTATGTGCTTATCAGTGATTTTTTCCAAACCCAAATCATAGTCCATGTTGGCAAATATGGCATCTGCCGTTTGGTCAAGAAATTCAAAGTTTTTGAGCGAAATTTCATAGCCTCCGGCTTTGGTGCTGTCCCAATTATTGATTTTTTGAATCAATTTAATATCGCCTAACATAACAGATTCGTCAAACTCATCGAGTCCTGTTGAAAAAATGCCCACAACTTTCAGCTTGCGAAAGCGTGGTGGGTTTTGAACAAAAAATATAGTAATTGTTTGCCCCGTGTCAAGAAGCAGCTTGGCAGCTGTTTTTTTACTCACCACTATCTCTTTTGATCCTGTGCTATCACCAAAGCGGATAAATCGGCCTTTGATAAGATTTTTGCTAAACAATTTGGGATTAAAATTATCGTCAACACCTTTGAGAACAGCACCTTGCACTTCGCTTTCGGTTTTTATCAAGCCGGCTTTGTTACTAAAAGTGTTGATAGACGCCACATTGGACATGTTGATGCATTTGGCTATAAATTCCTTATTTACCGTGATGGGATTTTCAAAAAGCGAACTGTTAAGGTCATATTTGGTGAGTATGATGTGGCCGCCAAAGCTGAATATCTTTTGTTTGATATTGCGCTGAAAACCCAGAAGAATAGCATAGGAAATAAGAACAATAAACAAGCCCGAGGCCACACTGCCTACCACTATTTTGCTGATGGTGGTAGAAAACGAGCCTTTTTCTTGGTGCGAGATACGCTTGGATATGAAACGAGCTATTTTCATTGGTGAACAAAGGGCTATTTTTTCTTTCTAAAAAGCCTCACAACTTTGTCCCAAAGCACGGCAAAATAATCTGTTTCTAAAATACGTGAGTCGTTGCGTGCTTGCATCAGGAAAAAGAGTCCTATAGGCAAATAAATCAAATTGCCCGCCCACATGCCTACAGGGATGCTAACAATCCCTTCTTTTGCCCATTTTTCCATCACAATAGACAGTATATAATACAATATAAAGAAAACAATTGAGATAATCACAGGTACGCCTAAACCACCTTTTTTGATGATAGAACCCAAGGGGGCACCTATAAAAAACATCACCAAACAGGCAAAAGACATGGTAAACTTTTTATACCATTCTATATCATAACTATTGGCTTCGCGCCTTATGTAATCAACTCGGTCTTGTTGGCTTCCCAAATAAGACTTTACACTGCGAGCAGAATTGGTAGCATAGCGGAGCACTGTGGCTCGCAGCAACGTATCTGTGTTATAGTCAAATTTTTTCGATTTGTATTCTCGCCCTATGTAAGAGCTATCGTACCGAAAAGCAAAATTGTAAAATGGCTTCACACTGACAAAGGTAGATTTAATGAGTGTGTCCTTTTGAGCTCGCAAAGAATCAACATCATGTTTGAGTTCTGTGACATTGCGCATGATTTTGTGCGAAGCAAATAACTCTTCTTGGGTGCGTTGCAAGTTAAACGACTCCATGCTGAATATCACTTTGCTTTTCTCAAAGGCATTTCTCACAAACTGTTGGGCATTTGGTTTTTGATTTTCTACCAGTTCATTGAATGTTTCTCCATTGAATAGCTCCATCACCAAATAACGCTCGTTGTCTATCATGTACATATTGCCCGAATCGGCCAACGTAACTTGAATATTGCCCCTTCCGGCAGTGTGGTCGTAAATCATCACACCTTTGAGGCTGTTTCCATCAAGAAATTTTTTGTTCACTTTGATGCTATAGCCCGGAATACCGTTGTAAAAAGCTCCCTCTTTAAACTCAAAGGTGGGTTTTTTTTGACGCACATCGTACATAAGGCTAAAGGCTTTTAAGTTAGCTTTGGGCACAATGTTGTTGTTGATAAAAAAAGCAACAAAGCATAGCAGTGCAGAAAATACAAAAATCGGTCTAAGCGTCCTCACCAGCGATATCCCAGCACTTTTGATGGCTGTGAGCTCAAAATGTTCGCCCAAATTACCAAAAGAAATAAGCGAAGACAGCAGCACAGCCAAAGTAAGCGAAATGGGTGTGACATTGATGGAAAAGTAAAAAAGCAATTCTAAATAAACATCAGCCGTGAGCCCTTTGCCGACCAAATCGGGAAAATATTTTATCAGATATTGTATTAAAAAGATAAATACTACTACTAAGAAAGTGAGAAAAAACGGTCCTAAAAATGCTTTTAATATTAATTTATCTATTTTTTTCACTTATGGCTGAGGTAGATTTTAGAGGATTGGGCAAATCACTACGAAACTTTAAGAATAAAAACCATACAATAGACCCAAACAAGCATTTTTAATGCCAATTTGGGCGCAAGCTTTTACTAATACAAAGTTATAAAAATGGCTTTGAATTTCAGCAGCTTTCTCACATCACTTTAAATATGATGTACAAAAACCAAAAAGTCAACTGGAAAAGCGAATACAAAACTAAAAAATTTGATACTAAGCCTCTTTACATTTGATTTGAACTCCACTCCGAAACTCTTGTGTTACCTGCTATTTGTTTGCCTGTTCGTTGGTTGATTTTTTCAAGTTTTTTCAATACTTCTGTTTCAATGTCAATATCCATTGTTATACAATTTCCGATTAGCAAAATAAAAAGGTCAGCATGTTCTTCTCCTATATTGCCTTTTCCTTTGGTAATACTGCCTAGTCCTGAAATAGGTTGACACTAACAGTGTTAACTATATGAA
>ERZ1066134.490-NODE-490-length-19169-cov-7.942764_pt1 | contig 19169 bp, 19 predicted proteins | sample MGYA00382781_ERZ1066134 | MGnify/ENA primary metagenome ERZ1066134 (study PRJEB33369, sample SAMEA5778364) | biofilm metagenome | biome: Industrial cooling water; feature: Water cooling tower basin; material: Biofilm | place: United Arab Emirates | collected... | reverse complement strand
TGTCTATATTATATATTCTATTTTCACCACTAGCTCTGTTTGTCCCTCCTTTTTGATTAAAAACCAACTCTCCGATAAGCGAAGTGTAGCCATATTTCCCGAAATTCATCACCCCTATTCCTGCCACATTTGCTCCATATGCAGAGCTTCCCCCACCAAAATTATCTTTGAATTGAGAAATATTCAAGCCGGCTCGTCCACCAAAACCAAATGTGGGATTGAGCGATTGAGCCACCGATATCGTATATAAAAACGTGGTAAAGATGAGTATTATATTTTTTTTCATTGGACTTATTTTATCCCTTTCAACGATAATTTATACATTTGGATATCAAAATCAGATGCAAGATAATAAAAAACACTTAGTAGTAGTTTGCGGGCCTACAGCAGTTGGTAAAACTTCTTTGGCTATTCAGCTTGCAAACTACTTCAAAACCGAGATAGTTTCAGCCGATTCCCGACAATTTTTTAAAGAAATGACGATTGGCACAGCTAAGCCTTCAGCCAAAGAGCTTGCCCAAGCTAAACACCACTTGGTTGGCAATATTTCAATATTTGATGAATACAATGCCGGTAGATTTGCCCGTGAGGCTTTAGAAATTATAAATGATTTATTTGAAAAATATGATATTCTGATTTTGGTTGGCGGATCGGGTTTGTATATCAATGCACTTTTAAACGGCATAGACGATATGCCCGAAATGAACCCTGAAATAAGAAATTTTCTTAATAAAAAATTTGAAGTTCAGGGCTTGGCTCCCCTTTTGGAGCAACTTAAGTGGCTAGACCAAGAATATTATTATAAAGTAGACCAAAACAACCCACAACGAGTGATTCGTGCGCTTGAAGTTTGCCTTTCTACTGGCAAACCGTATTCATCTTTCCACCAAAAAAAAGAAAGTAAATTACCCTTTGAAGTCATATCACTGGCTTTGAATTTGCCGAGAGAAGAACTTTATGATAATATAAACAAACGAGTAGACCAAATGATGGAAAATGGGCTGCTCGATGAAGCAAAAAACTTGTATCCACACAAACATTTTTATGCATTGCAAACAGTAGGCTATAGCGAACTTTTTGATTATTTTGAAGGCAAAACATCGCTTGAAAAAGCGATAGAACTCATAAAACAACACACCAGAAACTATGCCAAAAGGCAAATCACTTGGTTTAAAAGAGATGAGAATACTATGTGGTTTTCACCCGAAGAGTTTATAAAAATCAAAAACTATATTTCAGAAAAGATAAGGCGATGAAAATAGTATTTTACCTGCACAATAATTAAAATAAAAGCCAATTTCGCATTTGCGTATTGTATTATTAAACTTATTGCTTATTTTTCAACTCGTTTTTTAAGATTTACCACCTAAACGCAAATACCCATACTGAATGGACGCTACACTCGCACTGATACAAGAAAAATTGCCAAAAACGTACAAAGATTTTCAATTCCTTCTAGAATGTTTGAGAGAAGTACTTATTGAAAATGGAGAAACAGAATTGGCTTCGTATATTCCTTGGATTAATGACATTAAAGATATTGATGCAGAAAATTTCACAGAAAAGCATATACAGCTTTACAGCATTGCTTTTCAACTGCTCAATATGTGCGAAGAAAACGGTGCTGTGCAGGCCCGCAGAAAGATAGAAGACGAGAAAAGCATGGCGAGTGTGAGTGGTTTGTGGGCCTCAAATCTGCAAATGCTCAAAGAAAAAGATGTTTCTGCCCAAGAAATAGCCGATAATTTATCAGAAATACGCATAGAACCCGTACTCACTGCTCATCCTACCGAGGCCAAAAGAGCTACTGTTTTAGAACATCACCGTGCATTGTACTTGCTATTGGTGAAGCGCGAGAACAGCATGTGGACAGATATAGAGCAAGTAGAAATAAAGCGAGAAATAAAGCTTGAGATATACCGCCTTTGGAAAACAGGCGAAATTTTTCTTGAAAAGCCCGATGTACAAACTGAGCTCAAAAATGTGTTGCACTATTTGGTAAATGTGTTCCCCGAAGTAGTAGACCTTCACGACCGCAGATTGGTTCAGGCCTGGGAATCAGTAGGTTTCGATTCTGAACTCATTGTAGATGCCGACCGCATGCCACGCATTCGCTTTGGCGATTGGGTAGGTGGCGACAGAGACGGCCATCCTTTTGTAACAGATACAGTCACTAAGGAAACACTTCAAACCCTTAGAATAAATGCTTTTATCATTATCCGCAGAGAGATTTTAAAGCTGATTAAAAATTTAAGCTTTAGCTACAACTTAGGAGAGTGTGATGACGATTTGCGCAATAGAATCGAAGAAATAAGAGAACAATTTGGCGAAAAAGCCGAAGTAGCCCTTAAAAGAAATAAAGGAGAAGCTTTTCGCCAGTTTTTAAATTTGATATTATTAAAGCTGCCTGTAGAAGTTGAGCGTGAACATGTCACTTCCATCCACGAAGAAGCTAACGATTATATCTATGCCAGTGAATTGCTCAGCGATTTGAAATTGCTTCAAAAGTCTTTATTAAAATACGGTGCTAAAGCTGTTGCTTATTCCGATGTAAATGAAGCCATTCGTTTGGTACAAACTTTTGGATTTCACTTAGCGGCCCTCGATATCAGGCAAAACAGTGCTTTTCACGACAAAGCCATCGCACAATTAATGAATGTCGCAGGGCTGGATGGAAGCAAATTTTTATCGTGGAACGAAGAAGAAAGAGTAGCATTCTTGAATAAAGAATTAGAATCAAACAGGCCGTTTTCTCATCCGAAAATGAAACTGGAAGCCGAAGCCGAAGCCGTGACCAGATGCTATCAAGTGGTGGCAGAGCATGTGGAAAAATACGGTGTTTTTGGTTTAGGAGCGCTCATAGTGAGCATGACCCGCAGCCTTTCCGATTTGCTTTCCGTGTACATTTTAGCGCGTGAAGCAGGGCTCACGCTGCAAACAGAGGAAGGAATAATATGTAAACTGCCCGTAGTGCCTCTTTTTGAAACCATAGAAGATTTGCAGCAAAGTCCGGGAATATTAAAATCGTTTTTGGAGCATCCCTACACCCGCAGAAGCCTCGAATTTCAAAGAAAATTGAAAGGCGAAAAAATGGCTGTTCAACAAGTGATGATTGGCTACAGCGACAGCAACAAAGACGGTGGCATTTTAGCCAGTGTATGGAATTTGTTTGAAGCCCAAGAAAAACTTTCGGAAATCGGTAAAAATTTCAGTGTAAAAATCCGCTTTTTCCATGGCAAAGGTGGCTCTATCAGCCGTGGAGCAGGGCCTACTCATTGGTTTATCCGCACATTGCCCCACTCTTCTATTAATGGCGATTTGAGGCTTACTGAACAAGGCGAAACCATTGCTCAGAAGTATTCAAACCCTATGAATGCCACACTCAATATAGAGCAACTCACAGCAGGAACTGCGGGCTACACCATTTTGCATAAATTCACCAAAAAAGAATCGTATGCTTTTGCGAAAGAATTTGATTGGATGGCTGAAGAAAGCCGCAAAATCTACAACGATTTGATTCAAAACGAGCATTTTATCAAGTTTTTTGGTGAAGCCACCCCTATCGATGCCATTGAATCGAGCCGTATAGGTTCTAGACCAAGCCGCAGAACAGGCACTCGTACACTCAAAGATTTGAGAGCCATTCCTTGGGTGTTCAGCTGGAGCCAGTCGCGCTACAACATCACCAGTTGGTATGGCGTGGGCAGCACTTTGGAGCGTTTTAAACAAGAATTCCCTGAAAAATTTGAAGAGCTGCGCAAAGCAGTGAAAACCGATGCGGTGTTGAAATACGTGTTCACCAATGTAGACACCAGCTTGGCCGCTACAGATGAGGAAATTATGCAATCGTACGCTTCGCTTTGCGAGGATATGAAAGCAAAAGAGGTGATTTTGAATATGCTCCTCAATGAGCTTTCCAAAACCCGTAAAATGCTTGAGCTTTTCTTTGAAACACCATTTCAAGAGCGCAGAAGTGCACATTATTTGTCAAATATGCTGCGTTCTAAGGCTATGGATCATTTGCACCGCAATCAGATATTCCGTTTGAGAAAATGGCGCAAACTCAAAGCCCTGGGCGAACAAGAAGAAACCGAAAGAGTACTTCTTTCCCTACTCATGACCATTAACGCTATAGCGGCAGCCATGAGAAATACGGGTTGAGCACAAATACATTACTATACAATAAAAAGAGGCTGCCAACAATTTGGCAGCCTCTTTGCTTATATTTTGGGTGACTTTACAGTAAGTTAGTACAACCAGCCACCGGCAAAAATAGTGGAATTGGGCTGTTGGTTTTGTCCAAATGCCACTCCCACAGCTTTATAGGCATCTATGTGCTGTTTTTCTAAATCTACTCCATCTTGCCATTGCTTGAGTTTAAAATCCCAATCACGTTGGTCAAGTTCTTTTACTCGCTTGGCTATTTCCGCAGTGAGTGTTTCGGCCTCTTTATAGCAAGCCGCATCGGGGTCTATGCCTGCCAATAAAGCTGCTGCTGCATTTGCACCTTCTACGTTTTGATTAGCACTCCATTTGTTTTTAGCATCGCCCAATAATTTTACACACTGCTTGTCAACAAACTTTTTGTAAACAGGTGCTACAGCATCAGATGCTTTTTCGTAGCACTCTTTGCATACATCAGGCACACTCATTAGTCGAAAAATAGCTTCTTCGTATTTGTTTTGAGAAGCCAATGATTGTGCGTCTTTGATGATAAAATCGCACTGGCTGTTGTAATACTCAATGATTTTATTCTTGGTTTTATCTAAAAAGGCTTGCAATTCAGGAGAAGCAGGTTTGATGTTTTTTAAAGCTTCTATGTAGGCTTTTGTTTCGTTTGTTCCCACGCCTTTTACTTGGATACTTGTGCTGCCGTATTTGGTTTTGGTCACCACATCGCCCACATATATTGTCACTTCAAGTGTATAAGCCACCATTGGCGGGGCAGTGGGCGTGACGTCTTTCGACAACTCCGTTACATTGGCAGTAATGATAAAACGCTTGTTGGCAGAACCGCCCAAACCATTTTGTGTGGCTATTTGGCCAAGCTTATTTTCCAGCATTTTCAATGCAGCCGGAGTAATAGAGCCCAGTTGGTCAGGCATGATGGCTGCAAGGGATATTCTACCAATATCATCGGTTTTTCCACCCGAATTTTGGGCAAAAGTAGCTGAACATATTGCTACTAAAACAATAAACGAAAGTATCTTTTTCATGTGTGAATTAGTTTAAGATTGTTATTTCAAAAAAAAGACGCTCTTTCTTTTGAATCCAAAATAAAGAACGTCTTTTTCAAACATTTATTTAATGATTATTTTTCTCCGAAAATTAATGTAGCTTGTCCCAAGCCTTTCATAGTCAATTTCGATGGGATGTTATAAGGTGGTGCTTGCAAATATTTTTGCATTTCACGAATCCAACCTCTGGCATCAAGAGCCTTTCCCGATTCATTATAGATTGGCATTCTCACTTGCTCCAAATACATCATGTTTTCTGTAGCATCTGATGTGCTGAAGCGACCTTTCACTGCATTTTTGCCCAACCATTCTTCTACAATTTCACTTACTGTTTTGCCACCGATTTCATCGTCAAGGTCTTTATCCCAGCTATCAAATTTCTTAATTCTGATAGTGATTTCACGGCCATTGGTAAACATATCGTCAAAATGTTTTTGCAATTGTGCATTGAAATTATCAAGGTTGGCCAACACAGCTTCTTCTAACAACAAAGGCAGTTCTGCCGTGAAAGACGGTGCTCCACTACCTTGTGCACCTGCTATTTGCTTATCAGTGTAAGCATCAAGCCCTTGCATATTGTAAGTAACCGATTTTTTAGGTCCTGTTTGATTTACGGAGTAAGTCAATTGAATGATAATATCAGCTTTGGCCGATTTTTTCAATTTGTCAACCGGACTTTCCGATACGCCAGCGCCACTTTTGCTCGTGGTCATAGAATTCTCGGCAGCTTCCGATTCCAAACTTTTCATGGCTGCTCCTAAATCTTTCAAAGGAAAGCCTCTATCCGACATCAATGAGTTGATTTTTCCAATTACCAATAACAAATCGCTGTTCAATAAAGCTTGCTTGTAGTTTGGAACTTTCACTTTTGTACCTTGATTGTCAAACTCCATCATAGCACCATTTTTGTCGCACCAAGCATCGCTGGGCACTACCATGATAGTAGGTTTTTTGGCTTGTGCAAATACAGAAGCAGTGATGAGTACGCCTGCTACTACTTTTAAAATTCTCTTGTAAAGCATGTTGGTTTAAATTTATAGTTTATTCTACTGTTTTATTGATTAATCCTTTATTTGTAAAATAGCTTTTCACGGCAGATACATCTATCTCTAGTTCAAACGATACGATTTGATCTGATTGTTTCTTTGAATTAATGCGCCCCTCCCCATTTGTACCTTTCACTATTTTGTCCAAATCCTTGTCGTTTTCAATAAGTTCACCTACCAAGGCTGCTCCTTTTTCTTCTTCAAGATTGGGGTTGAATACCAAAGGTTTTTCTGCACAACCACCGGTTCCCTTGCTGATTCCTCTGAAAAGTATATCGGAAATAGCCCTAAACTGCGCATCAGCCAAGGCTTCTTTTTCATTGTCGCCTTCTCCAAAGGCACGGACAGTGTATTTAGAACCCATCTTTACACCCATGCACTGGGTGGTCATTTCAAATGTACCAATGCGGTTCACCCTCCTTTCGTTTCCTTTTCTCAATTTACGATTCACTTGACCAAAAGAAACAGAGACAATTAATAAGCCTAAAATTAAAAATGAAAGCTTCTTCATATAATTATACTTTTAAAATCCTGAATTTAAGCCTTTTACAATACCAGCTTTTTCAAGCTCATTGCGTACGGCATCGTACATTACAGACACGATAATACCCACTTTGTAGGTCTTGTTATCAACTTTTACTACATCCATTTCATCACCACCCTCGCCCGACACGGCTATGTAGTTTAAATACGATCCACCGGGTGAGAAAAAATTATTGAAATACTCTTGATTTTCTTCTTCAACAGAAAAGCTGGATGCAATGGGCTTGATGCCTTGGCAACCGCCAGTAGCAGCAGTGACGCCTTTGAAAATCACAGCATGAACGGCATTCAATTTGGCCTGAAGTTTGGCTTGGTCAGGCTTTTTGCCATAACCCCATATTTTAAGCAGTTTTGAGCCATCGGTACCTACACCCATACAAGCTACTTCATAGTTATCGATAGTGTATCCGGCTAGGATTTTGGCTTTTTTGCTTTGAGAAAATGCCAATATAGGCATGGCTAACATTAAACTGATGATGATTTTTTTCATAATGCTTTAGGTTAACATAAATTGTGTAATACTATGGCTATAAAACCCACAAAAGTGGGCTGAGGCAAATATAATAATACATCTAAAATAACAACAACAATTTTTAATTTTAGTAGAAATATTAAGAAATCGTTAACAAAACAGTCTCTAACGTCTATTGGGAGCGATTAGTGTGTCTTTTTGAATTATTGTAAGAATCAATAAAAAATAGAGGCTTTTTCATACAATTAAAATAAAAAAGTATTTAATTTGCCCCTTTCGTTAACCTAAATCAAAAAAACAAATATGAAAAAAATACTCATAGCAACTGTGCTGATTTCTATTGGGTTGGGTGTTTATGCCCAAACCGAAGCTGCAAAAAACAGTAACGCCCCCGAACCTCAATACAGACGCTCATCATTGTACTTGCTGATGATTGAGGACAATAGCAAGCCCTTGGCAGATACGATCAAAAGGTCGTTTATGGCTCAAGGAACTCCCGAAAAATTTAATGACCATAATCTGAAAGATAAACTTATACCTGTATCATCCACTTTGCCTAGACCAGACTCTGCTATCATAGCGTATTTGAACTCAAAGGGCGTAGCAAAAGACATGGTAGCCAAGTGGTTTAAAAGAGACCCAAAAACAGGCACCTTTGGTATGGACTTGATAGCAGAAAGAGGGTTTTACAACGCCTCTGACCTTGATGTAAAAAAGGCCAAAGCATCGAAGCGCGGCATGGCAGTGATAGGCGATGCGGGTGAAGAATTGATAAAAAACACTTTTGTGGTAGTTTGCGATTTCAAATACATTAACAAAGAAGAAATGGCTGACAATGTTTCAGCAGGTCTGCTATTGGCAGGAGGCTTGGCTACTGCCATCACTGGAGACAAAACTTATCAAAATATAGGCACTGCTGCTGCTGTAGGTGCACAGGTGGCAGGAAAAGGTTATGTAGTAAAAACTACAGTGTATTTGAGCCAATTGGTGTGGGACGATTCTACAGCAGCCGTGTTTTACAACGACCTATGGAACGACCCATCTGCTCCTGATGCAGCTCGTAAATCTGCCTTTGAACAAAGCAATCTTTTTAAATTAAAGTATGTAGGTTCGGGTACGGCCTATGCCGATGTACAATCAAGCATTTTCAGCGGCAAATCAAACGAGGAGTTGATAGCAATGGCAACCAAAGAAGCCACAGAAAAAGCCCTTTTGAAGCTTGAAAAACAATACGAAACTTTCCGTACAAAAACGCCCCTTTATGCTGTGAGCCCACCTGTAGCAAAAATCGGTTTGAAAGAAGGTTTAAAAGGCCAAGACCGCTATTTTGTATTTGAAAAAGTGTTGACAGAAGACGGCAAGACAAAATACAAAAAAGTAGGTTCTATCAGAGTGAAAGGTTCTTATATTTTCGATAACAGGTATGTGGCTACAGGCGAGCCCACAGATGTTTCAAAACTAACCAGATTCTATCAACCATCGGGTCGTAAACTCATGCCGGGTATGTTGATTCAACAAAGACCAGACCCGGGTTTTTGTAAACCATTCAACATATTTTTTGGTCAGTTTGGCAGAATATTCCATTAAAATTTCACCAAAAAGAAAAAATAGGTTGTCTAAAATATGGGCAGCCTATTTTTTTGCCAAAATTTTTCTACCCAGATAGAAAATGGTTAAAAAAGCAAGAACAGCTCCCAAAATATACTCATGCCACATCAATTGAGGATGCCTCACAAACGCTACGGTACGCACACCTACCCAAGTGAAAAATAGTGTCCTGGGCAACATACCTAAAAATCCACCCCACAGATAGGTTTGAAGTGGCACATTGATCATCCCCAACACATAATTCATCACCCCAAAAGGCAAGGCAGGAGAAAGCCTGCACATAGCAATCGAGATGATGTCGTTTTTTGAGGCATTTATTTTCTCGCCCCAATCCTCTTTCTTAAAGCTTTTTAACAGGCTGTTTAGCATTTGTTCACTATCTGTAAACTGCGATGCCTTATAACCCAAATATTGAGCAAGAAAGTAGGAAATAGAGATGTAAAATACTGATTCAAAGCCTAATACATAGCCACCTAAATAGGCTACAAGCGTGGTGGGAGTGAGCCCAAGTGCCATTGTACAGGCCAAAAATCCGTAAATAATTATTTTGACATGAATTTCAACATTTGACCAGTCAAGTACATTGTAATGAAGAAAAATATACCCAATACAAGTGCTTCCGACTACTGGAAACACAAGCACCATAAGCAAATAAAGTAATGAGGATTTGTTTATTTGCTTCATCTATTCTGCTAAAAATGTATCTTTCCATTTCCATATATATTTGCAAGCCAATGTGCGATACGGTCGCCAATTTTCTGCTACTGAAAAAATTTTCTTTTTCAATTCCGCCCCTTTTCCTTCTATTTGATACAGCTTAATGATGTTATTTCTGATAACCAAGTCATCGTAAGGAAACACATCGGGTCTATTCATGGTGAACATAAGCAGCATCTCCACTGTCCAGCGGCCTACGCCTTTGATTTGGGTCAAAAGCGAGATGATTTCTTCATCACTAAATTGATTTAGGGTTTCGTAGCTCAAGTCATTGTTTAGTGCAAATGCAGCCACATTTTTCAAATAGGCAGCTTTCTGAAACGACAGCCCAACTGAGCGCAGCTTTTCGGTTTCGGTGCCAAATAATAGCTCTGCCGAGGGATAATTTGCAGGATATAAAGAAATAAATCGTTGAAAGATAGTGTCAGAGGCTTTTACCGAAAGTTGTTGAGACACAATGGATTCCAGCAAAGTGAAATACACATCGGCAGCACCGCTGCTTGGAGTCACCATAAGATTTTTCTTTGGGTCTACGGTTTGTATAAACCTAGCCAAAACTGCATCTTTATTCAAAAACTCTATGGCTTGGTCGTACATTTGTAGTTAAAGAAAAGTAAAAAATTAATAAGCCGTCAACACTTCATCGTCTATCTCCACTGTTTCGCCTTTTTGCCTTAAAATGGCTATTCCACTAGAGTGAGCTAAGTCTGCCACTTCTTTGGGAATGCTCATTCCTCCTATTCCAAGATAAAATTTATAATTGGCGTAAAACGGGAACAGCGTTTTAAAGTTCTCAATCTTTTTAGTCTTTAACTTTTCAATATCGTTAGGGTGAACTTTATGCTTTATTTCTAATAGTCCTATGGCATCACCATTGTAAAGCACTAAATCAAATTCATCTTGTGTATTTTTAATTTTAGCTTTTACATTCATTTCAATATCATCAAACTGAATTTTACCAAGCTTTTTGTGGTCTTTGAGGGAATAATAAAAGAACTCTTCTGCCACATGCTCCAAATTTATACCGATGTTGCTAAGAATTTTATTAGTTTCTTTTATCTGAGCATCCGTTTCTTTTATTCGGGCACTTGTTTCTGCTATTTGAAGATCGGTCTTCGCCTGGCTTTTTTGCAACTCTATTATGGCGGCTTCTATTCTATCTATTCGTTCCATTTGAATATAAATACAATCTTTAAACAAAAATACTAAAAATTATGCTCTGAAACCATGTTATTTGAGGAGCTGAAATATTATTGAATCTCTACCACACTACCGGTGTGAGCCAATTCTGTATTTTGAAATTCGGCCTTTGCTTCTATTAAAAATGGTTCTATCTCTTTATATCGGGCTGAATAATGCCCAATGAGCAACTTTTTTACTTGCGCCATTCTAGCAATGGTAGCCGCTTGCTTGGCTGTGGAGTGAAAAGTTTCTTTGGCTCTGTCTTCCTTATCTTGCAAAAAAGTAGCTTCGTGGTAGAGCAAATCCACCTTACTCACATGACCTACTATCGGTTCAAAAAAACAAGTATCTGAACAGTAAGCAAAACTTAATGATTTGGGTGCCGGAGTAGTGTATTCTTGGTTTGAATAGAGAAGTTTGCCTGATTCATCATACACATCGTTGCCCAACTTGAGTTGATGAATATGTTGTAAAAGAATATTTTCAGGCAGTTGCTGTTTGATAATATTACGCAAGCGTTCTTTTTCTTTGAATAAAAATCCAAAAGTGGGTACTCTGTGCGACAGTGGAAATGTAGAAACAGTGAGCCACTTGGTTTCCAATATTTGTACTAAACTATTTTCTTCTGCCAATTCATGTATATGCAAATCGTACTCAATTCTGGTTTCTTGGTACCGAAATTGGGTAGAAAGTATCTCTTTGAGGCCTACAGGTGCATAGATATGCAAAGGCTGTTTTCTAGATAGGCTGTTCATGGTGCACACCAAGCCTACCAAGCCCAGAAAGTGGTCGCCATGCAAATGAGAAATGAAAATATGGTTGATTTTGGCGTGTTTTACATTGCATTCGAGCATTCGCCATTGTGTGCCTTCGCCACAATCTATCAAAAAAGTTTCGCTTTCTGTTTCAAGTGCGAATGCAGACGGGTATCGCCCCAAAGCCGGAGTGGCCGAACCTGCACCCAACACTTTCAAAATCATATTACAAAAAAATTATTCGGACTCACTTTGCAAATCGGCTTCTATGGCGTGTAGAAACACAGCATCTATAGCCTCGGCATGTGTAGGCAATACATTTAAAACTTTGTCGAGCTGGGCTATGGCCAATACTTTTTTCACAGTGTCATTTAAGCCGTAAATCACCAAGATACCACCCGAGCCTTCGCAAATACGGTTGGCTAAAAGTATGGCACTGATGCCGGAAGAATCGATATATTTCACTTCAGAAAAATCGGCAATAAGGTTCTTTGCACCTTCTGCATGAAGTGTAGTAATTTCCGTTTTCAATTGAGGCGTACGAAGTGCATCAATCTTTTCGGCATGTATTTGAATGAGCGTGTATTGCTCTGTTTTTTCTATGGTAAACTTCATAGCCGTCTAGTTTAATTCCGTAAAAATAATTAAATATTCGATTCGATAGATTTTTTAATTCGTTCCTCTATGTTTTCATAGCCCGATTTCACAAATTTTTCACCTGTCACTTTTTCGTAAAGTTCTATGTAGCGGTTGGTAACCAAGTTTACAAAATCATCGGGCATAAAAGGCACTTGCTGCCCTTCTTTGCCTTGAAAACCATTTTCTATGAGCCATTGACGCACAAATTCTTTAGAAAGCTGCTTTTGAGGTTCGCCATTTTTTTGGCGTTCTTCATACCCATCGGCATAAAAATAACGACTGGAATCGGGCGTATGAACTTCGTCTATCAATATGATTTTATCACCCACTTTGCCAAATTCATACTTTGTATCAACTAAAATAAGGCCGTTTTGAAGCGCTATTTCATTTCCTCTTTTATACAAAGCGTGGGTGTAGGCTTCCAGTTGTTCATAGTCTTGTTTCGACACATAGCCTTTGGCAATGATTTCCTCTTTTGATATATCTTCATCATGGCCTGTATCAGCTTTTGTAGTAGGAGTAATAATAGGAACAGGAAATTTATCGCTTTCTTTCAGCCCTTCGACCATTGTCTCGCCACAAAGCACTCTTTTCCCACTTTTATACTCTCGCCAAGCATGGCCTGACAAATAGCCTCTTATCACCATTTCTACTCTGAAAGGCACTGCTTTCACTCCAATAGAAACATTTGGGTCGGGGCTTGAAAGCAACCAATTGGGTACAATATCGGCAGTGGCTTTTAAAAATTTGGTAGCCACTTGATTCAATACTTGTCCTTTATACGGAATGGCTTTGGGCTGTACCACATCAAAAGCCGATATTCTATCGCTGGCTACAACGGCCATTTTATCACCAAAATAATAAACATCGCGCACTTTGCCTTTGTAAAAACCCGTTTGGCCTTTGAATTGAAAATTGGTTTCTTTTAGCCCGTTTATAGACATGAAAAATAAAATTTAGAGAACAAAAATAGAAAATGATGTCAAACATTTGTAAACAAACAGCACAATATTCCTGAATTAATTAAGTGAAAATGAATAATCAGCTCGATAGATAACAAGATGAAATAATTAAAAACTTTATTTTGAAATAGCGGAAAAGTACTATATTTGCAGTCCTTTTTCAGAAAGGCGCAATTTGGCGGGGTAGCTCAGATGGTTAGAGCGTAGGATTCATAACCCTAAGGTCGGCAGTTCGATCCTGCTCCCCGCTACATTTTTATCTCTAGCCCATTATTTCAGCAACAAAGAAAAATCGCTAAATTTTTTCCCATAAAATACAAAGTTTTATTCTGCTTGATTTTTAGCTTTGTGCAATAAATACTTTTGTATAAATTATTATGTACGACATCACCATCATAGGAGGAGGAATAGTAGGCCTAGCTACAGCATACCAATTAAAAGAAGCAAATTCGCAACTAAAGATAGCTCTTCTTGAGAAAGAAAATGAACTGGTAAAACACCAAACAGGCAACAACAGTGGTGTGATACACTCTGGCTTGTATTATAAGCCCGGCAGTTTGAAAGCCACCAACTGTATCAATGGCTACAACATGCTGCTCGACTTTGCCAACAAACACAATATAAAATATAATTTATGTGGAAAAGTGGTTGTAGCCACCCTTCCTGAAGAAATAGAAAGACTTGAAAATCTGTACCAAAGAGGACTTCAAAATGGGCTCACAAAAATAAAAAGGCTCAATCTGCAAGAATTAAAAGAAATAGAACCTCATGTAAATGGCCTAGAAGGTATTTTTGTGCCCTACACAGGAATAATAGATTACACTGAAGTAGCCGAAAAAATGGGCGAACTTTTCAAGGCAAAAGGTGGCGAAATCCATCTCAACAGCAAAGTTGAAAACATCATCAACAAAACCGCAACTTCTGAGATAGTAACTAAAGGTGGAAAAACCTTTGAAACCAAACTGGTGGTGAACTGTGCAGGGCTGTATTCAGATAAAATAGCGGCTATAAATAAAGAAAAAATAAATTTGAGAATCATACCATTTAGAGGTGAATACTTTTTGTTGAAGCCTGAAAAAAGGCATTTGGTGAAAACACTTATCTATCCTGTACCCGACCCTAATTTCCCGTTTTTGGGTGTACACTTTACCAACATGATAAATGGAGAAGTGGAATGTGGGCCAAATGCGGTTTTTGCATTTAAAAAAGAGGGATATAACAGATTAGACTTCGACTTTAAAGAGTTTTGGGAATCGGTTACGTGGCCGGGTTTTCAAAAAGTGGCAATAAAATATTGGAAAACAGGACTTGGAGAATATCATCGTTCTTTTTCAAAATCGGCTTTTACCAAAGCACTACAACGATTGATTCCTGAAATTCAGAAAGATGATTTGGTACCCACCCATGCAGGTGTGCGTGCCCAAGCATGTGATAGAGATGGTGGCTTGCTTGACGATTTTTCAATCATTGAAGACAAATACATCATTAATGTGTGCAATGCGCCTTCACCGGCAGCTACATCTAGTTTATCTATCGGCAAAACTGTAAGCGAGATGGTCTTAAAACGATTTTAATAATATCATTTATAAAATTTTACATGCCCAAATCAACCAAGCTGCTGTTGTTTGCAGCCACTTTATTGACAGTAGTAACATTGTTCATTTTTTACAGAGGAAATGAAAAAAACACATTATCATCTGAAGAAACGCAATTTGCTGTGGCTGACAGCGGTTTGGTGAAAAAAATAGAGTTTTTGCATATAAAAACCGGAAAAAAACTAAAAATAGAACTGCAAAGTGGGCGTTGGATAGTAAATGATTCGCTTTGGGCTGACAATGAGCGAACAGATTTGTTACAAAGTTTTATATACAAAGCCCAACTAAAACGCCCTGTTTACAAAGAGCAAATAAACGATTTCATGGCATTGTTTAAGAGTGATGCAATAAGAATAAGCTATTATGACGAAAACAGAAAAGAAATAAAATCTCTTTTATCAATAGCCGATAATGATGAAACCGTGGCGTTGCTGGAAGGATACTCTCTCCCCTATTTGATTCAAATTCAAGGATTTGAGGGCAATCTGAACAAATTGCTAACCGTAGATGAAAATGTGTGGAAAAATCGCACGGTTTTCGCCTCCCGATTGTCTACTATTGAAGCCTTGGAAGTAAATTTTAATGAAAATACGGCCAATGGCTACCGCATAGTAAAAAATAATAATGGCTTTTCCATTAATGGCATGCCCGAATGCGACTCCTTACGATTGTACAGCTATTTACAGCTATATGAGAATGTAACTATTAAAGAATGGATAAGCGGTTCTTTGCCCCAAGTCAGGGATAGTCTTTTAAAAATGTCTCCCCAATTTATCATATCGCTCACAGACAAAAACTCATCACGCTCAAATAACATAAAAATTTATTATAAAGAAGGGCAGAAAACTCCCATTTTGGGTTTGGTTGGTATCAATAACGATGCTTGCATTATCAAAACCTCCATATTCGAATATCTACTCCAACAAAGAAGTTTTTTTATTAAGAAATAGTGAATTTTTAGTTGTTACGAAACTATTTCAAACGACAATCGGTTAAAATTCAATTACTGTTGATTCGATTGATATGCGGTAAAATTCCCATAGATATTTATTCACCATTTCTTCTTTTTTATTTATTCTACTGTTAAAAGAATGAAAGAAAATAGCGTATTAGCTTATTTTGTAGTAGCCATTTACATGATTTGTATTGCCATATCTTCGTGTAGAAGGGCAGACGAAGACATAAAACCTGTGACACAAACACCAAATACTACCACAGGAGAAAATGTTGGGACAGATAATCCAACAAACACCCTAACAGGTACAAACAATACTACATCAGGAACAAATACAAATACTTTTTCCGGAGTAAACACAAATACAGGAGAAAATATCAACTCGATTCCGGGAGTAAATTCTACCGTAAGTCCTGTAAATACATCGTCAGGAACTAATAGTCCCACGACACCTGCTGTTGGGACGTACACCATACGATACCTGAACAGCAATGAGATAAATCAACCTCTTCCACCTCAAAACACTGTTATTTCTCCCATTGTCACCACACCTTCGGTTGTTACACCTCCACCTGTGGTCACTGTACCGAGCCCGCCTGTAACAACAACTCCAGGAGTAAGCAAAATTTCGTTCAGTGCTTCTATCAGAGCCATTATGGTAAGCAATAATTGTAACTCATGCCACAGCTACGGAAACTATAATAACGCCCGAAATAATGCCGATGAGATATACAACAGATTGTCAAAACCTCAAGGTGACCCTCAGTTAATGCCTAGAGGCGGAAACAGGCTGTCTAATGCTGATATTGCTTTGTTTAAACAATGGATTGATGATGGGCTTGAGCCATGACGCCTTACTCAATCTTCAATAATTAAATTATATTTTCAACATATTTCCCTATTCCAAATGAACAATAAAAAAATAGGATTAAGCGTAGCTACACTGGTAGTTTGCGGTGGTTTGTTTTTCGCTTCTTGTAGTAGAAATGATGAGCCTGCTCCATCAAACAACAACACAAACTCACCACCTCCGGTAAATACCACTCTCGGTAATAATACCGGCAGTACAACCACAGGAGTATCGTTTGAAGCCAGTATTAAAAAAATTATGACTGATAACCGATGCAGTTCATGTCACAGTTATGGCAACTATGATGCTGCCAGAAGAAATGCAAACAGCATTTATGACCGTATCAACAGAGCGCAAGGTGCAGCGGGGCTGATGCCACAAGGTGGTACTCGTTTGCCACAATCGGATATAGATTTAGTGAAAAAATGGATAGATGAAGGGCTTAATCCATAAAAAAAGCAACAAATAAAAAAACGCTGCCAATTTTTTGACAGCGTTTTTTATAATAAATGAAGCGAATATTAGTACATTCCACCCATTCCGCCACCAGGCATAGCCGGAGCAGCAGGAGATTCTTCTTTTTCTTCGGCTATCACTGCTTCTGTGGTTAATAACAAACCTGATATTGAAGCTGCGTTTTCAAGTGCCAAACGTGTCACTTTAGCAGGGTCAATTACACCTATTTTAATAAGGTTCTCAAATCTGTCTTCGCGAGCGTTGTAACCAAAATCATCTTTTCCTTCTTTTACTTTGTTTACAATCACCGATGCTTCAAGTCCGGCATTGGAAACGATGGTTCTCAAAGGAGCTTCAATGGCTCTGCGGATGATGTCAACACCTGTTTTCTCATCTTCGTTTCTAGTGTCAACTTTGTCTAAGTCAGCACCCGCACGGATAAGAGCCACACCACCACCTGCCACAATACCTTCGGCTATGGCAGCACGAGTAGCATGAAGCGCATCGTCAACTCTGTCTTTTTTCTCTTTCATTTCTACTTCTGTAGCAGCACCTATGTAAAGTACAGCCACACCACCCGAAAGCTTAGCTAATCTTTCTTGTAGTTTTTCTTTGTCGTAGTCAGAAGTTGTTTTCTCTATTTGATCTTTGATTTCATTGATACGAGCTACTATATTGGCTTTTTCACCGTCACCATCGATAACAGTAGTGTTGTCTTTGTCAATCACCACTTTCTGAGCTGTACCAAGATACTCAAGTGTAGCATTTTCAAGTTTATAGCCTTGTTCTTCAGAAATTACAGTACCACCTGTCAAGATAGCGATGTCTTCCAACATGGCTTTTCTTCTGTCGCCAAAGCCAGGAGCTTTCACTGCAGCTACTTTCAATGCACCACGTATTTTGTTCACTACCAAAGTAGCCAAAGCTTCACCTTCTACTTCTTCTGCAATGATTACCAATGGCTTACCTGTTTGAGCTACTTGCTCAAGCACAGGAAGCAATTCTTTCATAGAGGAAACTTTTTTGTCGTATATCAAGATGTATGGTCTGTCCATTTCGGCTTCCATGCTCTCTGTGTTGGTCACAAAGTATGGAGAAAGATAGCCTCTGTCAAACTGCATACCTTCTACAGTTTTTACTTCATCAGAAGTACCTTTAGCTTCTTCTACAGTGATTACACCATCTTTGCCTACTTTTGCCATAGCGTTTGCTATCATTTCACCAATTTCTAAATCGTTGTTGGCAGAAATGGTAGCTATTTGCTTTATCTCATCGTTGTTTGAGATGGCTTTAGATTGTTTTTTAAGGTTTGAAACGATGTGAATAACAGCTTTGTCAACACCACGTTTCAAATCCATAGGATTAGCTCCGGCAGCTACGTTTTTGATACCTGCATTGAAAATAGCTTGGGCCAATACAGTAGCTGTAGTAGTACCATCACCTGCCGAATCAGCAGTTTTAGAAGCTACTTCTTTTACCAATTGAGCACCCATGTTTTCGATGGCGTCTTTCAATTCGATGTCTTTTGCTACAGTTACACCGTCTTTAGTAATAGCAGGAGCGCCAAATTTTTTGTCTAGGATTACGTTTTTACCTTTAGGGCCAAGAGTCACTTTTACAGCGTTTGCAAGTGTATCCACACCTTTTTTCAATTTTTCTCTTGCCTCTGCGTCAAAATGAATTGTTTTTGCAGCCATTTTTTTAGAATTTTAAATGTTAAATTTTAAATGTTGAGTTATTTTATTTGTGATGAAATAAAAGCGCATTACGAATTAATAATTACGCATTTATAGTTTATACCACAGCAAATATGTCAGACTCTCTCATGATAAGATAGTCTTTGCCTTCAACGGATATTTCAGTACCTGAATATTTACCATAAAGCACAGTATCTCCAATTTTAACAACTGGCTTTTTACCATCCTCATCAGAATCACTTGTTGAAACAACTTTACCTTTTTGAGGTTTTTCTTTAGCTGTATCAGGTATATATAATCCAGAAGCTGTTCTATCTTCTGCTGGGGCAGGCTCAACTAGAACCCTGTTCTTCGTTCCTGCAATTGGTTTTACGTTTACTGGCATGTTTAACTAAGTTTATATGATTGTTGATTAACTAAATATTAAAAGTTTAAAAGTGCTAATTGTATAACAC
>ERZ1066134.483-NODE-483-length-19567-cov-19.276035_pt1 | contig 19567 bp, 18 predicted proteins | sample MGYA00382781_ERZ1066134 | MGnify/ENA primary metagenome ERZ1066134 (study PRJEB33369, sample SAMEA5778364) | biofilm metagenome | biome: Industrial cooling water; feature: Water cooling tower basin; material: Biofilm | place: United Arab Emirates | collected... | reverse complement strand
TAAAAATCCTAATGGCGGTCATTAGAAAAAATACCTAATGACAATTCTGGGTTTATCATTTTGTGTGGCAGCACGCATATTGTAGACGCGCTCATGTTTTGGTGGCCGGGTTATCGCCTCAATGCGCTCCTCCGAGTGGTCACAGCCCTTGTGAGTGTAGCCACGGCTTTTGCCCTAATTCGTGACTTACCGAAATTGATTGAACTGCGCCAAGACGAGTTAAAAACGTACCAATTGGAGAAGCAACTCAAGGAATACGAGGCGGAAATCGCCGCATTGAAAGCTCAATTGAATAGTCGGTCAAACTGATGTCGCCCAATCGTCGCTCAATGATAGTCTTGCAGAATGCCGTCCTGATTTTCATGGCAACATTGATAGCGGCTGTCGTTTTTGTGGTGGATTTGAATGTGACAGGACATCTGGCTGTGGCTTGTATGTATGCCGTGGTGATTCTATACAGTTGGCTATTGCCCGGAAAATACACGAGCCTCTATATAGCCGGCGGATGTACGGTGCTTACCATCATTGCTGCTACGCAATCGCAGGATCTCGGTAGCCCCCCTATTAGTCTTACAGGCATGAACATGGTGATATCCCTGGTGGTCATTTGGACGTGCGTGACGCTTGTTTTCATTGCCAAAAGTAGTTTTTCAAGCTTGGAGGGTATGAATACACAGCTGAAGGAAAGGTCTGTGGAACTGCTGGAAAAGATAAAGGAACTAGATGCTCAGCAGCAGGAGCTCGCCGACCAAAAAGTGCGACTGGAGCATTTGAATGCTGATTTGGTGGTGAAAAATCGGGAATTGGAGCGGTTCACAAGTATTGCCAGTCATGACCTGCAAGAGCCCTTGCACACCATTGGCAACATGACCCAACTGATTTCAAAAAGGTACTATTCCACGTTCGATGACCAAGGGAAGAAAATTTTGAACTACGTGTCGGAGGCCACCGGCCGAATGACGGTACTCATAAAGGGACTGCTGGAGTTCAGCAGGATTGGAAACAAGCGGGTAATAGAGCGGGTCGATTGTCAGGAAATGATGCAAACCATCGTACTCGATCTGGATGCCGCGCTGAAAGCCGCCAAGGGGACAATCATCATCCGTGAGCTGCCGGTCATCAGTGGTAATCCGGTGGAATTGCGCTTATTATTTCAAAACCTGATCAGCAATGCGCTGAAATTTAGAAAGGAAGATCAGCCTCCTGTCATAGACATGTCAGCCAAAGATAAGGGTACGCACGTAGAGTTTTGTATAAAGGACAATGGGATTGGGATTGAGCCTGCGGATTATGAGAAAATTTTCTTCATTTTCCAGCGGCTGCATCCCGCAGAGAAGTATGAGGGCATAGGCCTTGGCTTGGCCTATTGTCGAAAGATTGTGGAGCTACACGGCGGAAAGATTTGGGTGAACTCAACGGTGGCCGTCGGTAGTACGTTTTATTTTACACTAGTGAAAAACAGATGATTAACAAAATAGAAAAATTGGATTGTGTCCTGCTCATTGATGACGATGAAGCGACGAACTTTTATCACAAGTTAATATTGGAGGACGCATGTGCCGGGGTGCATGTGCAATCCGTGACATCAGCCCATGAGGGGCTGGATTTCTTGCAAAGCAAAGGAGCCTATGCCGATAGCCCTCAGCCGGGCATTATTTTTCTTGACATCAACATGCCGGGTATGACGGGTTGGGATTTCTTAGAGGCCTATAAGAATCTTTCCCAAGAAGTGCACCAGCGTGCCGTGGTGGCCATGCTCACTACGAGTGTGAACCCGGATGACAGAGAAAGAGGTGAGAAGATACCGGCCGTGAGGGAGTTTGTGCACAAGCCACTTACGCCGGAAGCTTTTTGGAAGGTAGTAAGGGACAATTTTGCGGGTGCCTAAGATCGGCGGCCGAATATAAGCTCAAAGCCACTCCTTTCGAAGTGGCTTTTTTATTGTCAAGATCGAGATCTAGAAACAGAGTTGTTCAGGTTTCATCATACCCAAATTCCCACCTTGTTTCATTCTCATCCAAACCCTCCCATTTTCTCCCACTCATCCCTGATTCAACGGTTTTTTTGATAGAAAACCTGCTTAGATAGACCGATTTATGTGCGTATGTCTTTTCCGCCAATCATCGAATGCGCTTAAAATGGCGCGTTTGAGCCATCATTTTAAACAATTTATCCACATTGTGGTAAAAAGTGGGAAGAAGTGGTAGAAAATGTAAAAGAATTAATACATTTGTCTCGGTGGTTTATATTTTTCAAGGCTCTATATGGCTTTTTTTACAAGCGAGTATGAGTGTAAGTTGGATACCAAGGGTAGGTTGGCTTTGCCTGCAAAGGTCAAGGCCAGTCTGCCTGAGGTCTCCACTAATGAGCTGGTAATCCGCAGGGGTTTCGAGCCAAACCTCATTCTATACCCCATGCTGGAGTACAAGAAGATTCACCACAAGATTTCGTCGCTGAGTGAGTTTAACCCCGAGCAACGAAAACTAAAACGAAGTTTTTTCAGGAGCATAGCACATGTGGAGTTGGATAGTGCAGGAAGGATATTGTTCCCTAAAAATATGCTCGCTCATGCCGGTATCGAAGGTGAAGCACTGGTGGTAGGTATGGGCAACTACATTGAAATATGGAATCCGAAGGTGTTTGAAGAATACGCTACCGGTGATAACCAGGAATACTCCGAGCTGGCACAAAAGTACTTGGATGAACAATGAGCCGGTACCACACGCCTGTCCTATTGGCTGAGAGCCTCGAAGGGCTGCTCATCAAACCGGATGGCGTGTATGTAGATGTCACGTTCGGGGGTGGGGGTCACAGCAGCGCTATCCTTCAACAACTTACTACAGGAAGCCTACTGGCATTTGATCAAGACGAAGATGCAGTACAAAACGCCGATCGATTGCAGGAAGCTTTTCCGGAACGTTCTTTCACATTTATTGAATCAAATTTCAGACACCTGCAGAAGTACCTGCGGCTGCACGGCGTAAAGGCCGTGGACGGAATTTTGGCTGACTTGGGTGTGTCCTCGCATCAGTTTGACGTGCCGGAGCGCGGATTTTCCACGCGATGGGATGGTGAACTGGACATGCGCATGGACAGGCATCAGCCACTCACTGCACGAACTGTGGTGAACACCTACGAAGAGAAGGATCTCATTCATCTCTTCAGCGCCTACGGCGAAATCACCAACGCGCGCACACTGGCCGCTCAGATTATCAAGGATCGAGCTAAAGCCGAGATAGTAATGAGTGCAGAGTTGAAAACGATTGCCGAACGTGTAGCGCCAAAAGGGAAGTTGATGAAGTATCTGGCCCAAGTGTATCAGGCCATTCGCATAGAGGTAAACGACGAGTTGGGCGCCCTAAGAGAATTCTTGGAGCAAACGAAGGAGGTCATCAAACCAGGAGGGCGGTTGGTCGTGATCAGCTACCATTCACTCGAAGACCGACTGGTGAAAAACTACATGAGTACGGGTGATCTGAAGGGCAAGCAAACAAAGGATTTCTATGGAAACCTACAGCGTCAATTTGATCCAGTAAATCGGAAGATTATCACACCGGCAATGGAAGAGATAGAAAAAAATAATAGGGCACGCAGTGCCAAACTACGAATAGCAGAGCGCAACAGATGGCGGTAAATACCTATAAGCACCCTGAAGAACGAAAAAGTGGGAATTTTTTCGGGTGGCTCAACCGTCTCTTACACATAGATGAATCCATCAAACAGGGCATACACGTCAAGTACCTCCCACAAATTCTATTTATCGTTTTGTTGCTCGTTCTCTACATCGCCAACAGGCACCATGCCGAAAAGAAGATTCGTGCCATTTCTCGATTAGAAGTGGAGGTAGAAGACTTGCGTGCTGACTACACCACCTTGAAGGCCAGCTACATGTTTGCCAGTAAGCAAAGCGAAGTGGCCAAGCGTGCCCAGCGATTGGGACTTACCGAAAGCAAAGATTCACCCATTTTGATCCCTGTGGAATGAGTATCAAACGTGACATATTGCTCCGCGTGCGCATCTCCTTCTTAGTCATTTTCCTTTTGGCAGGGGGCATAGTATACCGCATCGTGAAAGTGCAGGTGGTGGAAGGTGAGCAGTGGAGAGGTTTGGGTGAAACCATAGGGCTAAAAGTGATGGACATACCTGCCACCCGTGGCAACATCTATGCGGAGGACGGCAGTTTGTTGGCTACATCCATTCCTTTTTATCAGGTGGTGATCGACCCGTACGTTTCGGCGGAGGGGCTGTTCAAGTCCAATATCGATTCGCTTGCCTACTTACTTTCTACCTTTTTTAAAGATCAGTCAGCAGCACATTATAAAAACAAAATAGTAAGAGCCAGAAATGCCGGCAAGCGCTATTTGGTACTTAACTCCAAGCAGATTGGATATCAAGACAAAAAGCAGATGGAGCGCTGGCCTATTTTTAGGGAAGGCCAACTGAAAGGGGGTGTCATTTTCAGAAAGGTTGAGAAGCGATTCTTGCCTTTTTCGCATTTGGGCTATCGCACCATCGGGCGGGTGAATGCCGAGAATAGGGGTACCGTGGGGCTCGAATACAGTTTCAATAAGCAGTTGGCCGGACAAAACGGGCAGGGTCTTTTTCAACGAATGGCCGGAGGTGGCTGGAAGCCTGTGTTTGATGGTACTGAAGTGAAGTCGATTGATGGGTATGACATCCGCACCACCTTGAATGTGGATATTCAGGACATTACTGAGACGGCTCTGTACAATGCACTACAACGGCATCAGGCCGAATATGGAGTGGCCATCGTGATGGAAGTAAAAACCGGAGAAGTGAAAGCCATCTCGAACCTGAGCCGCACTGAAAGCGGCGATTATTACGAAAAGTACAACTATGCCGTGGGTGGGCAAGGTTCACGCGAGCCGGGATCTACCTTCAAGTTGGCTAGTATGATTGCGCTGCTCGAAGAAACCTCCGTGGAGCCCACAGACTCGGTACGCACCGGCAATGGTGAGATGGAATTCTTCGATCGGGTCATGCGTGACCACAAGCCGGAGGGATATGGTACCATCACGGTGCAGGAAGTATTGGAGAAATCATCCAACATCGGCATAGCCAAATTGATTGTAGAGCACTTCGGTGACAATCCGGAAAAATTCATTTCTTATATTAAAAAAATGGGCTTGTCCGAGCCATTGGGCTTCCAAATGGTGGGTGAGGCGGCTCCTTACATCAAAGAACCATCGGATTCCACGTGGAGTGGGGTCACACTGCCTTGGATGTCCCACGGATACGAATTGAAAATAACTCCGTTGCAGACCTTGGCACTTTACAATGCGGTGGCCAATCAGGGTAAAATGGTGCAGCCGGTCATCGTGAATTCCATCAACAAGGGGGATAGGGTGATTGATGAATTTGAGCCCAAGGTGATCAACTCTAAAATATGCTCACAAGAGACATTGGACAAGGTGAAGGCTATGCTGGAAGGCGTGGTGCAGAATGGCACGGCAGTAAATATCAAGAATAGTAAGTACCCGATTGCGGGTAAAACGGGTACGGCCAAAACCGTAATCAACGGACGCTACACGAATAAGTACTACACCTCATTTGCAGGTTACTTCCCTGCAAACGATCCCAAATACAGTTGCATCGTCGTGATTGACGACCCGAAGGGCTATCAGATTTACGGTAGTGACGTGTCTGCACCTGTTTTCAAGGAAATAGCAGATCGCATTTACGCGCTGGAGTTGGATTTACATGAAATAGAGACTGAGAAAATGCCTTTGATGACGGGCGTATTTCCAACCATCAAAGCGGGTCGTCATGAGGAATTAAAATTTTTGTGCAATCAGCTAGGTATTTCCAATCATTCCAGTGGCGATGATGAGTGGGTGAGGGCCAAGGTGGTAAATGAATCCGTTTTCTGGACAGACAATGGGGTTTCGTCAAAACAAGTACCCGATGTGCGGGGTATGACCCTCCGAGATGCCATCTATGTGCTTGAAAATCTTGGACTTAAAGTGTCTACTCAGGGCTCAGGTCGGGTAGAAAATCAATCACTCAATCCCGGAAGGCAATTAATTAAAGGTGAACGCATACTACTTACCCTAAGCTGATGGCAGTGCTGAAGGACATATTGTTTGGTGTAAAGCTCACGGCGCTGAAAGGCGATCGTGAACGTACCATTTCAGGCATCAGCTTCGACTCGCGCAAGGTGCAGCCCGGTCATTTGTTTGTGGCCATCAAAGGTCTGTCCTCCGACGGGCATGCGTTCATCCAGCAGGCTGTGGCATCAGGTGCGGTGGCGATTTTATGCGAAACACTTCCAGAGAAACTGGCTGATGAGGTGGTGTACATTCAAGCCGAGAACAGCGCACAGGCATTAGGCATCTGCGCAAGTAATTTCTATGGTCGGCCGTCAGAAAAGCTGCAATTGGTAGGTGTCACCGGCACCAATGGCAAGACCACCGTGACGACTCTTTCCTTCAATTTATTCCGAGCGTTGGGCTACAATGTCGGGCTGCTGTCTACTGTCGAAAACCGCCTCAACGAGCGCGTGATGCCGTCGCAATACACCACCGGCGATGCACTGCAAATAAATGAGTTGCTGGCGCAAATGGTGGCAGAAGGATGCACCCATTGTTTTATGGAGGTGAGTTCGCATGCATTGGTGCAGCACCGCACTGCAGGGCTCCTATTTGCCGGCGGTGTTTTCACCAATATCACTCATGATCACTTGGATTATCACCAAACATTCGATGCGTACATTTCTGCCAAAAAATTATTGTTTGATGGTTTGCCCGCTGCTGCGTTCGCCTTGGTGAATGCCGATGACAAGCGAGGCGCCATTATGCTGCAAAATACCAAGGCGACTAAGCAGCGATTTGCCTTGAAATCCATGGCCGATTTCAAGGCGCGCATCCTTCACAGCTCGCTTCAAGGCATGGAGCTCGACATCAATGGCACTTCGGCCTGGTTCAAGTTGGTGGGCACCTTCAATGCCTATAATCTGCTCACTGTGTATGCCATAGCCACGCTGCTCGAGGAAGACTCCCGCCAAGTATTAGAGGTACTCTCGGCTACTGATGGCGCCCGTGGGCGATTTGAGCAGGTAAAAAATGCACAGGGCATCACTGCCATTGTGGACTATGCCCACACTCCGGATGCGTTGGAAAATGTGCTGAAGACCATCAGCGACTTGCGTACGCGCAACGAGCAACTGGTGACAGTGATTGGCTGTGGCGGCAATCGCGACAAAGCCAAGCGCCCGGCTATGGCCAAGATAGCCGCGGAATTCAGCAACAAAGTGATCCTCACGTCAGATAATCCGCGCGATGAGGAGCCAAGTGAGATACTGAAAGAAATGAAGGCGGGCATTCCCAAGTCATTGGAGAAAAACACGATGGTGATCGAAGACCGCAGAGAAGCGATTCGAGTGGCGTGCAATCTCCTCACAGCCAAAGACATACTGCTGGTGGCAGGCAAAGGCCATGAAACCTACCAAGAAATTAAAGGCGTGCGTCACCATTTTGACGACAAAGAAATACTAACCGAAATGCTGAACTGATGCTATACTACCTTTTCACATATCTCGATCGTGAGTTTGACCTGATGGGTGCGAGCGTGTTTCAGTACATTTCGTTCCGTGCAGGTATGGCGGCCGTGCTGTCGTTGCTCATCACCATCACGTTTGGCAAGCATCTGATAGAAATGCTGCGCAAGTACCAAATGGGCGAGACCATCCGCGATTTGGGGCTGGAGGGTCAGATGCAGAAAAAGGGTACACCCACCATGGGCGGTATCATCATCATTTCGGCTATTGTCATTCCTACGCTTTTGTTTGCTCGTATTGGCAATGTCTATATCATTTTGTTGCTCGTTACAGCGCTTTGGCTTGGTGCCATCGGATTCATCGATGACTACCTCAAGGTGAAGAAGCAAAACAAAGATGGTCTGCGCGGGCGCTTCAAAATCATTGGGCAATTAGGTATCGCATTGATTGTGGGGTTGGTTATGGTTTTTCACCAAGATGTGGTTGTTAGAGAATTTGTCGGTGACGCATATCAAGACGCGAAGAGTCTTTTTACTACCATTCCTTTCATGAAGGGCAATGAATTCAACTACGCGTGGTTGATGCCCAATCTGATGGATGATTACACGTGGATTCTCTATGTTCTCATAGTTATTTTCATCGTTACTGCGGTTTCCAATGGAGCCAATATCACCGACGGACTGGATGGCTTGGCGGCCGGCACATGTGCCATCATCGGATTAGGACTGGGCATTTTGGCCTACCTATCCGGCAATGCCATTTTCTCGGAGTACCTCAATATCATGTACATCCCGTATTCCGGTGAGTTAGTAATCTTCTGCTCCGCTTTCGTGGGCGCGTGCATCGGCTTCTTGTGGTACAATTCGTACCCCGCACAAGTTTTCATGGGCGACACAGGCAGTCTTTCTTTGGGCGGCATCATTGCGGTACTGGCCATCGTATTGCGCAAGGAGTTGCTCATTCCCGTACTCTGCGGCATTCTGGTGATTGAAAATCTATCGGTGGTGCTGCAAGTATCTTACTTCAAATACACCAAGAAAAAATACGGCGAAGGACGCAGAATACTGCTCATGTCTCCGCTGCACCATCATTATCAAAAGAAAGGCATTCACGAAGCAAAAATTGCATCCCGCTTCTGGACCGTCGGGATTCTGCTGGCCATTATCACATTAGCTACCCTTAAACTCAGGTAACCATGACTATTCAGGACATACAAAAACGAAACGAACACTTCCAGCGGAAGACCATCGAGTTGGTGGAATTGCTCCCCGGCAGTGGCTTTTTGGAGGTTTCCACGGCTCTTCTGCGCAGCGTTCGGCTCATCGACAAGTACTTGATCAAATCATTGCAGGTGCAAACAGCCGGGCAGTTCACCCATTTGATGGGACGCATAGAAGAAGAACTGGACGAAGCAGTGTACATCCTCGACCGCATTGACAAAACGAACCGTGCCCACAAGATGAAGGCTGTGGAGAATTTTTTAAAGGAAGGATACGACCTTTTGTCCATTTACTCGCTCTGCTGCGATCAGCTGATCGGCAGAAAGCTACGTGTGGATGAAGATATATTATGAAAGAACGCATTGTCATATTAGGTGGTGGAGAAAGCGGCGTGGGTGCGGCCTTGTTGGCATTGGCGCACGGTCATGACGTTTTCTTGTCAGACAGCAGCCCATTAGCCGCTGACAGGAAAGCTACGCTCCTTCAGCACGGCATTGCATTCGAAGAAGGTGCCCATACCGAAAGTAAATTAGTAAATGCCACCACGGTGGTAAAGAGCCCCGGCATCCCTGACAAGGCGCCTCTGATCAAGAAACTGACAGCTATGGGCATTCCGGTCATTTCGGAGATCGAATATGGTTATCGGTACTTACCTGAGGGTGCCAAGATGATCGCTCTTACCGGAACAAATGGCAAAACAACCACTACTTTATTGACCTATCATCTGCTGAAGAGTGCAGGTGTATCCGTAGCGTTGGGAGGCAATGTGGGCACGAGCTTGGCCGGATTGGTAGCTGCCGGCAGTCATGATTATTATGTTATTGAGATTTCTAGTTTTCAGCTAGACGGCACGGTCACCTTCAGACCCGATGTGGCTGTACTGCTAAATATCACGCCTGATCATTTGGACAGATACAACTACCAAATGAGCAACTACGTGGCTTCCAAATTTTTGATCACCAAAAATCTGACGGCTGCAGACGCCTTTATTTATTCTGTTGATTCTGCACCTGTGGTGTCGGGCTTAGCTGAGCGCAGAGTCAAGGCTGCATTGCTTGGCTTCACCACAGAGAGACAAGAGCAGTTACCCGGCTTTATAGATGGAAATGAATTGATAGTTACCTACAAAGGCGACAGACATGCCTTTGCCATTAGCGAGTTGCCCCTCATCGGCAAGCACAACATGGGCAACATCATGGCAGCTGTAATCTCGGCGCTGGCCGTGGGCATTTCCATTGATGAAATCAAAAAAGGGCTAAGGACATTCAAAAACGCGCCACATCGGCTCGAACATGTAGGCACTATAGATGGGGTGAAATACATCAACGATTCCAAAGCGACCAACGTGGATGCCGTCTATTACGCGCTTGAGGGTGTGAAGGCACCCATCGTGTGGATCGTCGGCGGGATAGACAAGGGCAATGAATATGACCAAGTGATGGCTTTGGTCAAGGAAAAAGTGACCACCATCGTGTGCATGGGCAAAGACAATGCACCGATCAAGCGAGCTTTTGGCGACACGGGTATTCCACTTTACGAAACACTATCGGTGACAGAGGCTATCGAACGGGCACAAGATGTGGCTAAGCCAGGAGATGTGGTGTTGCTTTCCCCCGCCTGCGCCAGTTTCGATCTGTTCCGAAATTATGAAGACCGTGGCGATCAGTTTCGTGCGGCCGTGCAGGCATTGGCTTCCAAACGAAAAGAAAAGGTATGAACACGATCAAAGAATGGGCAAATGACAATCTGAAGGGCGATCCGGTGATCTGGTTCATCGTATTCTTGTTGTCCATGTTTTCCATCTTGGTGGTGTATAGCGCCACGGGCAGTCTTGCGTACAAAATGATGGGTGGCGACACAGAATATTACCTCTTCAAGCACACCATCCTCGTGATGCTCAGCTTGGGGGTCATGTGGCTCGCACATCGGCTGGACTACCGCTATTATTCTAAAATCTCAAAGCTGGCACTCATTATCAGTGTGCCCTTGCTCATCTATACGTGGCTGTTTGGCAACAACATCAACGAAGCTTCACGCTGGATCACCATTCCGCTCATCAATCAGGCCTTTCAGCCTTCCGATTTGGCTAAACTCGCACTTATCGTGGCATTGGCCAGTATGCTCGCCAAGCGGCAACAAGACATTGAGGATTTTCAAAAGGCCGTGATTCCCATGCTCATCTGGATCGGGGTGATTTGTGGCCTCATAGCCATGTCCAATTTCTCCACGGCTATCTTGTTGTTTGGTACGTGCATGCTCATACTGTTCATCGGACGTGTGCCGGTGAAATACCTCGCCATGCTCATGCTCATTGGGGTGGTGGCCGGTGGAGCTGCCATGGCATTCGGTCAGCGAGGCAGTACGGCCCTCAGCCGTATCGAAGATTTTGTGGCGCGTGATACGCCTTTCCAAGCCAAACAGGCGTTTGTGGCCATTGCTTCCGGCGGATTTCTCGGAAAGGGACCCGGGCAAAGCGAACAGCGAAATGTTCTGCCACACCCATATTCAGATTTTGTGTATGCCATCATCATTGAGGAGTATGGATTTGTGGGTGGCATGGCCGTGCTGCTGGCGTATCTGGCTCTGCTCTATCGGGGCATGCTGGCCGCCGCTAACAGTGAACGGACGTACGGTGGATTGCTCTCAGCCGGGCTCAGCTTCGCGCTGGTGATGCAGGCATTGGTAAATATGGGAGTTGCTGTAGGTTTAGGGCCCGTTACAGGTCTGCCATTGCCCCTGATCAGTATGGGGGGCACGTCCCAACTTTTTACCGGTTTGGCACTGGGCATCATCCTGAGCGTAAGCCGAGGAGACCGTGACGAATTGGGAGCTTCTACAAAAAACAATAACTACCGCGCCGCAGCATGACCGACTCCCGACCATATCGAATCATGATCAGCGGTGGCGGCACAGGCGGACACATCTATCCGGCCATTTCTATTGCGCAAGCCTTGCAGGCAGAAGTGCCTTCATTGGAAGTGCTTTTTGTCGGAGCACAAGGAAAAATGGAAATGAAGAAGGTGTCGGAGGCCGGTTTTGAAATCGTAGGCTTGTGGATCAGTGGATTGCAACGCAAGGTTTCTGTACAAAACCTACTCTTCCCTTTCAAGGTCATTTCCAGCTTGATCAAGAGCTTCTCGCTCATTCGTTCGTTCAAGCCGGATGCCATAGTAGGGGTAGGTGGTTATGCCAGTGGGCCGTTGCTCTATGCAGCTACCGTGAAAAAAATCCCGACGCTCATCCAAGAGCAAAACTCCTATGCCGGACTCACTAACAAATGGCTAAGCAAGCGGGTGAACAAAATATGTGTGGCGCATGAGGGAATGGAGAAGTATTTTCCAAAAGAAAAACTCATCGTCACCGGTAATCCCGTGCGCAACACCATCGTACTGGATCCTTCCAAAAAGACCAAAGCATACGACTTCTTCGGTTTTGATGCTGCTAAGAAAACCATCTTGATGACCGGAGGCAGCTTGGGCGCACGCACGCTCAATGAAGCCATGTTGGCCGGATTGGAAAAATTTGTTTCGGAAGGAATTCAAGTCATTTGGCAAACAGGCGGATTTTATTTTGAAGAAATGAAGCACCGCACAGCGGGCAAGGACATGACAGGTGTGAAAATGGTCGATTTCCTTCGCGAAATGGACATGGCCTATGCCATAGCCGATGTGGTAATCGCACGAGCAGGCGCACTGTCCATTGCCGAACTGGAATTGACAGGCAAAGCCACCATTCTCATACCTTCACCCAATGTGGCCGAGGACCATCAGACACTCAACGCTCGAGCCCTTGAGGAGCGAAAGGCCGCCATCTTGCTGAAAGACAAAGATGCGGTGGCGCAATTGAGGGCAGATGTGTTGTCTTTGCTGCAAAACGAGCAGCATCGGGCAGCACTTGAGCAAAATATTCGAGCATTAGCCAAGCCAAATGCCGCAAAAACGATTGCCAACGAAATAATCGCAATGATCAAATGAAGCTACAGGAATACACAAGCATCTATTTCGTTGGGATCGGGGGGATCGGTATGAGTGCATTGGCACGTTGGTTCAAGGCGCGAGGGAAGAACATTGCCGGATACGATCGCACAGAAACCGAACTAACCAAAACATTGGCTGCCGAGGGTATGGACATCCATTACACCGACGATATCATGGCCATTCCGGCAGAGTTCAAGGGACAGGCACACACGTTGGTCATCTACACACCGGCCATTCCGAAAGACCATACCGAACTCAATTTCTTCCAAAACAATGGCTTTGAGTTAAAGAAGCGCTCGGAGGTGCTGGGCATGATCACGGCAGGTCATTACACCATTGCGGTGGCAGGCACGCACGGCAAAACCACGACTAGTTCCATGATTGCGCACTTGCTCAACGGCATGTCGGGTGGGGTCACGGCTTTTGTGGGAGGCATCATGACCAACTACGATTCTAATTTGCTTATCGGAGACGAGGACGCTCCCGTGGTGGTGGAGGCCGATGAGTTTGACCGGTCATTTTTACAACTGAATCCAAACTACACCATCGTCACCGCTATTGACCCTGACCACTTAGACATCTATGGAGATCAGGCAGAGGTAGAACGATGCTACCGAGAATTTGTGGCCAAAACCAACCCCAAAGGCCGTATTTTGATGAGTTCGGAGGCAGGGTTGAAAATCCCCGGTCCGCAATACACTTCTTACGACATCAAATTGGGCGATGTGGTGGCCGAAAGCTTGCGCATTGTAGATGGTGCGTTTGTGTTCACTTACCGCAAAGGCAAAGTAAAAATCACCGATTTGTTCTTGCACGTGCCCGGCTATCACAACGTGCAAAATGCCCTGGCGGCCATCACGGTGGCATTTGAGATGGGTTTGTCTGACAAGATGATCCGCACGCGCCTCAAGACCTACAAAGGAGTGAAGCGCCGTTTCGAGTTTGTCAAGCGCTTTGGCCGGCCGGTCATCATTGACGATTACGCCCATCATCCGAAGGAGATAGAGGCTTTCTTGCGATCGGTGAAGACCTTATATCCCAAGAGAAAGATTACGGTTATTTTCCAACCGCATTTATTCACCCGCACCCGCGACTTCTTGGACGATTTTGCTGCCAGCTTGGATGCCGCCGATGACGTCATTCTTTTGCCCATCTATCCGGCACGTGAGAAGCCCATCAAGGGTATCACGTCTGAGCTGCTGCTGGAGAAAATGCAGCTCGAGAGCAAGATGGTGTGCGAGAAGGAAAACTTACTGGAAGTGCTTTTGGAAAAACGTCCTGAAGTGCTGGTGACAGTTGGTGCGGGCGACATAGACAAGGAAGTTTCAAAAATTGCTGCATTGTTTAAATCTGACGAAGTTGAAAAGGAATAAGCAATCTATACTTTTGATGGCCTCAGGGGTACTCGTCTTCCTGACACTTATCGGGTTTGCTCTACGCAAAGACATGGCGCTCAATTCCTTGCAAATTCAAATTGCGTCGAATGAAGGCAACATGTTCATTTCAGAGACTGAGGTAACCGACCTTATGCGGGGCGAAGACAACAGCATGAATTTGCCTGTCAGCAAGTGGGACATGAGCGAGATGGAGCGCAGAATAGAGTCCAATCCTTTTGTGAAGGATGCGCAGGTGTATCGCGACGTGAAAGGCAATGTGCTTGTGAAGGTGGCGCAGCGCAAACCAGTGGCGCGTATTTATCACCGTGAGGAACGAGACAAATACATTGATGAAGCCGGCGACCTTTTGCCGACTGCCGCGCAGTACACCGCCCGTGTGCCCATCATCGAAATAAAGGGGCTGAAATGGGAGAAAAACCTGAACGAAACCGAATATGGGAAGAACTTGCACCAACTGCTGCTATACATTGAGCAAGATGAATTTTGGCGTGCCCAAATTGCCCAATTGCTCGTGAAGCGCGATGGTGAAATTGTGATGTATCCGCAAGTGACCCGACAAAAAATCATCTTTGGTTTTCCTGAGGACATTGAAACGAAATTTAAAAAACTGAAAATCTTTTATACACAAATACTACCCGTAAAAGGGTGGAACACATACACCACTGTAAACCTGAAATTTAAAGACCAAATTATCTGCGAATAGCCATGAGTAAAGAAGAAATAATAGTAGGACTCGATATCGGTACAACGAAGATTTGTGCCATCGTCGGACGTAAAAATGAGTTTGACAAACTCGAAGTGCTTGGCATGGGCAAAGCCGTGTCCGATGGCGTAGTGGGCGGGGAAGTCATGAATATCGACAAGACCGTGCGCGCCATCGAAAAGGCCATAGCAGAGGCGAGCGAATCATCGGGCATAGACATCCGCGTGGTGAATGTGGGCATTGCAGGGCAGCACATCCGCAGCACCGTGCAGCACGGCTCCATCACCCGCACATCAGAAGACGAAATCAACACCGACGACATCAACCGACTCACGGCCGATATGTACCGCATCGTGATTCCTCCGGGCAGCCAAATCATCCACGTGATGCCACAGAACTACATCGTGGATTACCAAGAGGGCATCTCCGATCCGGTGGGCATGGCAGGTGTACGCCTGGAAGCCGACTTTCACATCATCACGGCCAAGACAGGCGCCATCAACAACATCAACAAGTGCATCAAGCGGGCAGGACTGGAAATTGAAAACCTCATCCTTGAGCCTTTGTCTTCCAGCTTATCCGTGCTCAGCGAAGACGAAAAGCAAGCAGGCGTTTGCCTCGTGGATATAGGAGGAGGCACCACCGACGTGGCGGTGTTTTATGACGGCATCATCCGCCACACGGCGGTCATACCTTTTGGGGGCAATATCATCACGGCTGACATCAAGCAGGGCTGCATGGTCATGGAGCATCAGGCCGAACTATTGAAGGTGAAATTTGGACGTGCCATCGCTGAGGAGGCCAGTCCAAACGAAATCGTATCCATCCCGGGCTTGCGCAACCGTCCGCCGAAGGAAATTTCGGTGAAAAACCTCGCGCACGTCATCGAGGCACGCATGGAGGAAATCATCGAAATGGTGCACGCGGAGATCATTTCGTCGGGCTACCACAAGAAACTCGCAGGAGGTATCGTGGTGACAGGCGGGGGCGCTCAATTAAGTAACCTGAGCCAACTGTTCGAATACATGACCGGACTGGATACACGCGTGGGCTACCCGAACGAACACTTGGGTCGCAGCAAGATAGAAGCCGTGAAGAGCCCGATGTACGCCACTACGGTTGGTTTGGTGTTGTCCGGCTTCAAGGCGCTGGACATCCGCGAGGAGCAGTACCGCGAAGCAGCGCTCAATGGCCAAGGTGCCAAGCGCGCCAAGCCGCAAGGAACGAAATTTTTTAACTCCATCCTTCAGAAGACCAAAGGCCTGCTGATCGATGATTTTGACGATAGAGAATACAAGTAACAAGCGATGACCGATCAGCCCACAGTCGCGCACTGAAAGCTGCTAAGTCATCACAAACAAGACAATCATGCACACAAACAATTATCAATTTGATTTTCCTTCTCAATACAAGTCGATCATCAAGGTGATCGGCGTGGGAGGGGGCGGCAGCAACGCCGTGAACCACATGTACAACCTTGGGATCAAGGACGTGGAATTCGTGGTTTGTAATACCGACAGCCAGGCACTGGAGTCAAGTCCGGTGCAGATGAAACTGCAAATAGGAGCAAACCTCACGAGTGGACTGGGAGCAGGTGCCAATCCTGAAAAAGGACGCAACGCCGCACTGGAAAGCAAAGAGGAAATACGCGAAATGCTCGCACACAATACCAAAATGGTGTTCATCACCGCCGGAATGGGCGGTGGCACAGGTACAGGAGCCGCTCCCGTGATTGCCCAAGTAGCTCAAGAGCTCGGCATCCTCACGGTGGGTATCGTCACTGCGCCGTTTGCCTTTGAAGGCAAAAAGAAAATGCAAGCCGCCGATGAGGGCATCCGCCAAATGCGCCAATACTGCGACACAGTGCTCGTGATCATGAACGACAAATTGCGCGAAATCTTCGGCAATCTGTCGATCAGTGAGGCATTTGCGCAAGCAGACAACATCCTGAACACAGCAGCCAAGGGCATTGCCGAAATCATCACCGTGCCGGGCTATGTAAACGTGGATTTTGAAGATGTGAAGACAGTTATGCGACGTGCCGGACGAGCCGTCATGGGATCGGCCAAAACGCATGGCGAAAACCGCGCCCGCCGAGCCGCCGAAGAAGCGCTCAACTCGCCGCTGCTCAACAACGAAGACATCTACGGTGCGGAACGCATCTTGCTCTCCATCATGAGCGGCCCTGAGGCCGAGCTTCAGATGGACGAACTCACCGAGATCACCAACTACATGCAGGAGTTTGCAGGCGATGATGCCGACGTGATCTTCGGTCACGGTATCGATCCTGACTTAGGCGAAAACATCCGCGTCACGGTCATTGCCACCGGCTACAATCCTGACGTGCCCAAAGCCGATGTGGCGCAGGAGCCGTACCTCAAGACACTGCCTGTGGAGGCACCCGTGCCTGCCGACGCACCCGTGATGAAAGTGAGTGCCCCACCGAAGAAGGAGGAAGATGAGCCCATTGTTTTTGATCTCGACAGTTTTGAGTTTGAAGCTGATGAGTTTGTAAACGACAAGCCCAAGCGTACCGAGCCGTTTTTGCAGCCTTCGCTTTTCAGCGACAATGACCAGGAAGACGAGGACGATGAAGATGAAGTAGACGTGCGCAAGCCCTACTCATTTGATTTCATCAAAGCCGAGATCAAAAAGGAGATAGAGGAGGAGGAAGATCGCCAGCGCAAGGGGCTCGATTTTGACTTCAACATAGAGGGCGATTACGATGAGGAGGAGTACAAGCAGCACGATGAAGATACCGATGACGACATAGACGAACTGCTGGAAGGTGCCGCCATACCGCCCTCACGCAAGGTGCAGCTCATGGAAGAGCGCCAGCGCCGCGAGGAGCAATTGGCCGGTCAGAAGTACGAGATGAAGACCGACGATTTTCGTGAGAAGCTGGACGTGCCCGCCTACGAGCGCAAGAAGGTGCAGCTGCGCGAAGTGCCGCACTCATCAGAGCGCCACGTGAGCCGCTTTAACCTCACAGACGACAACCAACTTTTGGGAAACAACAAGTTTCTGCATGACAATGTGGACTAACCAAGGGTAAACGATACCGCCTCTTTCAGGGGCGCAGTGTGTATGAAGAGAAAGGCCACCGCAAGGTGGCTTTTTTTATTTTGGGAGCGGTTGTGCGGTGCTCTTTAGCAGATGTACTCCCGCCCTCACCTATACTGCGTGCCGGTTCGCTCGGGGCTGTGTCACCGGCCGCATGGATATTTACATGCTTTTTTCCTTTCCGCCCCGGTTCGTGTCTCCACGAAACGGAAGGAGTTAATAACGAGATGGTTCGTGAAGACACGAACCACGGCAAATCTGTGTCTAATTTTTTCTATTAAAGTCCCGCAAGTCAAACCGTAAGCTTTTTTCCCCTGTTGAAAATGGTCAGCGAAGTTTATTCTATTTTCTTGATTTTTTTTATGTCGTTCTTTGAAGAACAGAAAGTCGATATAAGCTATTTTTTTATTGGTTTTGATTTTATTGTCATTAGAATTTTCGGTGAATAAGGAAGGGTTGTCAGATAATACTCATTTCTGAATTGCTCACCCAACGCAAGTAGAGAATCTTCCTCAACAAGTTTTATATAATGGCGAAAAATTACATTATCCTTGGGGTCATCGGTGGTTTTGATAGTAAATGTCGGTAAGCCGATATAAGCAAATACATCGCCACCAACAATTTCAAATTCTTTAATTTGGCTGTTAAGTCTAATTCTTTTGTAACCGATTTCACGCTCGTCAAACTTTTTTAGCTCAACGGTGTCAATAATAAATAAGCAAGCATTCATAGACTTCTTGCGGTTCTCCTGGATATTAAGAAAGACAAGTTGTTTCGAAAAAATAGTATCACCTGCCATTACATAATAAAATAAACTGGGTACAAGGGTGCCATTGTTGGGAATTCCTAAGTTCCAAACTCTTTCGAAGCCATTTATGTGAATGGGAATAAACTTGTCGGTATAGGTATGTCCAAGAGTTTTTTCCATGCTAGCGATTGACATGAGTGAGCCGTAGCCAATAAGTGCCACTTTGCCATTTGGAACAAACAATTTCTCTTTATTTGGCGAAGTCTGGCAGAACACCAATATTGAATTAGTCAGAATAAATATTGACAAATAAACATTTTTCATTTTCATATTTCTTTATTCATTTCAGTCAAGTGATGTCTTGTGTCCAGTCCGTAGTTACTTTTAGTTTATACGTTTTTGTCGGAGCGCATTGGCCACAACTAGCTTATAGGTCTGACGATCGTCATCCTTTATTTTTCTCGAATATATAGATTTTTCACAACTCATCAAAGGGAGATTTGATCTGTTGAAGGTTCTTTGTACTAAGGTCGGTGTATAGTTTTGCTGCTCTTATGTCCGAGTAGTTCTTGAGTATATCTAATGTTAATGCCTGATTGGCCAATGTGCGTGGCATAGTTTTGTCGTAACCGGTTCAATGTGTTTCGTCTCTGCAGTGTCTCCTGCAAGGGGACGCTGCGTGTCCATGAATAATGAAGATTCCGGTATTTCTTCTTCCGACCTGTCGGAATCCGAAAACCGGAATGACGCAACCTGCGGGCAATGGCGGCACATTGGAGCGCATGGGCTATTCAGTGCAAAGGGGTTCGGTCACGAACTTTCTCTGTGCGCTCTGTGTCCTCTGTGGTTCATGAAAAGACTGTGAGCCACAGTCCTTGGAGTATCCACTTAACCCAAAATTGTCATTAGGTATTTTTTCTAATGACCGCCATTAGGATTTTTA
>ERZ1066134.479-NODE-479-length-19650-cov-10.523603_pt1 | contig 19650 bp, 23 predicted proteins | sample MGYA00382781_ERZ1066134 | MGnify/ENA primary metagenome ERZ1066134 (study PRJEB33369, sample SAMEA5778364) | biofilm metagenome | biome: Industrial cooling water; feature: Water cooling tower basin; material: Biofilm | place: United Arab Emirates | collected... | reverse complement strand
GTACGGGACAAACATTTTGTACCCAAATCTAAACAGCGCCATTTTTCAAAACTGATTTTTCGCGGAAGCAGAGAAGGCGAAAAGATGAAACGAGGAGTCCGCTTTTAAAGTTCCATCCTTCAATCATTAAATATAGGGGTTTTCAAGTTCCAGGATTATTAAATTCCAGCCAATCATTTCAATAATTCATTCGCTCGAATGAAATTTGTTTACTTAGAGGAACGAAGTTTGCGCCAATCATCTTGTGGGGATAATTCCGCAATTTTGTAGTTAGAGAGGGGTTGTTGACCCAAAGGGCGCTTAAACACACCCAACTGGTTAGAACATGGCTTTTCTTTCGCTGAAGCAAGATTTCATTACACATCGTTCTGAGGATATGGGTATAATCGAAGTAAATGATCTAATAGTTTTCCCATTAAAGTCAATAACAAAATGTAAACTAAGAGATGTCTGGTATGCTCGTTTTGGTGTAGCCAAACTGAACATACAAGACACTGAACAGATAGTGATTGTGCTGACTAATTCATCGTCCCTCTTGTATATTTGGGGCTTGTCATCTCTTAAAGAAGAAAGACTGCCATTAATTCCTCTCTCCTCCGTTCCGGCTGATGCATCCGGTGCTCCTTTTCTTTCTTGCACTTTATCTTTCAGCAATTCCGAAATTGGCACAGATGGCGTGCGGCCCCCATCAAGATGGTTATTCACAGCCTGGTGGATCGATTGATCTGCGGCTCTGACGCTACCTTGCTCCGCCTCGATGTAGGCCCGGACAGCCATTCAAGGCATGGTAATCCACCACAGCATCCTTGACCAACCCTACACTGGGGAGATCGAGATGGGGACGGGTCTTGCCGTCCTGGCCGACTTTTACCTCTACCGCACTTGGGTGTTCGGGGCGAACCTCTGTATCCTAACTATTAACTTTGCCTTCCTTTGTTAAAAGGAAGACATATCGTCACATTAACGAGCGAAGCGGCAGGTCCGGAACCGGCGAGTCCCAAGCACATTGCGATGAAAAATAAAATAAATGCAAATTTCTCTCCGTAACGCTCGTAAACGAAAATTGCATGCGTAATTCTATTTTTCGCCTTTTTTAACATCGGCATCGATGACGATAGGCCCTCATCAAGGTGGTTCCTCACAGCCTGATGGATATACTGATCCGCGGCTCCGATGCTACCTCGTTCCGCTTCGAGGTACGCCCGGACAGCTACTTGTAGCATGTCCTCGTGGGGCTTGGGCCGACGACCTCTCCTAGGCTCTGCCGGCAACAGGACCGAGTATGTCTGAAAGCTCGGCCTGGGCGCATCAGGCACACTAGGTACTTCAGGTACATCCGGCGCATCCGGGGCACCTGCCGCCTCACCTTCCTCTAGACGAGAAGAGGTGACGAACAGCTCCCCTGCCTCGAATCGCTTGCCTTTAAGCCAACTCAGGATGGACCCTGCCTGAGTGGCGAGGTAACGATTGTGACCGACGCAAACATCAACACTGACGCTGCGACGTATAGACCCGACCGCCCTTTCTTGTCCCGATTCTATTTTTGTTAAAGAGATAATGAGGTACCTTCTCTGCTGCGGGCCGTGGCTGCAAGACCGTCCACGAAATAATAAATACAATTACCAGGAGGTAAATGTAAGACCGAAACTTTTTCTTTCTGTGAGATGTTCCATCTTCTAACGGTGCCGATAACGTGAACTGTCTTGTTGAATGCTGGACTCACGGTATATTGTTTGCAATATACTCAGATAGTGCCCACCCCTGTAACCAGCCACATCAAAATCTTAAGTATGCGACACTTCCGATAGATCAAAAACTTGAAATGAGCCAGAAATGATGTGTATACCCGCATTTTTATTTACACCGATTGATTAACCTTTGACTGTCCAAGCGGAAATCTCAACTTGCCTATGCTCATCAAGTAATCTTCTTCGGCAATCTTGAATATGTGGATCACAAATACTATATAGCAAACAGCAAATCTGATAGCGGGGTATATCAATGTGAACCAGGAAAAGCTGTTGGTGTAAAACCGCTCAATGACAGACATCGACACAAACAGCAAATGAAATGCAAAGGCGACCAGGTCCCAATGAGAAAACCGCTTGTTCTCCCAGCATATCCAACAATGGTAATACGTCGGATCGGAACACGGGGGATCGTAGGAGGGCTGGATGATGTATGGTATGAGCAGAAACACGGGCATCAAGCCATAGTTTCTCTTCATATCCAAGTCGGTCATGTGGGAGTGGTAGCGTGTCACGTAGGTGTGTGCAGCGACTGATCCGATATAGGTAAGGAGGTACGGGACAAACATTTTGTACCCAAATCTAAACAGCGCCATATTCTAAACTGATTTTTTTCACGGTAGCAGAGAAGGCGAAAAGATGAAACGAGGGGCTACCCTTTAAAGCTCTATCCTTCGATCATTAAATATTCATTCGAATACTGCTAGGTTCTCCTTCCTTTTTGTCCTCCAATGAAATTTGTGTACTTTGAGATACTGAAGTTTGCGCCAATCATCTTGTGGGGATAATTCCAAGTGGATAGAACATGGCTTTTCTTTAGTTGAAGTCAGATCTGCTTTAGCAGGTACAATGCGTAGAAAATATTTACTATCACAATCGAAAACTCTCAATAAAATACTCGCTCAAATAAACAATCAATGTTTCCATTTTGGGCAATGTCATTCGTGCTGGTCACTGGTGGTGCTGGCTACATTGGTAGCCATGTAGTGGCTGCATTGTTGAGAGAGGGCAAACGAGTGATCGTGATTGACTCTTTCTTGAATTCAGACGAATCTGTCATCGATGCCTTGCTCAATTTGGCTATTGGAGATGATCAGTTAATTTCTTACAAGGTCGACTTGATGGATTTCGAGGCGACATTGGAAGTTTTCTCGAATCACCAGATCGAATGTGTGGTGCACTGTGCGGGCCTGAAAGCAGTAGGGGAATCGTGGCGAGATCCATTACTTTATTACGAAGTCAACTTGCTAACCACAATCAATCTTTTAAAGTGCATGCAGCTGTGCAGTGTCAACTCCCTCGTCTACTCCTCTTCAGCCACCGTATACGGAAACCCACAGAGCGGCCAATTGATTGATGAAAACTACACTCAATTAAATCCGACATCACCGTACGGCCGGACAAAGCTGATGAATGAGCGGATCATCATGGATTGTGTCAAAGCGGGGACATTGAAAACGGCATGCATCTTGCGATACTTTAATCCCGTTGGAGCAGACCCAAGTGGCTTGATCGGGGAAGCCCCTCGCGGCATACCCAATAATCTGATGCCAAACATTTGCCTGGCCGCATATAAGCAGTTAACAGATGGCAATAATTTCCAGTCCACAATTAAATTGAAAGTTTACGGAGGGGATTATGAGACATTGGATGGGACGGCTGTGAGAGACTACATTCATGTGGCCGACCTGGCCATTGGACACTTGAGGGCGATCGAGTATACAAACACGAACGCACCTGGATGTCACGTATTTAACTTGGGCACTGGGTCCGGGTACACTGTTTTGCAAGTCATCAATGCGTTCCAAAGGGCCAGTGGCGTCGAACTAGATTACGAGATCGTCGAAAGGAGGCAAGGAGACGTACCAGTGTTAGTTGCCGATGCGACGAAAGCACGCAAACTTTTAGGATTCACTCCTGTTCGCGGCTTGAATGAAATGTGTCGAGATCAATGGAGCTGGTTCATGAATCATGCTAAGACAGACAACGTTTGATGAGAGACTCAATAAAGAAGAAGCGATCGTCAATCAAACTTGCACAATCTCTGTAAATGCGCATTGAATTTGTCACGAGCCCTTGGACCATCTCTTTGTTGGTCCCCTTGTTTCATAGTCCAATAAGTCACCTGAACCTGAAGATGCTGTCCAAAAAGGCTTATGCATTAAAGTTAATTGGCGAGACTCTCACAACCGTCGCCATTCTGACCGTTGGCGGGCTGATGATGTCCAAATATTTTAGGATAGAAGACGATCCAATGACGACGCTTATGCCCTTAACGTCGCTCAGCTACCTGATTTTCCTTGTCCATCCATGCCTCACATTCATCCGCTTCGTATTCCGTGTGTCCGCGAATGGACACAGTGAAGAGGACTATAACCGTATGCACCGGTGGTGTCTTTTGTGCCGGTGGCAGAAGAAGCACTGGCTTTTTGAATTCGTGCCATTTTTTGTTTATTGCGGAATGCTGATTGGCTGCTTCGTTGAACAGGCAACAAAGGGACCAAAGAAGGAGGGAGTCATGGCCATGGCGTGCATGTTCGTGAATGCTGGGTCACTTTTTCTTCCTTTGCTCACATCGTTGTGTGTTTTCTGTTTCAAAGTGATTGTCGAAGAGGAATCGGAGACAAAGTCGGAAGGGGCACAAAAAACGACTTCAGAAACGGAAATCCTTAACATAAAGGTATGAAAAGATGTGAACATGCAATTAAAGTGTACTTTACTTTATTCTGATGGGCAGCGTATCCGAACATCTATCGGGGTAGAACCGGACGAGCTACGCATGTGCAGTACTTTCGTACGTTAACACGTCAACGCTAGCTTTAGGAGTCATAACTGTCCTGACCGCATGCCAAGCGAATCGTCATGGCCGCTACAACTTGTTATTACAAATCATGCCGTACTTCCTTAAAAGTAATTCATAGATGCCCGTACAAAGTTTACTTTGTAACTCAAAAGGTGTACCAACAGCGATGTCTTAACAAGCTTCCCGATTAGGACATATGCATTTCCTGTTTCGGCCTTTTCTCATGACGTTCCCGATTAGGAAACGACTCTAAAGAAGAATTATGGACCCGTTGATAGTTGGGGGAATAGTCTTAGCGTCCTTGGCGGCCTTCTTACACCTATTGAAAACAATCGCCGTGAATCCCCAAATTGTCGACAAAGAAGAAGTGCGAGACTGGTCCAAATGCCTTTTCGACTTTGGGATAATAACCCTGGGAATGGTCGCCGCGATCCTTGGGGCCATAAATGTCGGTTACATTAAGAAAAGTGGCATGGAAGGGCCGTCCATAGCTGTCGTCACTCTCTCCTGTATATTGGCCGGACTCCAGGGAGTATTGTGTTTCGTGAAAAACCCACAGGTCACAATGGACGAAGTATGGAGGGACTGGCTGGAATTCGGCCTGAGAATCTTTATGTGGATATTGGGAGTGGTTATCTTTATAGTAGAAGGATGTCGAAGACAATGGATTTTGCTGTGAGTGGGAAACCTCAATTGTAAATAAAATGTACATACTTTTGTATTCGACTTTTCGACTGTCCTCTTCGACACAATATGACCACCGTTAAGGCCCGAAGTATAGCTCACCTCCCAGTCACTCGATTTACTAAGGGATTTCAGAAGGGCAATTTACCACCATTCAAAGAAAACCAGGCATGTATTGAATATTAAAAGGTGCTTTGTATGGCATCCGACGATCGGACCAACCGGTCTGGCAGTAAAGACACCCTGGCAGCTGCCGGGGAAATAAAAGAAGTAGGGAAACCAAAGCCACGCCGCATTCAGGCAGGAAAGTCGAAAACATCATCAGTTTCACTCAAAAAACTGTCACATTACAAAAGTCACCGGCGCTTTTAGCGTTCTGCTGCACTACAGTATGTTGTAATCGTGGAAAGGGAGGAAAGTTGGCGGATATAACTGCAAGCATATCCTACTCTTCACGAGCGTACAGGGCAGGGCGATCCGCTGAAGAGCTCGTATTTCTTGCCGTTGGTTTTCACTTTGGATACGGTCAAGGAACCCTCGTCGCCTGACTCCACAATATTTCGAGGGGCCTGTCTTTGTGCAATCATGTGGGAGACAAGGAGACCATGCGTCAAAAGCACGCAAACTTTTTAGGTTCACTCCCATCCGGGGCTTGATGAAATGTGTCCAGATCAATGGAGCTGGTTCATCAATAAAATGACAAGACAGACAGAGCCTGATTAAGCGATTAAATAAACTCAAAAGGCAGACACCCAATCAAAATTGCACAATCTCTGTGAATGCGTATTGAATTTGTCACGATCCCTTTGACCATACCTCTGTTGGTCCCCTAGTTTCACATTCCCAAAAGTCACCTGAACCTGAAGATGCTGTCCAAAAAGGCTTATGCATTGAAAGCCCTCGGTGAGACTCTCACAACCATCGCCATTCTGACCGTTGGCGGGCTGATGATGTCCAAATATTTCCGGATAGAAGACGATCCAAAGACGATGCTTATGGTCTTTACGTCGCTCAGCTACATGTTTTTCTTTTTCCATCCATGCTTCACATTCTTTCGCTTCTTATACCGCATTTCCCTAATGGGACACAATGAGGAGGACTGGAATGGTATGCACCGGTGGTGTCTTTTATGCCGGTTGCAGAAGAAACACTGGCTTTTTGAATTTGTGCCATTTCTTGCTTATTGCGGAATGCTGATTGGCTGTTTCGTTGAACAGGCAAAAAGGGGGCCAAAGAAGGAGGGAGTAATGGCCATGGCGTGCATGTTCGTGACTGTTGGGTTATCTTTTCTTCCTTTAGTCACATCGTTGTGCGTTTTCTGTTTCAAAGTGATTGTCGAGGAGGAATCGGAGACAAAATCGGAAGGGGCACAAAAAACGATTTCAGAAACGGAAATCCTCAACACGGAATCAGTGTCCAAGGTATGAAAAGACGTGAACATGCGAATAAACTGTACTTTACTTCATTCCGCTGAGCAGCGCATCCGAAAATCAGGTAAAGTCTAGGTAAAGGACTAGAAAATGAACAAATGGTCGGTGAGAAAAAGTAAACTAGTAGACCTCTTGCATGCACAATATGACAGAGACAAACTGTGCATGCTGGTCTAAAGAATGAAACAACAATAGGCACTAGCTTTGTACCAAGTAATCTAGATGGTCTGCACATTAATCCCTCTTTGACCACCATTTTATGCGTGATAAGGAACATCCAACCTTCGGCGTTTGGATGCGGCCTGCCTAGTGCCAACTTTAAGAGCAGTATCGCCCCTTCGGCAGTGTTGAGCTCCGGTCAATTCTAATGACGTTCTCGACTAGGAAACGACTCTGACGAACAATTAATCTGACGCATATCCAAGAAATGGACGACTTCGCGATTTGCCGCTTGATCGTCAGCTTCGGTAATCTCTGAAAGCCAAACACTGAATTCTACGCCATCAAAAACAACAAAATGGACTCTACTAGACCTACAATTACATTGGTTGCCGGAATCCACAAGAATGTAGTCTCAACATGGGCTCTTGCATCCGAGCCTTCTTCCCCCGGATGTCCTTCCCCATTCTGGGAGGCGTACACAATTCTCAAAATAGTGACCAGGACTTTTTCTCAATCCCGGCCTCCTTTCAGGGCGCGTTTGATGAGAGGTGATCATGTATGTGGTCAATGATAAGATAAACAGGATCGAGGCACCAATGTTTACACATGTCTTCCGAGACTTGGGAGAATCCTACATACCATTAAGGTTTAAACGAGACTATTGTGCATGGTGTACCTTTGCATTACCCGTATACAGGTAAGGAGCGATTAACGCGAAAAAATGAACCAGAATGTAGTTGCTCCAACGCTCATGAGTGATAAGATAAGTAGGTATCAAGGGTTCCTTATCGGTTTTTATCTGATAAGGTTCCTTATCACTGACTGTTCTCGAAACTTCGCTAACCGATAAGGAAATCACATCACATATTTTTCTTGTAAATTCAGTAAGCGGTATGACGTTCATAATATCAGGTCACTCTTCCTTTTGATAGTCACAATGATAATATTTGCTCCGTCCAATAAAATCAAAAAGATACCGTCCTTAATCACCGATTAAATGTAAACTCTGCCCTTAAAATTATGAAACTGTTTCAAATTTGGCGAAATGGCACTTTTCAAGTTCCGTCGCGAAATGTTCCTTCCCTACTTTTTAACTTATATCGGGTCCGTAGCTGCGCACATTTATGTGATTGGGAGAGATACGCTTGAAGGATACTATATTTTGCCAATATTTTTGATGCTTCCATTCTTTATTCAGCCTTCAATCAATTCCTCCTATTCGGAAAAAGCCCGATATGATTGTTGGATGTGTTGGGAGAACGGCCAGTTATCCAATTTCGACCTTGTAGATTTTGCGCTTCACCTGATGTTCGTCTCCCTTACGGTAATTGAGCGAGTCCACACAGTCTTAATGTCCATGTTCATAATGATAGACATTGCCATCAAAATTGTCTTCTTCATTTTAGGAAAAATTGTACATGCATTCATTGTCGATTGGGAGATGGAAAAACAATACGGTCTTGACAAGGTAAAAGAAATTCATGTTTAGTTTGAAAAATATAGCGAAGAATATGACTAAACCTACCCATTTTACTTCAAAAGACTGTCATGTAGTTCAAGATCTGGTCATTTTGGACATGATTAGTATTTGCTCAATCGATCAGTGTCACAAATAAATCAAAATTCAATTGTTCTCGTGCACGCGTTCGAATCCGGGGTCGCTCTGATTACTTTGATGATCGATCTAATGGTTTTAATATATCGAAGTTTTAGGGCCGGGGTTTCTTATCTTTAAGGTTATCTCCGCCGTTCCTTCAACCTCCACTAACGAGATGACCGCCATAGCCCAGTTCCTTACACTGAAGACGGCTATCGGCAAAGGTCGACCGTTGAGGTACAAACATGACCATTCCAGCAATCTGTGTGACATTACTTTTAATACTAACTATCTTCGTTGCATCCCAAACGTACTTTATCATGCTCTAATTTTAGGAATCAAAAAGATAAGAGAGGCGGCCGCCAACCGAGATTGTGGCGTCCGTTTTTGCGTTGATGGCGGCGTTCATCCCGCTTTTTGTGAGCTGGGTTCCAGGGCTAGAGAGGCTGCTCGGGGTCCGGAGGGCGGTCGCCAGGGGCGACCTGCTCATAACAGTGGCCGACGCAGGCGAGGGAGGACAATTCACAACCCAGATTCTGTGGTTGAAAAAGACAAACACCCCTGAAACAAATTCGGCAGAGGAGGCGCTGAAGATGGCCCTTTGGGGGTATTTGGACTGGGCTAGATCCCAGAACAGCAGCATCAGTCAGCCCCTCGCCGAGTACGTGACGCGTGCGTTGGAGTCACCAGATTCCTGGGTTTCCCATCCTGAAGAAGTGGAGGCCCCTCCTGCCAAGCCCCAGAGCGTCCAGCCAAGCCGCTCGCGTTGGGTCTCCAAGGCTATAAGTTCTGCGAAAGATTGGGTACTGTGGGTTTTGGCCAAGGTCGAAACCTACGGCTATATGATGTCCCATCTCCTCATTATAGCCACGTTGATTTAGGCATGTTTGGGATTGGTGTTGCCAACTCGATATCGTGTTAAAGTACAGTAGTTGTGCCACTTCACAAATCCAAGTATTGCGGGACTGACTGGAATTAGGATTAATGTTAACAAGACTACTTTTGGGAGTAGTGGCTCTCCTGATAGTTGAAGGATTTGGAAGACAGTGGATATTTTTTTGTCCGGCAGGAGCAAATCTCCCAAGGAAAAGGTAGTTTATTGTGCAATGTCCTGGTCACGCTTTTTTGATTATATTCTGGAAATAACCATGGTTTGATTGAGCTATGGGCCTTCTCGAATCATTATTTTCCTTTTTTGTTTGACATCAGAGATTTGCTTTTTAGATGATGTATGGTGGCCAACACTTTTACATACTTGCGGTTTTTTATTTTGCACGTCTAATATATAAATAAACAGTCAACCCTATTCTTTGACATTTCTCAAACAGCAACAAGCTCGCTCTTCTTTTTGAGCGGCTCCGGTTTCTTGGCTTCAGCTGGACTGTCTGATTTGCAAAAAATGATAAAGTCATGTACAAAAATGGCCAAGCAGCAAGCCACTATTCTTATTACGACGTATATAAGAGTGAATAGAGAAAAATCGTTTGTGTATAATCGCTCAATCACCGAAATTGACGAGAAGAGAATGTGAAAGGCGAAGGCGACAAGGTCCCAAGGCGAGAATCGTGCATGGTCCCAGCACATCCAGCAGTGATATTTTGTCTTGTCCGAATAAGGGGACTTTATGGACGCATTTATACCGTACGGGAAGGTCAGCAAAATAGGCGTCACGGCATAACACGCACCGGCAATCCTAGGTTCCATGTGAGAATGATAAGCGGTCACGTAGGCATGCAGAGCGACTGATCCAAAGTAGCTAAAAAGGTATGGGTAGAACATTTCACGGGTAATTTTGAACATTGCCATTCTTGAATTGAGTCAAAATCTAAAACCGTTTCACGTTTATTGTTTATTTCATAGACATCAAATGTACAAACCTGTGGCTACAAATTTGATTGGGCGATTTGGAGAACCACCGGGCTATATTATTGTCTGCTACTATGCATATACAGTGCCGGCCACACGTTTTAACGCCACCCCGGCAAACGAAGTTAAAACAGTTTCTCTTAGGGCACCCCAAATTAATAAAATGAGATTTGTTGAGATCGATGCATTTTTGAGCTCAGCGGCACAGAATATACCCCCCCTTGAAATTTCGAGGCGTTTGGACCTTTCCCACCCCAATGTTTACAGATGCGTCCAACAAAACAAACACGGGAATTTGAGCTGAAAGAAATGCGATGGCAGGTAGCCAGAAAAGAGATCTATCCAGATCTGTCACAAAAACGGACATCTGCCGGCCGTTAAGTTGTGCCAAGAGCGCCTTTTCTGAAAGTGCTTTGACAGCTGATAGACGCTTGAAAGAAGTCGTTTTTCAAGGCGAAAACGGCAGATTAAGCGGTTTTTACGCAAAGATCATACTCAAAGACGCATAGAATTCTGCCGGATGCACGCACATTCTTGCTCTGACCGCACACCAAACTTTTGATAACTGTACCTGTATGCTATAGCTCGGTCATGAACATGAATATACTAATGCCTTTGATCCGGTCAGACTACAAGAAGAGTGTAAATTATGCATATACGATACTCTTGTACGTATTGAATAATATAATGGTTAGGCATCCAGTTGCTGCATCCCATAAATGTGATTTCTAAAAATTGTCAATTTGTAGGCGGTCTACAAAAGGCGGCAGATTTTTAATCAATCTAACCCCAGCATCTCAGGCGAACTCAAGAGTACGCAATGCGGAAACGGCGGCATCAATGGTAACATGATTATCAAAAATGCCTTAAGGAAGAGTGATATGATATCAAAAATTCCTTATCGCGTAGAATACTTGAAAGGTATAAATACGGTCTTTGAGACATGGATCAAACATGACCATTCCAGCAATCTGTGTCACGTTACTTTTTATACTTACAATCTTCGTTTGCATACCAAACGTACTTTACCATGCTCTGATTATAGGAACCGAAAAAATTGGAGAGGCGGCCGCCAGCAGATATCGTGGCTTCAGTAATTGCATTGTTGGCGGCCTTCATCCCGCTGTTTATATATTGGATCCCGGGGATGAAGAGGCTGCTCGGTGCCCGAAAGGCGGTCGGAAGGGGTGACCTTCTCATCACCATAACGGCGCCTGGCGACGCCGAAGCGGGAGGGACGGTCAACAGCTATTTCCTGTGGTTGAAGAGGCCACAAAATCCATCGAATTCGGCAGATGAAGCGCTGTCGGCGGCCCTTTGGGAGTACTTGAACTGGGCTAGATCCCAGGACGGGCTGCTGTCCGATGCCGACAGCAGCATCGGTCAGCCCCTCGCCCAGTTCGTGACTCGGGCGTTCGAGTCATCAGAGTCCGGGGCCGCCGAAGCGGAAGCCCCTTCTGACCTGCCCCAAAGCGCCCAGCCGTCTGAATCAAGGCCCCACGGCCATTCATTCTGGCTCCGTTACCTCGCCCCCTATATTTCCAAGGGAATTGGTTACGTGAGGAAAAAGACATTGGGTTTTCTTGATTTTGTGGAAGCCCATGGCTACATGTTGGCCAATCTCTTGATTCTTGCCACTCTGATTTTTGGTGTTTTTGGGGCTGGGTTGGCAAACTCTATTTCTTGGTACAAGTAGGCATTGCATAATAAAAACGCTAATTTAATAACCTCTATTAGCATGCGTCTTCATTTCATGAAACAAACTAAGTCTATGTGTTAACGCACATGGGTGTCTCATCCGGATCTACCCCAAGTACCAACCCCGGTCTAGCTCAATAAAACTCTTCCGTGGGCCCGACCAGGGTATCCACAACTAGTACCTTTAATAGCTCCCGATTAGGAAACGACTCTGAAGAAGGATTATGGACACACTGCTACTTTGGGGCATTGTCTAGACGTCTGTGACGGCCTTCCTACAACTTTAAAGAAGATTTGCGCGACTGGTGCAAATGCGGGTTTGAACCCTGGGGTTGATCGCTGCAATCCTTGGGGCTATCAAAGAGTCGGCTTCATGCATAAAGGTGAGATGGAAGGGAAGACCATTGCCGTTGTCACTCTCTCATTTGTATTCTGGATTCCCGGGTTTGAGGAATGTCGTTGTCAGCCCCCAGACGACAAAATCCATGTAATGGGGGACTGGCTGGAATTCGGCCCGAGAATTACAATGCTAATACTTATAGGTGAAAGTTTGAGAAGAAAACCGACTTTGCTGTAACTAAGTATATAACGTCTTTACGAATCACTCTACTCAATGACAATCAATTTTTAAATTATTCTTGAGCGGCTGTTTGTTTCACAACAGTGAACTTTCAATTCACTGACCACTTTTATCGCTCGAAGCATTGCTCGCATATGAGTTACTATTCAACTATTCGATAATTCCTAATTATTCTCTTCTTTGCCAGAATGTACTGTTGTGTGGTCGTCGCAGTTGATGACACTTGTTTTAATTAAAACCGTCTGGGGTTAATTTCCCGCCAGAATTTATAGACGACCGGGGTTCCACGCTAACAGTACGTACAGATTTTTAGTTTCCATAATTATTGGGAAAGCGACGATTGATTAATGGCAAACATTTCATTAAAAATCATGTGAATTTAATATGAATGATTTCTGGAAGGTGAAAACGAGCTAATGAGTTTGAATGAAATGTTATTACGATTTCGAAAAGCGACACATTACTATCATCATTTAAACGAAAAAGAGCTAGCCGCGCCAATACCCCCCAGGCCAAGTAAAAACCCGATGTAGAAGCAAAGGTCACCAAAATGATTTCCGTATACTTCCACATACGAGATCACCAATATGGCCTTGCTCCTTGCCTTGATGAGAAAACGCCTACCTGTCGTGTTTGTGGCCACCGGCAGAGCGCCGGGCTCCATTCTTCTTTCGAAAAAATGGGCGACTTCGCGATTCGCCGCTTGATCGGCAACTTCGCGGTAATCTCTGAAAGCCGACTCTAATTGACCTACAATTATATTGGTTGCTGGAACCCACCAAAATGTGGTCTCAACATGGGCTCTTACAGCCGTGCCTTCTTCTCCCGTGCGACCTTCCCCATCCTGGGAGGCGTCGACCACTCTCGAAATGGTTACAAGGACTTCCCCTCGATCTCGGCCTCCTGTCAGGGCGCGTTTGATAAGAGGTGATAGCCGGACGATCATGTATGCCGTCAACGACAAGAGAAAGAGGATTGAGGCACCAATGTCTACACCTGTCTTTCGAGACTTGGTGGAATCCTACATACCATTAAGGTTTAGACGAGAATAGTAGATGAGTACCTTTCCATCACCCGTGTACAGGTTTGGAGCGATCAACGCGAAAAAAATGAAACAGAATGTGGTCGCTCCAACGCTCATTATTCTTACAGGAAGAGTGATACACTTAAGTATCAAGGGTTCCTTATCGGTATTTATGCTCGAAAGGTACTGATAAGGTTCCTTATCTCTTATTGTTCTCGAAACTTCACTAAGCGATAAGGAAATTCCTATATCTTATTTAGTACTGTACGTGTAGTAAGCGGTATGGCATTCTTGATATCAGGTCACTCTTCCTTACGGCATTTCTGATAATCACACTACTTTCGTTGATGCGACTTTCGCATCCGTCCAATAAAATTAAAAAAATACCTCCACCTCAATTATGATAAGGTTTAATGATCGATTAAATGTAAACTCTGCCCACAAAATTATGAAACTGTTTCAAATTTGGCAGGAATGGCACTTTTCAAGTTCCGTCGCGAAATGTTCCTTCCCTACTTTTTAACCTATATCGGGTCCGTCGCTGCGCACATTTATGTGACCCGCTATCATTCCCACATGATTGAGAGAGATGAGACGGCAGGATACTGTTTTGCCCCTATATTTTTACTGCTTCCATACTTTATTCAACCGTCAATCTATTCCCCCTATTCTGACAAAACCCAATATCATTGTTGGATGTGTTGGGAGGACGCCCGGTTCTCCTATTGGGACCTTGTAGCATTTGCGTTTCACCTGTTGTTCGTCTCTATTACGATAATTGAGCGATTCTACACAAACTATGTTTCCATGTTCACCATGATATACGTTGTCATCAGAATTGTCGTCTGCTTTTCCGCTAAAATTGTACATGCTTTTATTGTCGATTGGGAGATGGAAAAAGAGTACGAGGCTAGGCGGAGAGCGCGCCGCGACAAGCTAAAAGAAATTCAAGTGTAATTTGAAATTATAGAGATACTTACATATTTTCTCGATCGATCAGTCACAAATAAAACAAAATTCAACTGGATCTTAAGAAATCGTTGAATCCGGGGTCCGTCTGATCACTTTGATGGTCGATCTGATTTCTTACCAACTGTGATATATTGATGTCGTGTGGACCGGGGTTTCTTATCTTTACGGTTATCTCCGTCGTACGCTTCCTCTAACGAGATGACCGCTATAGCCTTGTTCCTTACATAAAGGAGACAAGGTCTAAGTGAGGTTTTGAAGGCTATCGGCGGAGGTAAAAAGATACCATTCCAGCAATTTGGTTTACAGCACTGCTTGTTTTTATCGTTCTTTGTCTCAACAATGTACTTTATTATGCTCTGATTTTAGGACCCGAAAGAAGTTGAGAGACGGTCGGCTGCAGAAATCGCCGCGTCTGTCATTGCGTTTCTGGCCGCGTTCATTCCGCTGTTCCTGTACTGGATTCCGGGGCTGAAGAGGCTGCTCGGGGTCCGCAGGACGGTCTCCACGAACGACCTGTTTATAACAGTGACCGCCCCTGACGACGCGTGTGAGGGAGGACGAGCCAGCAGCAAGGTAATTTGGATTAAGGGCTGGCCGGTATGCTCGGCGGAGGAAGCGCTGTCAGTGGCTCTTCGAAAGTATTCTGAGTGGCCCCGAAACCCAGAACGGGCTACTTTCTGACGCCGACAGCAGCATCGGTCAGCCCTTCGCCGAGTACGTGACGCGGGCGTTAGAGTCACCAGAGTCCGGGGCTGCCCAGACTGAAGACGTGGAGGCCCCTCCTGCCCAGCCCCAAACCGTACAGCCAAGCCGCTCGAGTTGGCTCACCAAGGGTATAAGTTCGGCGAGAGATTGGGCACTGTGGGTTTTGGACAAATTCGAAGCCTACGGCTACATGCTGTCCCATGTCCTTATCATTGCCACGCTAAATTTTGGGATTTTCGGGATTGGGGTGGCCAGTTCATCTTGTGGTACAAATAGCAGGCACATTCACATCCCTTTGAGAACCGCTTATGGCCCCCAATCACCGACAATAGCTTGAAAAGGTCCACAAAAACGCAATTCGCTGCTGGTCGACCGATTAGCCACATTAACGGGCAAGACTGTTTCATGCGTTTTGGCCGGAGTCCAGGGAGCAACGACTGGCATTGTCATTCCGCTGGTGACAAAAAACGATGGATTGTGGGACTGCTGGAATTCGCCCTAAGAATCATTTGGAGTAGTCTCCTTTTAGTGGAGGGGTCTAGAAGACACTGGACTATTTTTTGTTAGGCAAGAGCACTTCTCGCAAGGAAAAGGTAGTATATTCTCCTAAGTCCTGGTCGCGCTTTAATGATTGATATTCAGGAAGTAACCATGGCTTGATTGAACTATTGGTCATCTCGAATCATTATTTTCCATTTTCCGGTTGATATCAGATATTGTAGATGATGTCTAGTGCCTAACACTTTTACTTACTTTTTTTTATTTTGCACGTCTAATCTACAAAGTAAACAGTCAAACCTATTCTTTTACAGTGCTCAAACAGCCACAAGCTCGCTTTTCTTTTTGAGCGGCTCTGTTTTCTTGGCTCCACCTTCACTTTCTTCCTTGTAAAAACTGATAAAGTCATGTACAAAAATGGCCAAGCAGCAAGCCACTATTCTTATTACGACGTATATAAGAGTGAATAGAGAAAAATCGTTTGTGTATAATCGCTCAATCACCGAAATCGACGAAAAGAAAATATGAAAGGCGAAGGCGACAAGATCCCATGGAGAGAATCTCGCATGGTCCCAGCACATCCAGCAGTGATATTTCGTCTTGTCCACGTAGGGGGACTCTATGGACGCATTTATAGCATACGGGAAGGCCAGCAAAATAGGTGTAACGGCATAACACGCTCCAGTCACCTTATAGTCCATGTTAGAATGGTAAGCGGTCACGTAGGCATGCAGAGCGACTGATCCAAAGTAGCTAATCAGATATGGGTAGAACATTTCCCGGGTGATTTTGAACATTGCCATTTGAAAAAACTGAAATGTGACCCTGTTTCACGTTTTGTGGGTTTTCTAAGTTGAATTTAACATCAAATCTTTGAACTTGAATTTGATTGGATGATTTTAAGAATCGCCGAATGCAACCCTCATTAGCTCGTTGCAAGTGGTCCTAATCATTCGGCCGATAGACCAACTGATGTGATATCAATATACTTTAAACGCGATATGGTTTTGATTCTGCTTCAAGACATAAAGCAGAGCAAATTAAAAAAAGAGCATCATTAACCAGTGTAAGATAAGTAAAGGCGCTAACTTTAATGAGCGATCTCAGGGCCTGTTTATAGGCCCTTAAGCTCTAGCTCCAACACAGTACTTCGCTATCGCTCATAGCTAACCACTGAACCACGACAATCTTTAGAAAATGGCGAAGATGACAATGTTTATCTGTTTGGCAATTCTCTGGTTTATTGTGCACTGATAATAGGCTCCAAAGCCCAAGGAACGGCGGTCAGCGGCCGAAATTTTGGCGTCCGTGTTTGCGTTGATGGCGGCGTTCATCCCGCTTTTTGTGACCTGGATTCCGGGAATCAAGAGGCTGCTCGGGGCAAGGAGGGCGGTCGCCAGGGGCGACATGTTCATAACAGTTACCGCCCCTGGCGACGCTGGAGAGGCCTCCAGCAAGGTTCTCTGGATAAAGGACTCCAGTAACCCCGCAAATTCGGCAGAGGAGGCGCTGTCGGTAGCCCTTCGTGGATATTTGGACTGGGCCAGGACCCAGGACGGGCTGCTCTCGGATGCCGACAGCAGCATCGGTCAGCCCCTCGCCGAGTACGTGACGCGGGCAGTGGAGTCCAGATTCCTGGACTGCCCATGCCGTAGCCGCGGTTTACCTAGTATCACGGTCGATACCAACACCAGCCCTTCGGTGAACATCTGAAACAGTGCAAATTATCATGGCGTCTGCGAATTCCTAATCAGGAAGTCATTTTGATATCTGCATTCCCTGTTCCGAATATTTCTTATGACGTTCCCGATTAGGAAACGACTCTGACGAAGCATAATGGACACACTGCTAGTTTGGGGCATTGCCCAAACGTCTGTGGCGACCGTCGCCCAGCTGATATTGATATTCATGGTCAATCCGCAAATTGTAGAGAAGGAAAGTTGCGAGACTGGGTGAGATGATTATTCGACTTGGGGATCCTAGCCCTGGGGTTGATCTCCGCAATCCTTGGGGCCATAAATGTCGGTTTCATCAATGAAGGTGACATGGAAGGGAAGGCCATTGCCGTTGTCACCCTCTCCTGTGCATTGGCCGGACTCCAGGGAGTATTGAGTTTCGTCGGCGGGACTGGCTAGAATTCGCCCTAAGCATCACAATGCTACTATTTGGAGTAGTCTCCTTTTAGTGGAGGGGTCTAGAAGACACTGGACTATTTTTTGTTAGGCAAGAGCACTTCTCGCAAGGAAAAGGTAGTATACAGTATTCTCCAAAGTCCTGGTCGCGCTTTTATGATTGATATTCAGGAAGTAACCATGGCTTGATTGAGCTATTGGTCTTCTCGAATCATTACTTTCCTTTTTTGTTTGATATAAGATATTGCAGATGTCTAGTGGCTAACCGAGTGCACACAAAATAAATCAAACATGAAGTTAGACTCTGACTCTTTTATTCCCCTTCACCACCACCATACACATCATCAGATGAAGAATCAGGTGGACTGCCACGACCAGATAGACCTTGCCTTGGAGGGAGATGGCGGCTTTTCCCTACACGGGAACCTATTCTTCCTGACGCCTGGAGTCGTAAAGATGGACACTGAACGGGTCGACAATTGGGCCTGTGCGGTACCTTTGCTGCACCGTTTAACAATTGACACGGAAGCCTACACCCAGCAGCCCCCCAGTGTCGTCAAATATTCCAGCTCGTTCCCGTACCCGGAACGCGTTGTTGATTTAGTCTTTAATAAGGACATCAAAAGGGTATTTCAACATCAAAACTGTTCCAGTATCAATCCGGCCATCCCCCATGGCTCCTTGCAATCCAACAAGCACCAAATATCATTGTACGAACCTTTGACTGGTTACATTCGAACCGTCAACACGTTCACATTGGAGCCGGTGGAGGTCATCGACATGGCCAAACGCTTGAATATTAGCGGGAAGTTGGTGCATGAGCCGGTGTGGATCGGCGAAAAGATCATCTTTCTCTTTTGCCTGAATGATTCTGAAAAATACACGGTCATCGAGTATGGCCCACCGCCGGACCCACCTTCGAGTGTGTTTGCCAAATTCAAGATGGAAGGAGAGTGTGTGTTGGTCGCAATGATTGATCCGGACACTTTGGTTTCGTGTTTCAAGCATGAAAGCGTGTTGCTGTATGCTTTAGTCAAAAGATCAAATGGACTGGCTGTGGTCTACCAGTCCGAACCGCACCTGTATGTCCGCTTGATCAGTTGTGAATGGAAAGGCAATGATGTCGTCATGAACTGTGTGGTTAGTGATCAACACGATTCGTACTCGCACCTCCAAGTCCATAAACAAACGGAACCATTGGACTTTAAGGCGTGCGTAATCACTCTTCGAAACGTCAATCTCGAAATGGCACGATTCGATGGAGCAGCCGGCCAGGTAGACAGGTTCCCGTTTGTCGTCACCCGGCATGTGCCCTCCCATGACAGCTCCTTTGACCCGCAGGCGTGCATGGCCGGGAGTAGGTATTTGTATGGGCGGGTGGTTGAAGGATCCGGGATCAACAAGTACACGTCGATTTCAAAAGTGGACCTGATTGGACTGCAAAAGGACAGCTTTCCCTTATCAAGCAATCAGCAAGTGTCCCCTTTAGCGGTTATTAAACAAAACACCGTGTCCATGCTGGTGGCCACTCCGCAGAGCACGCCCGAAAAGATTGGCCGTAGATTTGTCCAGGCTGAGACGGACGAGAACGCCGTGATTGTCTGCTTATCCCGGATTGAAGAGGAAAAGGTGTCGAGATCGTCGGTTCTGTTCATCAACCCGATCGACATGGAAGAGATGGCCAGGATTGACCTTCCCATGGACGTGTATGCGGAGAGCCAGTGTGTTCCCTTTTGGTTGCCCTTTTTCCA
>ERZ1066134.471-NODE-471-length-20007-cov-11.575331_pt1 | contig 20007 bp, 25 predicted proteins | sample MGYA00382781_ERZ1066134 | MGnify/ENA primary metagenome ERZ1066134 (study PRJEB33369, sample SAMEA5778364) | biofilm metagenome | biome: Industrial cooling water; feature: Water cooling tower basin; material: Biofilm | place: United Arab Emirates | collected... | reverse complement strand
ATTTTGATTTAACATTTCAATATTGGAAAACGGAAAGAAATCAATAGAGAATGTTGCGGTCACATGGAATTTCAAGAACATGTCCGGATAATGTTCCAGCTACTAACAATCCAGGATGATCAGCAGAGTTAGCCCAGCTTAGACATGTTACACCAATCAGCTCTTTTGGCATTACCACGACGTCTTTTGAGGGAGTTTGAACTAGCTTAGGACAATCTTCGAAAATATGAGGGTCTTCCGCCTGTCGAACAATAGACTTTTCAAGAATGAGACGATTATCATCCTTTGATATCCACGAAAGATGAATGGATCCAGTCCCAGATGCAGTGGCAATTACATTATGGAGAGAAGACGAAGCGATAGATAACACGGTTGAGTTGAATGTACCCAGCGGTCGCGGTCGCCATTCTGCAGAATCATTAGAGAACTCCAGGAAGCGGCAATGGTTCTCTATATCGGCATACAACGCCCCAATGAATTTCGAATGTGCAACAACTGTTATAGGAGCTAAATGGTCAACCCGCATGGTGAGTACCTAAAGAGCTCGTTAGAACTTTGACGGTTCCCAACTTGATATCAACCATGTACAAGCGAGGATCCATGGAACCTATGTAAGCGAACTGATCGGCGTCTACTGCCATAGATTTGATTGGTGTGTCACACACTTTAATCATCTGAACTGCGGTCGTCCGCCTCCAGTCCCAAACAACTATGAAGCCTAAAACAATTTAAAGCACGTGCGTACCATTTTCGTAACCGACCAATAGATGGTCAGAATCATGCAAAAATTGAACGGTTTTCGGTACAGATTTGTACTTTGGGATCACGCTAACCAGATGGACATCTCCGAAATCACTTGTGAGTATCCTTATTTTACCATCCGCGCACGTAAGAGCCAACAGTGTGTCATGTACTTGATGGCATGCCATCTCACTACCGCCATTCCAGTCGTCGAGGGCGAGAACTTTACAAGCAGATACGAACCATAAAGCTTTGCTGGTAAGTGCAACAACTTCTCTCCCTCCATTCACCAAATAGACAGATGCCACATGCTCTTCGTGACGCATGCCGAGATCATAAATGACAGTCTGAGATAATGAAAAGACACGCTTTGTAAAGGTATGGTCCTCAAGTTGTAGCTTTTCCTTCATAGGGGTGCTGGACGCCGCCAGACCAAAAGTGTTTCCTTCCACATTCCCTATCTTGGAGACCTCCAAGAACATCAAGGATGACACTGGAGTCCGTGGAGCCATCTTGTCTTTATACTCTTTAATTAACTTCGACCACTCATGGAGACTGTTGCGCACGGGCACCTTGTCACAAAGGTGAACAGGGAGCTTTTTTCTTTGTGCGAGGCGTGACTTGTTGCTATTTTTGGTGGGGCGCGGTTTTGCGACCACATTTACTTCTGTAGAATCAGCTTCAGTAGAAGTCTCGCTTTCGACTAGTGACTCTTCGCCAGAAACCGTCTCATCTTGGTCCTCGAACCTTGCGTAATCTACTAGAAATTAATTTTTATGAATGGCACCTTCATCTTGGTCTTTCCTCTTAGACGCTTTATCATCTTCATCTAAAAACTCCTCGGTGTACAGCTTCTTAGGACGATCTGACAAACGTGACGACCGTCGCATATTCATACAATAGCAGGGGACGTGAAGGTAATGATGATTTTTATTATGATGAAGTCTTGAATACACAACTATACAAATATATGTTTTAAGCGACAATCTCTACGATACTACTGCCCGAAGTCGTAGCGGACAACGTTCTATCTTCGACTTTATAGATAACTCGAAGCATCAAGGAACAGCTAGGACAGCGAGCTATTTCTTCCCCATCCAAGATCTCATCTTCTGTAATCTGAAATTTGTCACCACAAGGACACGGGTAGTAATATATGCCCTCAGAAGAGTCAAAGATAAAATCCTCCAACTCGACCTCGTCGTAAAAAGAAGACATCTTGTTGTTCAAGACAAACTTTCGCCTAGCGACCAGGGTACCTGAAAGATGAAAAAGGCCTTCCTTTTGGATAAAAAAGTGGTCCCTTTGCTGTATGATAGCTCTTGCGTCGCTGCCTTGGAAGGAACTGAGAACCTGTTGATATCTGTTCGCAATGTTTTCAAAGTTGTGAACTGTCGAAGTTTGAAAGAAGAGCTTGTTGTTGGAGAGGAAAGTGGTGAGGGTGATAACGATAATGTCCCTAGTATTACGGCGATGTGTGGACACGGACCTACGGTCGTAACAGCCAACTCAACTGGTGCCATAGAAGTTTTTGATTTGTCTTTTTCTGGCTCTGCAAAGTCTGTCAAATCATGGAAGACTGTGGACAACTGCGTGATCTCTTGCCTTATTTTGGGCGGAGACAAGGTTATCGCGGGTTTTACTGACGGCTCGATTAGGATCTATGATCTGAATGGAGGCTTCTGCACACATAATTTGAAAGGTGCTCATGGCGCAGCGGTATCAGCGTTGGCTATTTCTCCTAAGCATTCTGGATTTTTATATTCCGCTGCTGTTGATGGCACAATGAGTTGCTTCGACGTGTCAAAGAAAGCTGCTCTTAAAGCGTCTGTGTCTCATCATTCCAGTTCCGTGACTTCTTTATGTTTAGGAGAAGACGTCTTGTTGTCTTGCTCCAGAGATGGAACAGTTACTTTTTATGATTTAACTATGAAGTCTCTAAGGAGCATTCCCACACTGCAAAGCGTCGAAAGTTGCTGTTCTCTAGGTAATGGGGAGTTCGCCGTAATAGGTGATAAAGGGAGTGTTCTCAAGATAAGCATCAATGGTTTGATAGGGTCTTCGCCACAGATCCCCAATTCCGAAGCTAGTCTCAATCGCATATTTTATTATCCTTTTGGTCTGGTTGTGACTTCAACCGATCATATGATTTACACCATCAACGGCGATTTGGCAGTTCAGTCGACATTCGTGGGCAATCTTGGTGAAATTACCGATATGGCGATCAGTCAATCTGGTTCTCTTGTGGTAGCATCTGGTGACTCGAATCTGAAAATATTCGAATCTTTGGATTCATTGTCATGTCGCCTTTTGAGAGGGCATTCTGCAAATATAGTTTGCTTGTCGAGCCATGGTGACTTCATTGTTACCGGGTCTAGAGATTGCTCTTTTCGCATTTGGACCATTCATAGGGAAAATGCCCTCTTCATTGGGCTTGGACACACTGATGTGGTTAGCGCTGTGGCTCTGACTCCCTCAAAGGTGGATGGCGAGTTTTATGTGGCAACTGGAAGCTCAGATTTGACCATCAAGCTGTGGAGGTTTTCAGCGATAAATAATTCCTGCCAAAATATGTGGACAATCAAAGCTCATGAAAAGGACATTAATGCTCTATGCTTTTTATCTAATCACACTTTGCTATCGGGATCTCAAGATAAGTCAATCAGAACTTGGAGCGTAGAAAAAGGCGCACCACTGCAACCTCCTTTCAAGGGTCATCGACGCGGAATATGGTCATTGTGTCGAATTGATTCAAACTCATTTGCGTCGGGCTCTTCAGATAAGACCATAAAAATATGGTCCCTGTCCAAGGGCGAATGCATCAAATCTCTTGAAGGCCATGAGAATTCTGTTTTACGTATTCAGTCAGTGCCCGGCACAAATATACTGCTTGCAACTGATTCAGATGGTCTTATAAGATTATGGGATTATCAGAAGTCTGTTTGCCTTGCATCCTTTGATGAGCACCTAGATCGGCTGTGGTCGCTGTCTGTTTCTTCAGACGCAAAGTATTTTGTCGCAGGGGATTCTCTTGGGGTGCGAACGGTGTGGAGAGACGCTACCACTGAAATTGCAGCGGATGAGTCCAAAAGGGAAGCCGAGCTGATTTTAGAGGAACAAGCCCTGTCCAACTTGATTCTTAGGAAGGAATACTCTGAAGCACTTGGCAAATGTCTCGCAATGGATCTTCCTGGTAAAACTTTGTACTTGATTCAGAAGATAGCTCAAGAGTCGGATCTTTGCCGGTGTCTGATGATTTTAAGTAATCTTTTAAAAGACTCATCTGATGAGTCAATAGAGAGGCTTGTTAAGTGGGCGCAAGATTGGAATTCTAATTTTAAGAGAAGTCTCCCAGCCATGTTAGTCATCAAGTCTCTTTTCATGACTTTCGACCATTCCAAATTGAAAGTCGTTTGTATGTCGTCTGGGGAACTAACACAATTTATTGAACGTCATTATCGGAAGCTACAGGAGCTGATAACTGCGTCTCATATGGTCGATTTAGCGCTTCTGCATCTTTGAAAAAATAGCATGAATAAAACGGCAAGGGTAATATGGACGGCAAAAGTCTTTTTAAATGGTCCCAGGCACGGGTCAAATACGGCATTCCGCCCTCAACGCATTCTTGGCAAGAAGTTTCCCTTCATTCTCACATAGAAAATGGGTGGATTGTCTTAGAGGGGAAAATATTTGACATTTCTGAATTCCTACGTTTTCATCCGGGTGGAGCCGACGAACTAGTTCCATATCTTGGCAAAGATGCCACGAAAGCTTTCAGTACCATTCTTTCAGGATTTACTATAATTTCATAGTGAATATACATCATTGGGTCAATTACATGCAAATTCTGCAAAATTGTTTTGTCGGATTTGTGTCAAATGAATAAATATTACTTTTGTTCCATGACTGTTTCTTGCCCGATCAATCATTTCAGTGATCTCTCAAAAGAGACACAGCTCTATTTTCAATCTCTGATTGCATTCCTGAGGCAGATCTCAGAACAGAAATTTCGTAGCCCCATCGATCAAGCAAGCCCGGAAGATATACAGAAAACAATGCTTGCACTGCAGACCATCAGAGATGCTATTGTTGGAAACACGTATTTGAAGTCGTGTATCTTAGAGCTGGACCTATTAGCAATTTTGAGAAATATTCTCTGTGTCGAAAACACCGGCGAGGTTGCTGCTACATTAATTAATGTGCAAAGTTTTGCTCTTGATATCCTCATATCTCTGCTTAAATGTACCAGATGCCATTAACCACATGTAGGTTTTAAATCATCAGTCAACGATTTTTTGAAGGACTCTGACATGCCGTCTATCGTATGGAGGTTGCATTTTGTATATAGGGACGAGACACCAATCGCCAAACGATTTATCGCTTCGGTGTGGACACTTTTGAGAATAATGCACAAGTACAATGAGATCTCAAATGATATCCCTTTTGACGTACAGTTTCTATTCAATAACTCAAGAACGCCCTTTTCGATGTTATCAACAAAGCCTTTGAATCACAGGACCTTGGCAACTGCAACAACGCTTTATTCATTCTTAGCTACAGCTGCGACTCCATAGACAAGGCCAATCTTTTGGTAAACAACTATGGAATTGTGACAAGAATAAAAGCAATGCTGAGCAACGGCAAGAAAATCAGCGAGGAGGCGGCTCTCCACATTTTGGCTACATTGACAAAGTACAATAGCGTACCAAACCTAAAAGAAAATATGCGAAAACTGGAAATAACGACACACGTTTTCAAATTGTTGTCATCCTCCAATTCATCTCCGAGTTGTCGCCTTATCGCTTCCCAATGGTACCTCTAATAACTGACTACTTAGCATCACCAATATGTACAAAGCAAAGTATATCGAGAAAAAAATGACAGGGAAAATATCCTCTGAGCTGATTCCTAGTCTTTTATCTCTTTTTAAGGACAAGTCAGACGCATCCGTGAAGGCACCGATCGTATTGGCCATTCTTCTCGGAGATGACGAAGAGCTGCAGTCAAAAGTTGCACTTGAAACAGACGCTCTTAAACTACTAGCTGATATTCTCGATAATCCTGGTGAGCTCTACCCTGAGCAACGGAAGGAAGGTGCGCTCTCTTGCATCGCGGCAATAGGGTCCGTCAGAGAAGAATGTAGAAAAGCTATCATAGAATCCAAATCGATTGTTTCACATATGGTGAACAGCATGAAGAATGGACGAAACGAAACAAAATTGATTGCTTGCCAGTGCGCCCGAGTACTTTCCAGATCCGTTAAAGCCCTACGAACTATCTTGATTGATAGCGGGATTGCTGCGCCATTGCTAGAATTATTTACATCCGGCAACGTCGAATTACAAACATCTTCTTGTGCAGTATTGTGCAATCTAGTGCTAGAGTTTTCTCCTATGCGTAAGATGATCATCGAAAATAACGTCTTATCAATATTAAGTCGAATGATCGCTTCTTCTGATCATTCTTTGAAAATCAATGCATTGTGGACCCTCAAGAACTTATCATACCAGTCCGATTCTCAGACTAAACAGGAGATTTTGAAAAACTTCGACTACAAGAGTATAATAAGGTTTGAATCTTAGTTCTCATATTTTAGTTTATTAGATGACCCAGACGAAGATATTCAAGTTCATACTCTAAACATACTTCGAAATTTAGTTTGCGGAAAGGAAGCAGACATAAGCGAGGTGTATGACGGCATTGGTCCTCAGAAAATTGCAAATACTCTAAATTCGAAAATCTGTTCTGCCAATAAGGATATAGTCATACAGACAATTTACATCGCAGTTAATCTATCTACTGGGAGCAACGCCCATAAAGATCTGGTCATCAACAGCCTTAAATTTCTCGAGTGTTTGAAAACTATACTAGTATGAGCATATATTTTGACCCATAGTCTTCAAAAAAAGATAACGACCTGATTTTAGCTGCACTTTGGTGTATCATCAATCTAACTTGGAGCGATGATAGAGGATCAAAAAATAGGATTGAGCAGCTCAGATCTACCGGATTCCTCGCGCCGATCGAAGCCTTATCTACTTTTGGAAATGCGGATATAAAAGATAGAGCTCAAACGGCACTTAAACATTTTACTCAGGACATGTAGCAGGACTGGGGTGTATGGAAGGCGACATTGAAATCGAGCTTAAGAGATTAAAGAAAGCCGCAGTTTCCCCAACTAAAATAATTCAGTTTACGATCATTTGTAACTTGGCGTTTGCATTCATAGTTAGACGAACTTTGAATAGTCGCTCTCTTAGGGCTTTTTATCTTTCTTTCCTTCCCGAATACATCTTCGCTGCATCCCGAAACCAAACCGAATGTAAGGCAGGAACGAGTAAAAGTTTATTAGCTGCCGTTCTATCATGGCTGAAAAGTTCGCAGTTTCCATCCGCAACTCTGATCCCAAGAAACAATCTTTTGAAAGTGATCAGTTTTCTTTTTTACACAGCCAAAATGTTGCGAATGCAGGCACGAATGCAGATTTTGGTCTCAAACGGATCATCCAAGAAAGATGGCTCAAGATATTTGATGGAGCTTTTCAGTGACAACGAATCGATTGTAGTTGATCTGGTTTCTCTTGAGTTTCTCAGTTCAACGCCTGTCGGAGAATGCAAAGGAATTGCCAAATTGGAGTGTGGGGGATTATGCATCCTTGCTCTTCCAAATATCAATAAGCGTACTCCGCCAGTGATAGCAGCCAAACATGCAAAATGTATTCTTGAACAACTAAATACTGACACCGCTGATTGCGTCGATGGTCAACCAGGCGAAGTTGAAATTCCAAACTCTTTAGCAAAACTGAAGAATCACCCCGTCTTTGTTATAGAATCTCACTTGAAAAAATACGAAGTTATTTATCCTGCTGACATTGCGGGATTCGTAGGAAATGAAACTATCTATTATCGAAAAAATGTTCAAAAAGTTCGGTCGAAAGAGGCATGGCTGACACAGTATGGAAAGATACTCAAAAATGGAGAGCAACCTGTAAAAATTGTGAGGTTGTCAGAGAAAACCAACAAAATGCAAGAGCTGTTTGGAGAATGGCAGGTGACCAATTTTGTCCCTCAGAAATGTATTGGGAATACTGTGCCTAAAAATTCATTTGGAAATATTGACTTGTTTCAACCAAGCATGCTACCAGAAGAATGCGTTCATATAACTCTCGAAGATGCAGCCAAAATTGCTTCAAAAGTTGGAATTGAATACGCCGAAGCTTGTATTGGTTTTAGTTTTCATGGTGGGCGTGCCGCTCCGAATTTACATGGAATTGTCATTCTAAAAAGAGACGAACAACGTTTCCTTTCAGTACTCTTTTTTACTTTTTTCACTTTATTCTAGGTTTACGGAGATGAATATGAGCGATTGCAGAGAGGCTTGGCTGTTAAGTATGAGTCGGAGATGGCCAATTTTTGGGGCTCTATCTTTGATGCAATGGCACATGCTCGGAAGCTCAAATCATCCAAAGCAGCATTGATTGTTTCTCTTAACAATCGAATCAACACAAATACAAAGCAGGGCACCAAGCGCACGTTAAATATTGGCTTAAAAAAAGACAGTGGAATCTACGATTCTTTCGACAGCATTTGAAGACAGCACGGGGTTTTCTCGAAGCAATTAAAAATCTCCTGCGCACAATCGGCACAGTATGACTCTGAGCAAACCCCGCATTTCTGCGATATATTGCACGCAACCTTGCAACCAAAGCATAACGACTTATGCAGAGATTCAATTTTGAGTTTTTGAAATGTTGCCTTTGGCCTTTGCCCGTGATGCTCCAAATGGTCCATGGTGATCAAGCTTAAACCGCAAATATCGCAAATACATGGAAGTGAAGAAACTGAATTCCGACACATAGGGCAATAATAAAAACATACATTGGAAACGATTAAAGAATCTGAGCCAAGTATTGAAGTATTCCGAGTTTGAAGCGGACTTATTCCATGGACGATCACCTTTGAATCGTTCTTGTCGCTAAAATAAGGCCTCATCAATTTCCCTTTCTCACAGTTATAGTAAGAGCCTCCCACTTTGGCGCACAAGTCCTTCAAGAAAAAGATCTCTCCGCACAAAGAATATACAGAAAATGTGGCTTTGGATGAAAATAAAAATTCCAAAACTTCGCCAGCATCTTGTCTTGAATCAGCAAACACCGGACTACAATTTATGGTCACTATATGCTTCACTGAATGTTCTTCTGTCATGAGTACTTTACAGGCCAATACGAGAGATTCTAAGAGCGGAAACTTGGCCTTTTCTGAGGCCATGTCTCTGATCTTGCTGACTGTGGTTTGGACATTTGCAAAAATAGAAAAAACTGAAGGACCACCCAAGCTCAAGCCAATCACAGTATATTTCAGAGTGTTAAAATGTTTCGAAAATGAACTCAGAATTTCACAAGCCACTAACTGCCCTTGGTACAATCGATTGCTGTCATAATCCGACTCTTCAGAGAACATCGAGTTATCAAGTACGAGAACGAGAGAGCAAGACTTTCCAGCCATGAGACAAACTGCAGGGGATCGATGAGATGCCGTCTTTCTCGCTTAATTGGTATTGATCCTGGAATATATACAACTGGTATTGCTGTAGCCGAAGCACCAAATCTGATCCCAAGGCCGTTAGGGTCTTTGGGACATTCGAGGTCAGGAGTTCTTCTCGACATTCAGGAGAACGCCAGAATTATTGATTTTGGGCTAAAGTACAAACCAGACATACTTGTTTGTGGGGCAGCCTCTTCTATAATACCGAGATATCCTATTTTGAAATGGTTAACAAATATCTGGTCTATACCGAAAGCATCTATTTATTATGTTGACAAATCCTTCACAAGTGTTTTATGCGAAGCTATTGAATCTAGCAATCGAATACATGAACTATCTGCCTGTGCTATACTCAGCATCTTCCAAAAGAGGTTTACGGAATAACAGCAGAAAGAAAAGATGTGGCTTCTAGGGGACTTTTGAACTGAACGGTCAAAATGACAGAGAAATACCTTTAACATATATGTCGATGTTTTCTCAGAATCAGGATGGCCGAAAACAACGGCCTTGTCAAGCATGTTGTGTAATTTTGGATCGATTAGATCTGAAATTCTTATGTTCATCAAAACCTTTAAGGTTCCATCTGCCCTGATAACTGCTCATTAGCATGATAAAATACCTAGCCTTCTGACTCCCTGACCATCTGCGTTGACCTTGACAGAGCCTGTTCCCCTTTCTTTCCAATCATTTGCATCGCTAATGTATAGTTTTCCTCTGTTGGAAAATATCGACTCTTCTTCTTCTTCTCCCGTCAAACTTTCAGTACGACAGAGCTGTATATTTGAATTAGAAGGCTTTGTATCATTAATTGCATCCAGCTCTCCCAATTCGGTTTTTTTCTCTTCGGCTTCCCAAAATGGTCGTGTTTGGTTCGAAGAATTTTTGAGTTGGGAAAAGGAGATAGAATTACCACCGAATGAGAATTGAGGAGCCTCTTTCGTGCCAGAATCAGAATCGGTCATTTTATATACTGTACTTTCAACATGGGTAGAATTAACTCTCAAATATTGTGCATGTCAATATTCGGCCCAGAAATTCGGTCATATGCATATTTAACACAGCTTCAATAGCATCTTCATCATTTGCAAATTGGATATGATACTCCAAAAATGGAGTTTTGGCTTCATGAGAAGAATTTACTGAAACAATTTCACCGAAGGATGAAAAAACTCCCAAAATTTCAACTTCAGAACACATCGTTGGTACATTCGAGACTCTTACCGATTTCATCGCCTTTATTCTCTCTTTCGTTTTTCTTTTTCTATTTCAGACACTTTTTTGGATAAGCCGATTAATACAGACCGAATGTCGGGTAACTGGATAAGTAAATAATGTATACCTCGTAGTTTTGAGCGCTGTAGACTCCTAATGTGAATCCAGCGATTATTCCGAATAGAAACCTCATATACAGGGGTCATTGAAGGACAATATCAAAGTAGTCTTTGGGTGTCCTTGATTTGTATTCTAAACCAATTCCCGAAACAATAATTGAGAGTTCTTGATTGTTGGTGATTTTCCGCATTAAATATAGAGCTTCCTTTAGGTCATAGTTGTCGTCCAAAAGCAAATCGAATGTTACCATTACTATCTTATTTGTCGTGATTTCGCGATATAATATCTTCCTCAATATCAAAATAAAATCATCAAACTCGGTTACATGGAGAAATTGGCACACATCGGTAAATTCCATCTGGTTATCCATTTTGTGTGTGATGATGGTATATTTATTGTGTTGCTTTATGATGCAGGACAATAGCCTGGATAATTCTCTTTTAGAATTGAAGGAAATGTAGCCCAGTAGCCCGTGTTGAAAGATGATTTCTACCAATCGATTATCCATTGCAGGGCTCCCTGGACTGCAGCTGTTCAATGTCACGGTCAATCTTATCCAGTAAAACTTCCGTAGTTGATTCCTTTTTACAAGAGACAATTCCGCTCATTAAACATAGCATCACATTGAGGCCCACATTAAGAATATAGAATTCAAAATACAATGGGAACCGAGGGCTCAATAGGTATGATGCAAAATACACGCAATACCATTTCGCTGCAGAAACAACCAAAAAAGCAAAAGGACATAAATATGGGGACACCAGCCCGTTATTATATCGCTTGAAAAATATTAAAACGGCGAAAGTAATCAGGTATAGTGGCGCGAGTTCCAGACATGACGTCACATAAAGTGCATCTTTTGAGTCAGAAAAAGGGCACAAAAAACAGGCACTGGATAAATATGGACCCAGTATATTCAGTTTCATCCGCTCATACTGACTCATTAAAGGTATATTACTGTCGTTCAAACATTTTTTCCAAAGCGAATATTTCATATACGCTCCACAATTCGAACTCATAAAAATATCATTCTTAATATTCGAACTGAGGCGCAGTGAAAGGATTGATACATAAACCATAAACAGTGATAAAACCAGAATATTCACAGGTTCAGCACAAAAACGCATCCCCTTGGTGACTTGGAATAGTCCCATGATTACAAACCCTGGCGAAAGAAGCAGTAAACAACCATGAAGTATAGAACAATGCTTCAAGCAATCAACGACGCATCAAGGTCAATCATGAGAACACACAAAAATTGTATATTTATAGGCGAAGACGTTGAGTTTGGGGGCGTGTTTAGATGTTCCCAAGGACTCCTAAGTGAGTTTGGTACCCAACGCGTTATCGATTCTCCTATTAGCGAACAGGGATTGGTGGGATTTGGTATTGGACTGGCGAACAATGGTTTCAAAGTGCTAGGAGAGATCCAGTTCGCAGATTATGTATATCCAGCATTTGACCAGGTGAAGATTAAGTCCTAATATCAGATATGCAACGAATTGTCTAAATTCAGATACAGATCTGGTGGATTGTTTGGCCTAGAGACGATTGTTATCAGAATGCCTTGCTCTGGGGTGGGTCATGGTGGACTGTATCATTCTCAGTCCCCGGAATCCCTATTTACGCACATAAGTGGACTGATTGTAACTTTTGTACCCTCATTTTAGGTCATTTCCCCTTCCTGTCCCGATGCCTCGCACGAGCTGTTGATTAAAAGCTCAAGTCAACATAATCCAGTGATATTTCTGGAGCCCAAAAGGTTATATCGGCAACAGAGTACATATATTTTATAGTATGTATCTGATTAAGTAGAGTACCCATTTACACCCGACAAGGAATACGAAATTGGAAAAGCCTCCATAGCTAGAAAAGGGTCTGAATTGACTTTAGTGGGATGGGGATCTCAAACCATCGTCAATTACGAGGTGGCGGAGATCGCGAGTAAAACAAAAGGAATCGAAATTGAAGTAATAGATTTGAATACTCTTGTTCCATTGGACACAGTAACAATAGCCAGTAGCTTGAAGAAAACAGGACGGTGTATTATATCACACGAAGCTCCGATCAGAAGTGGATATGGTGCAGAGATAGCATCGATACTACAAGAAATGGCGATTTATAATCTGAAAGCACCGATCATGCGTTGTTGTGGCTTCGACACACCATTCCCATATGCACACGAATCACTTTATTTGCCGGGCCATGGACGCCTCCTGAGCACAATCAATAAAATTCTTAGTTATTGATAGTAGTATCTGTATAGTATTTCTCATAGTCTTGAGGATTTTTTCGATGCGATGTCTTGTATTTATTGTCAGCCCAAACTGTAACAAAATAACCGGCTGTGGCAAGGATGGAGAACAGGATCAAAGGTTCGGCACTACTTCTTAATGCATTCGGAAGTTCATATTTGAAGTAATTCGCAAAGGCCTTTTGTCTATGAGGAGAGATGGAGAACATATATATGTTTTTAGTGCGAGTTTCCCACCAAGGCAGCATTCTCGGAATATTGTACAAATACCAACAATCCCACGAACAGGGGTTAATGCCCGAAAACAAATGGCGCGCTCCGCGAAAGGACAATAATAATTTCAACACTCCCTCGGCGCCCGCTGTATCGTCGCTGCCAAGGCTCTCGTTGGGAGGTCCAAGATTATCTGTGGGTAGCAATGCTCAAATAATTTCCCGTCAATCACTCGGCCCTGGGGCTCTTTCCGGTGACTTTGCTTCCCTTGGTATTTCGGCTGATGCCCCGAGATATTCTCTTGGAGTTTCTAGACAGTCCATTGAAAACAGGGCTTCGCTGAGACGGTACATCATTTGATTTTTATTTTTAGATCCAGCGGCTCTGAGCGTTCATCCTTAATTCAAAAGACCCCTTCGTTCACCGGTAAAGACCCGAGGCCGATCAGAGAAAAAAGTTTCCAAAATGCGTGCATCATGAACCTTCTCGATTATCTAATCAAGTCTGGATATGATAAGCCAATATCGCAGAAAATTCTTACGGCCCCTTCTTCCAAAGATTTTCAGTTGATCTTCAAATTTCTATTTTCCAAGATAGACCCAACTGTTGATTTTGACAAAAAGTTCGAAGATGAAGTTCCAGTGCTTCTTAAAGGAATCAAATACCCCTTCGCCAACGAAATAAGCAAGAGTCAACTATATGCAGTCGGGAGCATGCACGCCTGGCCCGGTTTACTTGCGATGCTGTCGTGGCTTGTTGACTTGATTCATGTCTATGAGGCATTTGAAGATGCGGGAAATGACTCTGATCCCATTGATGACCCCGAAGGAATATTCTTTGATTATCTCTGCAAATCGTACAAGATATTCCTAGCTGGCGGAGACGATTATGACGACTTAATCAAAGATATGTCTTCTTGCTTCGGTATCTGTAATTTTGAACTAAACAATTGTATAGATGTGAAAAATGAAAGGATCTTGAATGACATCGAAGAAAGAGCCATTCGCATCGAAGCTCTAAATACAGAGTACAACTCTTTAATCGGGGACATTTCTCCGTTAGAAAAAGTCGAAAAAGATAAACTGACCTACTCTCAGGACATTGAAAAGTTCTCCAAGTTTATTGAACATCTCCATCTCAGAAAATCCAAATTCATCGAGAATATTTCGAGATTAGAAGAGGAGATTAACATCGCAGGTAAAGCAGTATTGTTAATTATAGAGAATGAGTTGAAAACGATTGATGATGCTAGAGCTGATTTACAAAGGCAAATTGATGCGCAAGACATATCACCGGAAGATATTGATCGCATGAATTCTGAAAAAGAACTTCTTTCCAAGAATCTAGAAAGCTTAATCGCAGCGAAAGAAGAGGCCTCTAAAATATTTTGGGATAAAGAGTTGGCCGCTCAGAAGCAATTGGACATTGTGGAGAAGCTTCTCCTCGAGTATTCCCAAGCCGTTGAGAGGATCAACAAAACAATATTAGATGCTTGCGGAATCGATATCTCGCAACTTCTAATTTCGATGAAGTCATCGCTGTCATCATCTTACGACGAACCATTAATCGACAAAAATATTGAGCAAGATATCATGGTACAATCTAAGAGGTTTCATTAATCTATGTAGCCACTGATAGCGAAGATTCGCGACGACCTTCAAAAGAAAGTCTTTGGACTTCAAGAGGAGCATTTACTTGCTACTGAGAGATTTGAAGATAATGAAGAAAAGTTGTGCGAATTGAAGAATGAAAATGATGACATCCAAGATAGAATCAAAAAGACATGTTCCCAATATAATGGCGAGAAAGAAGTACTCTGTTCTTTATTCAACTTTAGATGTACTTGGCCGAAAACAACAAAAATTCTCAAGAGATCGACAGTCTCGAAGCAGAGCTGCAAAGAATGCGGTCAGAATTGTCTTATTCGTACCTCAACTCTCAACAAACCCTCCAAAAAGCGACCATTTTATACGACCAAACCGTATCCAAGACAGCTGAAGAAAAGGAAAGGGTCGGGAAAGAAATCTTTGTAGTCTTGGAACGACTAATCAACTTCAAGACATTCATCGAAACGACTCTTTTTGATTTTGAGAATCTCTATGAGAAGGAGTTGGAGAAGAATTGAAAGGACCGATTTACTTTCGTTTATAAAAAGCAACAAACTTATCACCTCCTTTTCGGTCAACCTTCATGCTTTCTTCTGTTGATGTTGTGATGCTCTCAATTAACCCAGGGAAGGGACAATCAGGAGCCTTTTCAAACATGCTGTGCGCATCAATGACGGCGGTCATATAATCGAACAGCTCTTTAACATCCGTAGCCACGAACAACATGCCACCAGGCGCCAAAAAGTAGGCATACTCGGTCAGGAGCTGAGCGGTGATGATTCTGGCCTTGTGCTTTTTCCGCTTGAAATGCGGGTCAGGAAACAAGAAAAACATCATTTCCAACTGTCCCTTGTCGAAAAAGTTTGGCAAGAACTTCATGGCGTTTGAACGGATTACTTGGCCGTTCAGACATTCTCCCTTGGCGCGTAGGGCCACAATTCTCTGCCTCACATACTCGACCACTTTGGTTCGGATTTCCATGCCCAGACAGTACTTTTCGGGGAACATTTGCGACAGCCGAACCAAGAAACCACCATAGCCGCAGCCAACATCTACAATCGATATTTTCTTGCCCTCTTCAACATTTGGGTATAGTTCGTGCATGCTCAACTTTGAGGGGTCGATGGGATACTCGAGATTGTGGTCAGAGAATGGGTTGGCATGAGCTCTCTGCCGAAAATACCTCTTTTGTGGGAACTTGACGACGTTTTCCATGACCAAAACGTAAACCCTGGCCCACAGCCTTCTACACAGCAAACATGTGCAAAGCCAAACTCTAATAAAATGGCCACGAGATCTGAGACGGATGTGTACGAAATGAGCGGATTCTTCAATTTTCTGTTTCTCGTCGGGGCTCTGGATGTTGTCCATGATTTCCTGATGGGCCGATTGCTGATACTCAATGGTCGAGCCTTTACGATCTTGAAGACGGCAGTCATTTACGTTCTTTTCAGCTACGGTGTTTGCTTATTGGCCCTGTTTCACCATAGCATCTTGCTAGATTCGATTATTTGGTTATCGTGGCCATGCATGTTTGCGAGAACATTTACTCCCACAAATGTAGTTCTGGGATCGGTATTTTGTGGGTACGGAGTGTCCTTGGGGTTGAAGATGATTTCGTACCATGCCAGAAAGACACCGAAATCAACTTTGACATCTTTTCTGTACTTTTTGCTCGTCCCGACCATGTGCTACCAGGATTTATATCCGCGTACAAAGCAGATCAGCGTTCAGAGAATCTTCCAATTGACTTGTCAGTACTTTGTCTGTCTGAATGTCCTCTTGAAAATAATCGACATGTCCCATACCAGAGGATGGTTCATGGGGCCGTTGTCCTTTGAAAATTTGTTTCCGTACTGCACCATGGTAATGGCTGCATGGATCGTCTCTTTCTACGGCTTCTTCCACTGTTACTTGAATGTCATAGCCGAACTGGTCATGTACGAGGACAGACGATTCTATGACGATTGGTGGAACGCAACGACGGTGCAGGAGTTTTGGCGGAAATGGAACGTCCCGATGCACACCTGGTTCAAAAGTCACATTCACTTGGCTCGCTTCAAACGTCCCGCCGTATTCATGTTGTCGGCCATTCTGCACGAGTACGTGGTGATGGCTCCGTCGGGAAAAATCTGCATATGGCCGCTTGTTGCCATTGCCGCCCAATGCCCTCTAGTCATCATATCCAATCTGTTGCCGAAAGCATTTAGAAGCAATACGCTGAATTGGTTCCTACTCTGGTTATTCGGTCCACTGGCCCTCCACACGATCGTCAGAGAGATTTCCTAATTCGGACGAATTGCATGATTAGCCCAATCCAGTAAAAATGGTTTCATTGGACGATTTTTGATTGGCAGAATTTTGACAATGGCGTCATGACAGTCTACAATGGGTCTTGCGGACATGCAGCAAACAGCTTGAATGATCTTTAATCCTCTGCCAACTGCAGAGGACTACAAAGATGAAGACGACGTTGAAATGTGGGAGGCAGCGGACAGGATAAATTTGATTGCCACGGAGAACACGCTGTGGACTGTGATGGAGCAATCGCTGCGCAAGTTTCGCCAAATGCAGTTGCGTAGGAGCTTCCAAGTAAACTTGAAGGAAAGACTGCTAATCAAGGAGACCTTTCGGATGGCCGTCTGGGAGCTTGCATGTCTCCGCGCCATCGAGGACGGCGACGACGCGCACATTCAAAAGATTGTCAACATGGCAAAGCTGTCGGAGCAGTGCCTGTCGCGGGTCGGCATGCTGGGAAGGTTAAGAATCAGCATCGACCCGGGCCCGCTCCTCGACGGCATTCCGTCCGTCAAGATCATGCAAATCAAACACCAAAACAATCTCCAATAAACGACCGGGGTCACTGAACATTTTCCTTTTCCTTGAAGCGACTTGATGCAACAAGACCAGCTCGTCGCCCTCTTGAACACCTTTTCCACGACCACCGATAATGCGGCCCGGTCTTCCATCGAAGCGACCTTTGAGGAAGGCTGGACAAAGCAGCCCGTCCAGATGATACAGGCATTACAGGCCTGCATCGGGTCCCCGCTGCCCGTCCAAATCCAAAGCCTGGCGGCCGTTCTTTTGCGCCGCGGAATCAGCAGGGCCGTTCCGGACCCGAAAGACGCCGAAAAGAAGAAGCAAACGTGCCTTTTTGTCAGTCTCCCGCCCAATGAGCAACAGGCCATTGTCCAGGGCCTCTTGAATGTGCTCACCAATTCCAATAATCTTTCGGCTGATCTGGCCAACCGGGTCGTCGATGTGGTCTCCGAGGCCATCCGCGTGAGCCTGGACAGCGGTGAGCACAAGCAAGCGGAATGGCCGCAGGTCCTCAATTTCGTGGCTGCGGCAATTTCTCGCTCCGACCGTCCCGACCTGGTGCTAGTGGCCTTGCGCCTGGTGGACGGCGCCCCCGACCTGATCCCGTCCCACCGGGACATGGCCGGCATGCTGCAACACGTGCTCACCCGCCCCAACTCTACCCTGACCGTCACATCGGCTGCCGTCAAGACGCTCATGACCATGGTGGAGACGTGCGACGACGACGACAAAAAGGCGTACGCCGAGTGTGTCAAGGCGGCTTGTGCCCCAAGAACCCTGCAGCAGCTGCGCGAGTCTGACGACGAGGATGCCGTCGAGGACTATCTGTCGGTCCTGATCGACGGGACCATTGAGGTGCCGAAAATGTTCAAGGCCGTGTACGGGGAGGTGTACGCTGCCAGTCTGGCCATTGCCGGTGACAGTGACGCAGAGTTTGGCGTGCGGTCCCTGGCCATCGAGCTGGCCCTCTGCCTGGTCGAGCAGCTGCCGTCGCTGTTCAAAAAGCGGCCGGATCTGATCCAGTCGGGGCTGACGGTCATCCTGCAGATGATCTGCCAGGTGGACGACTCGCAGGACTGGTACCAGGCTGCCGGCCCCGATGAAGACGACGAGATCGACGAGGTCGGCATCTTGGGCGAGCAGTCGCTGGACCGCTTCTCGATCGCCCTCACCGGCCGACATGTCGCCGAGCCGCTGTTTGGCATGCTGCACGGGATGCTGCAGTCGTCCGAATGGCGCCACCAGTACGGCGGTTTGAAGGCGATCGCCAGCGCCACCGAGGGCTGCATGGACGTGTTGGAGGATAGGCTCGAGCAGCTCCTCCACCTCGTCCTCCCCATGTTCGCCAAGAGCCATGGGCGGGTGCAGTACGCGGCCTGCCACGCGCTCGGCCAGCTCTGCACCGACTTTGACGGGGCCATCCAGAAGCACTACACCCCGCAGTCCCTGGAGGCGCTGGTCGGCGTGCTGGCGCGATCCGACCAGGTGCGCGTCCAGCAGCACGCCGCTGCCGCCTTGGTCAATTTCGCAGAGGGTGTGGACGCGGGGCAGCTGAGCCCCTTCCTGGACGGCATCCTGTCGCGCCTTGTCCAGCTGCTGAGTAGCTCCAACAAGCCTGCCCTGCAGCAGCAGCTGATCGCCACAATCGCCGCCTTTTCCAGTGCCTCCGAGGGCCTCTTTGCCAAGTATCTGCCGAAGCTGATGCCGCTGCTGAAGGAGTGCTGTTTCGCGTCCGAGGACCGCATTCTGCAGTGCCGTGCCGCCGAGGCAATGTCCATCTTTGCAGTGGCCGTCGGCAAGGAAGCCTTTTTCGCCAACCCGAACGGACCGGCTTTCATGGATTTCCTCAAGCAGCAGCAGCAATCAGTGATCGCCGGGCAATCCGACGCTGCCGACATTGCCGATTACTTGCAGTCGGCGTGGGTGCGCATGTGCCAGGTGCTGGGAGACGACTTTGCGCCGTACCTGCAGGTCTGCCTTCCCCAGATGATCCAGCAGGCCCAGGCCGAGGCGGACGTGGCCATCCTCGACGCCGACGACAATACGGACGCTTATGACGAGGACGAGTGGGACTTTGCCGAGGTGAATGGGAGGCACTACGGCATCCACACGGCCGTCCTGGAGGAAAAGTGCCAGGCGCTGGAGAACATTGCCGCCATCGCCGGGACCATGAAGGGCGCCTTTTACCCGTTCGCCAGGGACTGTCTGCAGTCGCTGGCTGTGCCAATGCTCGACTTTGAGCTGCACGACGGCGTCCAATCAGCGGCTGCCGATCTGTCGGCGGTGTGTGTCAAGAGCATTCTGGCAGTGGATCCCGCCACTGGCTCCCAACTGGCCGCCGAGTGCATCGGCAAGCTGATGGAGACAGCCAAATCGAAATATTCGGCCGACTATTCTTCCGCCGCCATCGACGCCGTCTCCATGATCATCGACGACGATGCGGTCAAACTGCCGTCGGCCCTGTTGGAGGACGCAGTGGCCAGACTGGAAAAGATTT
>ERZ1066134.470-NODE-470-length-20141-cov-20.425620_pt1 | contig 20141 bp, 14 predicted proteins | sample MGYA00382781_ERZ1066134 | MGnify/ENA primary metagenome ERZ1066134 (study PRJEB33369, sample SAMEA5778364) | biofilm metagenome | biome: Industrial cooling water; feature: Water cooling tower basin; material: Biofilm | place: United Arab Emirates | collected... | reverse complement strand
TCTAAGTTTAAAAATATCAACTTAACCAATGGTCTTAATTTTGGGGAGTATTACAACCATTCATGAACTTGCTCATGCTTCACATTGGGGATTTTCACAATGGCACTATAATAATGCGCAAGACATTGTAGTAGAATCCTATGCTAGAGGAATTGAGTGGGAGTTAACTAATGTTTTTTATCCTGGGTATAATGGAGGCTCCAATATGGCCCATGAATATACCTCGCTGGTTTTGGATTTAATAGATAATCCTGATGATTCAAATAACGGTTCAGAAAATCTGTCACAGGATAACGTATCTGGCTATACCATACGGCAAATTGAAGATGCTCTTCTGGAGAAGACAACTTGGAGCGAATGGGAACAAAGTATCTACAACAAGTTTAATAACCCCACTAAAGAATACCTTGATGAATTATTTAATCACTGGCGCTAGTCTTATAGCCATATTCCTTCTGTTACAGTGTAATTCAGAACGGGTTGAAAAGTCGTATAAATTAAAATTGGTTTATGAGAATCAAACTGATCATCATTTAAAATATCAAAAAATACATCCGATAACCCTAGAATCAACAATTCTATTTGAAATTGAAGCTAACTCATCTTTTGAGTGGGATGATTTGGGTTATAAAAACGGACAACAATTTTTAGATGACATTGGGTATCCGACACAAATTATATTTGATGCTGTGAAATGTGTTACAATTGATGAAGGTACTGGGCCGAATAATTTCGTTAATTTTACTAAAACCGGTATTACGGAATTCAGCTACACATTTACTGAATCGGATTATCAAGAGGCTGATGATTGCCCCTAATTATTAATATCTGATTCAAACAATGAATATCCTTTGACCATATTGAAGGCTATACTATTCGACAAATAGAGGATGCTCTCATTAATAAACAAACATGGCAAGAATGGCAACAAAGCATTTTTAATAAGTATGATAACCCAACTAAAAATGAATTACAACAACTATTCGATTTCTGGAATTAATTTGATTTTATTAATTCTTACATTAAGTATCTGCATAAGCTGTGGAAGATCGGAATGTGGGTCAAGTGTTGAATATTTATTTATCAACGAATCAGATTATCAAATCGTGATGGAACCACTTTCCAATACGATTATTGAATCACAATCTGATTTTAGTCGCATAGAAGATATTGAAGGGCCTTGTGGGAAGCTTAAACTTGACGATTTTGTGCCCCCAATTTTAGAAGGAACGATATTATTTAATAACGGCGAAAAATGTTGGATTCTAGATTCTGGAGCGTCGGCAGGCCAAGGTGAAGGTCCTGCCGGAATATCGAATTATGAATACGAAAGAATAAGTAACAATTCCTATCGTCTTACATTTCGTTTTACTAATACCCATTATCAATCCGCAGATATTTGCATTTAATTATGATCAAATTCACTATAAAAAGGGGGCTTTGCTCCCTTTTTTTATATCCTTCATCTTTTCCACAATTCATTTCAAATGGTGATTCTACCAAATCCAATATAATATAACAGCACGCATTGGTACTCTAAATTGATTCGGATTCGTTGGTTTTCAGTTAGTTTCACACGTTCAAAAAAATGGAAACATGAGTCCCCTACTGGTCGGTTCAATAATACTCGGATATTTCGCTTTGCTTATTGTGGTGTCGTGGTTTACATCACGAAACACCACTCCGGATGATTTTTATACTGCTCATCGGCAATCGCCGTGGTATCTGGTGGCTTTCGGCATGATCGGTGCGTCGCTTTCGGGGGTCACGTTCATTTCTATTCCCGGCGAGGTGGGCGCATCTAACTTCCACTATTTCCAAGTGGTCTTGGGCTATTTGGTGGGCTATTTTGTTATAGGCGCGGTGCTTATGCCCATTTATTATCGGCTCAATCTGGTCTCTATTTACACCTACCTAGATCAGCGTTTCGGGTTTTGGTCCTATAAGTCGGGTGCATTTTTCTTTTTGATTAGTCGGGTGGTGGGTGCATCCTTTCGGCTATTTCTGGTGGCGGGTGTGCTGCAAATCACCTTTTTCGATTCGTTCAATTTGCCGTTTTGGGTGGCCGTGCTCACCACTATTTTACTGATCTGGCTGTATACCTTCAGAGGCGGCATCAAGACGATCGTTTATACAGATACTTTGCAAACGGCTTTTATGCTCATCGCGGTGGTGGTCACCATTTGGTTTATCAAAGATTCGCTCAACTATGGTTGGAATGAGTTGGTCACGCGCGTCACGGACGATTCGCGCAGCACCATTTTCAATTGGGACTGGCAGAGCAAAACCAATTTTTTTAAGCAGTTTTTTGCCGGCGCATTTATCGCCATCGTAATGACCGGACTGGATCAGGACATGATGCAAAAAAACCTGACCTGCCGGAGCATCGGCGAAGCGCAGAAAAACATGTTTTGGTTTTCGATCATTCTTGTTTTTGTCAATCTACTTTTCCTCGTAATGGGTTTGTTACTCTATCAATATGCCGAAGCAGGAGCTATCGACATTCCGGCTCGCACGGATAGCCTCTATCCTATTTTGGCCACTCAGCATTTCTCGCAGTTTGGTGGCATTCTCTTTTTGATTGGCATCATTGCAGCTGCTTACTCCAGTGCCGACTCGGCACTCACGGCTCTTACCACTTCCTTTTGCGTCGATTTTCTCGGATTCAAGCAAGAGAATTTCCAAGAAAAAACCACCACTCGCAAATGGGTACACTTTGGATTTTCAATCGTTTTGTTCTTGGCCATACTTGCCTTCAATTCCATCAATGATCAAAGCGTGATAACCTCAATCTTTGTGGCGGCCGGCTATACCTACGGACCATTACTCGGACTGTTTTCCTTTGGGATTCTGACCAAAAGAAACCTGAAAGACACGTGGGTACCCCTGATTTGTTTACTCTGTCCGATCATTTCTTATATCATCAATCGCAACTCGGTGGAATGGCTTGGGGGTTATAAATTCGGATTCGAGATTTTGATTTTGAATGGAATGTTGACGTTTATCGGCTTGTGGCTGATCAGTACTAAATCTAAAGCTGCCTGATGGCTACCGTTTCCGTTATCATTTCATCATACAATCATGCGCCATATATCGGGCAGGCGGTGCAAAGCGTGCTGGATCAGACCTTCCAAGATTTTGAAATTCTAATAGCCGATGATGCGTCTACAGATGACACGCTTGCGGTTTTGAGTCAATTTACTGATTCGCGCATTCGGGTTTTAGCCTACGCGGAAAACCGAAAGGCACATATGAAGAATGAGTGCCTGAAAATCGCCACCGGTCGGTACATCGCTATTCTCAATTCGGACGATTACATGGCGCCAGATCGGTTAGCCAAGCAGTTGGCCTTTTTGGAAACACATGCTGATCATCTAGCCGTTTTTTCTCCCTTTCTGGAAGTGGACCATACGGGTCAATTGATCCGGCGAAATCCGGCTGTCAATCAGCCTCGGCATGCCTGGCTCAGACGGTTCATTGACAAGGGAAATGCCTTTGGGCACTCATGCGCCATGATACGCCGCGATTTTTTTGACTTATACGGCCCATATAACCGATGGCTGCTGTACACATCTGATTTTGACTTGTGGGTGCGCATTTGTCTTCATGGCGAGGTGCATGTTATTGATGAAGCGTTGACCTTCTTGCGCGTGCTACCAAACGAATCAAATTTGAGTGGAAATACAGAGGCTCGGCGCAATAGATTTGGTTTTGAGCTTCCGATTATTTTCGATCATTTTTTTAGCCAAACAGGAATTAGTCAATTGAATGCCATTTTTCCGGACAAGGACGTACCTACAGAAACGGAAAATCGAGTAGAATTTCTAGCCAATTACTTAGCTCATCATAAACAACCAACCGTTCGCTTTCGCGCCAATCAACACCTATACAAATGCATACAAACGGCTTCCGAACCAACAGTTACTCAAATAAGAAGTTTTTATGCGTCAGTAGCACACACCCACTACGACGATAAGAAGCGCTTACCCAAATGCCGTTTCAGTATCAAAAAAAATGGGTCGGGTGAAGAAGAGTCTATCGCCTCGTTCTACCTCAGGTACCGGTCGGATATTACACTGACGCTTGAGGGCACAATCACCGAAAAGTCAACGCTGCTATTTCAACCTTCGGATCAACCCTGCGTCATCCATGTGAAGGAATTGACCCTTTCGGGTAAAGACTGTCTTCGCCAGATGGCAGTTGGTGGCACGGCTATAAAACTAAAAAACGGGGTGATCGCCAATGTGCATAACAATCCGCTGATCAAACTTCAGCCCAAGCAAGTGCCCGAAGGCACCTTTACCTTTTCGATTCGGTTTGACTTAACGAATCCTCGATCGCTCGTATCATTATGGGGCAGCCGGGCAGGATGGAGAGGATGGTTCTGAGTTCGTTGGTCAATTTGTTGCTCTGCTGTACCAGTATGCATAGTTCTTCCAAGCACACCCAGCGATAGTTCTCATTTTCAGAATCAAATAGCTCATCAACTTGCCACAGTTCATTTTGTGTTTTATTTTGAAAAAACCTCCCACCTTCTTCAGATGTCCTGAACGTTAGCACTGTGTGCGACGGAAGTTCGTCAATGGCCAATTGACGGGGATAAAATTGCTCTTCACGTCTATCCTGACTGTGATATGTACAGGACAACTCTCCGCCATCATACGCCCCCGGCTCTATCCTGAATTGAAGTAAGAAAAATAGTGTTTGCTCCTTCTCGGCCACAACCAACACATTTCTATCTTCCACGTGACTGGTCATGAGTGGCTGGTCCCAATGCGACACCTCACGGCAGTCGCACGTGATGTCAAAGTAGCGAACCCCAAATGTTCTATCGTCAGCGTGTATGCCCGATGGATTCATTTGCCAATCGGGCAAATTCGCTAGAGGTACACGCGTGTGGACATATCCTGCACGAGCTTTGCGTTGAGATATCCAAGTTTCCACGTCCCGCACGTTCAGCATAGTCGGATCAAAAACTTGTGTCCAACCCATAACCCAGCTAAGTAAAGTTCCTGCAGGAATCAAATGCCCAAAAAACAACTGCACCAAAACCGATCTGAAGTCGGTATTGAACAAATAATCACGATGGCTATTTTCCAAAATCCATTCGATCGAAATCCATCGGTGACTCATCGGCACTTCCGGGTTCTCATCTGCCGCCAGTGCTATCACACAATTTCTGTTGCGCTTTTTCCAAAACCGGAAGCCCTGTTCGGATTGCAACTGATTCGTCACAAAAACCGGATTTTGTGCTAAGAAATAATCACTGAACGGTTGTCTCTGCCCACCATGCACGCAGGTATAATTGCTCTCTGTGGCTTGAAACGTAGGGGCAATCTGCGTCACTTGTATGTTGCCGGGTTCGGTTTTGGCTTGGCAGAGAATTTCGAAAGATGTCGTGGTAGGCCTGATCAAGAAACCCAGTATACCTATCTCCGGCTGATGAATGAGCGGCTGATGAAGCGTGCCATCAGACGAGGTGCTTTTCACGCCGACCAACGAAAAAAATCCGCCCGTGCGATGAATCACATTGCCGGTGGTATCAAGCAGCCATTCGTGTGATTCGGGCAACAGCAGCGGTTTCACCTTCAGATTACTCTTTTGGCGATTCATTTCTAACCAATCCAAAATATCGTGCATCATACCGCTCCCTTCGAACCTCAAAGATGCAGAGCAATTGCTCCCCAACCATATTTTCCCCAACTTTGGTCACATGAATATTCAGGCGTTTGTTTTCAACCCCTTTTATGAAAATTCTTATGTGCTTTGGGATGCTGCAGGGCACGCAATCATCGTGGATCCGGGGTGTTATGAAAAATATGAATTGGACGAATTGGATGCTTTCATTCAAAGCAAACAACTGACGGTAGTGGCTGTAGTGAATACGCACTGCCATATCGATCATGTGCTGGGCAATGATGCGGTGAAGAACAAGTACGGCGTGAAACTATGGGTACCCACTCGAGAAAAAGAAGTGCTTGACGCCATTCCGGCGTATGCGCCATCCTACGGATTCACTGGTTATCGAGCTGCAGAGGTAGACGAATGGTTCGATGAGGGAGCGCTCACCTTTGGTACTTTGACCTTTCAAGCCATTGAAGTGCCCGGCCATTCACCCGGCCACATGATGTTCTATCACGAGCCAACTAAAAACCTGATTGGGGGCGATGTGCTGTTTCGGCAAAGTATCGGACGCACGGATTTGCCCGGAGGCAATCATGAACAATTGCTGAAAAACATCCGAGAGAAAGTGTACACTTTGCCCAATGACGTGACCGTATATCCGGGGCATGGACCTGAAACGACCATTGGTTTTGAAAAACAACATAACCCATTCGTAAGAGGATGAAAAGACATATTCCCAATCTCATCACGTGCCTAAACATCCTCACGGGAGCAGCCGGTATCGTGACTGTGGCCGTGAAGCAAGATCCTTCCCTGGCGCTACCTTTCATTTTGCTTGCTGGGGTTTTTGATTTTTTTGATGGATTAGCCGCCCGAATGCTGCGCGTTCAGTCCGATATTGGTAAAGAACTAGACTCATTGGCGGATGTCATTTCATTTGGTATGCTACCCGCTGCGGCACTGGTTATAGGCCTCTCGCAGCGGATCACGTCCGGCATTTTTGATTTCAGGGAATTACCCTTTTGGGCATTGATTGGCCTACTCATAGTCCCTTTTTCAGCCTTGCGATTGGCCAAATTCAACTTGGCCACTGACCAATCGGATGAATTCAAAGGGCTCCCCACACCTGCCAATGCCATACTGATCGGCGCATTTCTCTACACCTCGTTAGGTTTTGTTTCCGCCGGATTTTTGATCGGCCTTACGCTTTTGTCTTGCTTTTTATTGGTTTCCAATATTCCAATGCTGGCCTTCAAATTCAAAACGATGCAATGGCAAGGAAATGAAGCGAAGTATGTGCTCTTACTCATCTTACTTGTTGGCCTCATACTCTTGCAGCAAGCCTTCCTTCCATTTGTCATCCCTACGTACATTTTAGTTTCAATTGTAGGGAATTATCTTGTACGGAAGGGTGCTTTTCGTGAGCAATGAAATACTTTTGCTTACATGAAGCGCGTTGACCGTCTGATGATTCGCCAACTTTTCTTTCTCATGGCCATAGGTTTGAGTGTGCCCTCATTGAAGGCGCAAAGCGTGCTGGCCATCGGCAATTGGTACAAAGTGGGTGTGACGCAATCGGGCATTTACAAACTGGATCGCACATTTCTCTCCAATATTGGCGTGCCAGTTTCGTCGGTAGATCCGCGCACCATCAAAGTATATGGCAATGGCGGAGGCGGGATTTTGCCTCAACTCAATTCGGCTCCTCGTCCATTTGATGTGCAAGAAAATGCCATACTCGAAGTAGGCGATAGCAATAGTTCGTTTGATAGCAACGAATACTTCCTCTTTTATGGCCAAAGTCCCGATCACCTGACGTGGAATGACCAAGGATTTTCATATGAAAAGAATATCTATTCAGACACCACCTACTACTTTATCACGTATGGAGGCTCTTTGGGTCAGCGCATTCAGACGGTGGCAAGTGAAGTTGAGCAAGAGGAAAAGATCACGTCGTATGACGATGTATTTATCCACGAAATAGACGAGCGAAACAGGCTGAATTCCGGTCGACGATGGCTGGGCGAGAGTTTGTCCCCTGCTAGTGGGTTGTCTTTGGAGGTCACCTTCACGGGAAGCAACATTTTGTCCTTGGACAGAGCGCAGTTAGAAGTTGTTGGTGAATCAGAAAATGCTGCATCGGTTCAAATGACCGTGAACGATCAAGTGGTAGGGGATTTAACTATTTATCCTATCAAAAATGGATTATACACTCCCAAGGGAATACCGGCCTCCGGAGCATACGCTCTGTCGGGAGCAGTCAATACCATTAAAACCAAACTAACCTTTGATGACGAAGATGGTCTTTCAATATGTTACGTAGATTGGTTTTCGGTCAAAGTAACCCGCGCCCTCGCCTATGAAGGTGGTGTACTTTCATTCCGATCCTTGCAGAGCGTGAACAATGCCATTTCAAGTTTTAGCATAGCCAATACACCGAGCAACTTCGCCGTGTGGGACGTGACCGAAGCTACCCTGCCCGTGCGCATCACACACAGCACCGCTGGAGGAACGGCACTCTTCACCACCCAAACTGAAGAAGTCAAAGAATTCGTCGCATTCTCGGGCGCGTCGTTTCCCGCCCCTACACCCTTTGGTCGCGTGCCCAATCAGTCTATCAAAAGCAACACGTCAGTGGATGCCGTCATCATCGTGCATCCGGCCTTTTTGGAGCAAGCCCAGCGGTTGGCCAATTTCCACGCCTCGCACAGCAACCTTTCGGTGGCAGTGGTGACTACCCGACAGGTCTACAATGAATTTTCGTCGGGCAGGCAAGATGTGAGTGCCCTGCGCGACTATGCCCGATATGTGTACGAAATCGGCGGAACGCTCAAGTACCTGCTGCTGTTTGGTGACGCGTCTTACGATTATAAAAATCGATCCGAGCCGTACAACAATTTTGTGCCAGTGTATGAGTCGTACGAAACCTTTCACCCCATTTATAGCTATTCGTCGGATGATTACTACGGTTTTTTTGATGCTGACGAAGGCGAATGGGAAGAAAGTGTGGCCGGAGATCATACTATGGAGATCGGCGTAGGTCGACTGCCAGTAAAAACCCTTGCCGAGGCAAAGATTGTAGTGGATAAAATCATTCGCTACGCTTCCAACCCGTCTACGTTTGGCCCGTGGCGCAACAAAGTGGTGTATGTGGCCGATGATGGTGACGGAAACTTACACCAAGAACACGCCGAGTCACTATCGGATATAGTGCTCAACACAACAGGGCAAAACGTACAAAAAATTTATCTTGACGCCTTCGATCAGATTGTTTCTCCATCATCTGAAAAATCACCAACCCTCAATAGAGAATTGGTAAAGTCCATTGAAAATGGGGCGCTACTATTCAACTATATCGGGCACGGCAGTGAGTTTCAGTGGATGGATGAACAAGTCTTGACTAGTTCGGAAATATTCGGCTTGCGCAACTATCAAAAGTTATCCATTTTCGTGACAGCCACGTGTCAGTTTGGTCGCTACGATAATGCGGGCAATTCCGGAGCGGAGGATTTGATCTTAGGTGAGCAAGGAGCCATCGCGCTGCTGACCACCACGCGACTCGTCTTTGCAAATACCAATTTCTTCCTCAACCAAGCCTTTCATCTGGGTTGGGTGAATGCCGCCATAGACCCTTCGCGCCGATTGGGTGACATCCTTCGAGACACTAAAAATAATGGCTTACAAGGCCCAGTCAATCGCAATTTTGCGCTCTTGGGTGACCCCATGCTGCGTCCGTCATTTCCGGAATTTGACATTACCATCGATCAATTGAATACTGAAGAAGCAGTGACTTGGTCTGCTTTGGAGCGAATAACCCTCACGGGGAAGATTCGCCAAGAAGGCGAAATCGTCACCAATTTTTCAGGAAAAATCAATGCTACCCTTTTTGACATTCCTGTGAAAAAAATTACCAAGGGACAAGAGAGCAGCACCATGATTTTTGAGGAACAAGACAATGTGCTTTATCGTGGAGAAGCCACCGTGACCAACGGAGCATTCACCTTGGATTTTATTGTACCTAAAAACATCAGCTACCAAAATCTGGAAGGCCGATTGAGCCTATATGCTTGGGACAATGCCCTCAAAAAAGATGCGGGTGCCATGTTGGACAATCTCCTCCTCGGCGGCACTGACCATACGGCTCCTGACGACACCACGCCCCCTGCACTGAAGGTGTATTTGAACGAACCCGGCTTTCGCAATGGAGGAACGGTAGGGCCCGGTGCGGTACTAATTGCGCGGTTTGAGGATGAAAGTGGAATAAACATCAGCAATTCGGGTTTCGACAGAGGCATCACCATGGATCTCAACGGCCAGATCATCGAACTCAATCAGTATTACACCGCCGACACGGACACGTATCAAAGGGGTGCGGTGGTGTATCCGCTGAATGACTTGGCGCCAGGTAGCTATACAGCCATTATTAAAGGTTCGGATGTTTACAATAATCCCGTATCCAAATCAGTTGATTTCGTGGTATCGAACCAACCGATACTACAAACTTTTAACCTAAAGACCTATCCAAACCCGGCGCAAACCCTTGTTAATTTCAGTTTCGATCATGACCGTGAAGGTGAGTCGCTGATCGTAGACTTGGTGATCTACTCGATGAACGGCGATGAGGCGTTTGTAGAGAAATCACTGGTGGAGTATAGCCCCCGATCGGTGCTGCTCACGGTGGATATGACCGCCAAGCTGCCCCGCGACGGCATGTATGTCTATCGCCTCGCCGTGAAAAGTACGGCAGACGGTGCGCTACGGGAATTGTCAGGCCGATTGGTTATAGGGAATTAACCTATCTTTGACCGCTTTGAATTTTACGCATTTGATGAAGAATCTTTTTCGTTTTTTACTTGCTCTAGCGCCACTCGCAGCAATTGGGCAGACAACCCCGCCTCCGGGCTCAGCTTTACTCGGGCAAGACAACAATCCGATCACCGTGGCTGTGCCGTTTCTTAGCTTTGCGCCCGATAGCCGCGCCTCCGCCTTGGGTGATGCCGGTGTGGCCACCAGTCCAGACGCGTACAGTATGCATTGGAACATTGCCAAGCTTGTCTTCATCGACAATGACATGGGCGCGTCCTTTTCATACTCTCCGTGGCTGGGCAACATCGTGGACGACATGTCTTTGAATTATTTGACATTCTATAAAAAACTGGATCAGCAGCAAGCCTTGGCTTTCTCCATGCGCTATTTTGACATGGGCGAAATCTTCTTGACCAGTGAGTTGGGTGCCGATGAGGGTACTGAAAACCCCAGAGAAATGGCCTTGGATGCCGGTTATTCCAGAAAATTAACGGAGCGATTGAGCGTGGGAGTAGCCACGCGTTTCATTTGGTCAAACCTGACCGGTCAGTTGAACAATGCACAAGGAGCACGAGCCGGCACAAGTATAGCCGTAGATATGGGTGTGTATTACAAACGGCCATTTATGTTTAGAGGCAAAAACTCCGAAATGGCGTTTGGTCTGAACCTCTCGAACATCGGGCAAAAGCTAAGCTACAGCACCGAAGATCAGGAAGATTTCATACCGGGCAATATGCGCATTGGTACGGCCATGACCACTAATTTAGATGCATACAACAGCATCACGCTGATTGCTGACGTCAACAAACTTTTGGTTCCGACTCCCCCACGCCTTGACCCTGAAACGGGCGAAATAGTAGCCGGAAAAGACCCCAATCGTTCGCTGCTTAGTGGCACATTCGGCTCCTTTGGCGATGCACCCGGTGGCTTCAGTGAGGAGTTGCAAGAGTTAATGTATTCATTTGGCGTGGAATATTGGTACCGCGACATTTTTGCCGCCCGCGCTGGATATTTCAACGAACATCAAAATAAGGGCAACCGCAAGTACTACACCGCTGGCGTTGGTTTCCGCTACCAGGTGTTCGGAGTAGACTTTTCTTATTTGATTCCTCAGGAGCAAAACCACCCGCTAGGCGACACACTTCGGTTTTCATTCATCATGAAACTGGACAAAGACGCACCTGATGCCGGCAATTAATTGACTTCCTTGAGGTAGCGAATATCCCCGACCTGATTGATTTGTGCATAGCTGATAGGTACGATGGTTTTACCGGAATAATCATACAGCCCAAATCGGTCGTTTTGCATCACTCGGAGCATATTTTCGCCCAAATCTGTTATTTGCTGGAAGCTAGCTGACAATCGTAGAATGCCCTTGGCATCTGCCATTCCGTAGCGTCCATCGGCTGCTCGAAGTATGAAAAGACCTCCGGTAGTTCGCTCAATGTCAGTAAAATCGGCAGCCAATATTTCACGACCGCTCTTATCCATCAAGCCAAATGCGCCTTTATGTTGGAATATGGCCAATCCCTGACTAAACCGCGATACTGATTGATAATGCGGTTGAATCACCAAGCGCTCCGATGCATCGATGAAGCCCCATTTGCCACGTATCTTCACGGCAGCCAATCCTTCAGAGAAAATCTGTGCCGAATCGTATCTATTGGCGATACGCAGCTTGCCGTCCAAATCAACAAAGCCAAAGCGATTGTGCTTTTTGATTAGAAAAAATCCCTCGGCATAGCCGGCCACATCTTGCACTTGGTCGCGCACACTCAGTACGCGCTTACCCGCACCGGTATATAGTTCGGTCGTGTCCGCTTTTTTTAATTCAAAATAATCTCCCCATTTACTCACAGAGGTATATTCCGTATTGGCGATGGGTCTAAACGTGGAGCCCAGCGCACTATACGAACGATCGTAGCGCAACTGAAAATAGCCCGGCTTGGGATTGATATAATCGATGGTTTGAAAAAGCAGTTGACCATCGCCATTGAATAGGTAGGAACCGCGCCCCTTCACGGCAATGAAATGATCATTGGCAAATGTGATCTGGTCAAAATCAGGCGATATGAGCCAGCCGCTCTCGGGGTGATGCACGCCCCATCGTCCCACATATTTCACGATGGTTCTAAACCCGACCGTATGCGCTAAGGAATCATAGCGAAAGTCTGATACGGACGCTCGGATACCATCCATGATGGCCCAGTAGCCAAACTTTTTGACACCCAAAAATTGACCATTTAAGGGCACCACTTGATCAAACATTTTTTCAGAGAGTACTTTACCCGACCGATCCAACACCTTCCACTGTTTTTGATGCTTGGCATGAAAAAAGTGTCCGTCAAAATAGAGTGAGTCTGCATGGGTCAGCACCACCTCTCCCTGTTCATTAATGCCTAGAAAATCATCGCTCTCTGCCGACTTGGCCACAACCAAACCGCCAACTCGCTGCACAACACGAAACGCCCGATCAGTCAGCGTCCGCCGAGTAGTGTGCAGTTGAGCAAAGCCATTGTAATGCGCCAGCCACACATCCTGCCCGATGGCCACAAGCGAGTCGCACGTCAGGTTAAAGGACGTACCGGGGGCTTGCACAGCCCATGTTGGAAATGGCTCCACCTTGCCGGACGAGCTGATGGATTTGTACGTAGGCGTGTGAATGACGCTACCCGTCAGGGAAATCATGCCCACTTTTCCGGCTTTGCGCAGGACCACCATGTCGCGTTGCACTTCCGCCGACTGGAGTCCTGTGGCTAGCACCGTCCCGCTTTGATGCACCACATCCAAGTAGCCGGTGGGTCGTCGCGCCAGAAGCACCGATCCTGCCGCTTCTATTTTTGCATAGGTCGGATCCAGCAGACGCGTCAGATCAGCGGAATAGGCTCCCTCTCTAAATTGATTGTTTTCGTAGGTGGTCACAATGACGACCTGTCCGCGCAATTCAATTTCAAAAAAATCCAAACTGAGCAAGGATTTGCCTTTGTGGTTGACCAATCCATAAAAATACCGATTGGTGAATTTGCCCTGAACGGCCACTTTGAACACACCCGGAAGCAACGCTTCCAGTTTGTCGTACGCCGGAGGAGTGATGCGCTTGCCCTCCAATGAAATAAGACCCCACTTTTCTCTGTCTTGATAGCCGATGAGCTGATCTGTGGGAATGTCGGCACCATTGGACCAACCTAGATCGTCATATACGGGAGGCAACACCTCCACACCGGCGCTACTCTTCAGTCCTTTGAAGTTTCCGGATTCAAAGACCACATAGTCCGTTTGGGCAGCCGCTTGCAGACAAGCCAGCAGTAAAAAAGCGACCAATTTCATGAAGAATCAGGATTTTTTGGTGGCCGTGCGCTCCAGATTGAAAATATCATGCAGTACATCCACAAGTGTGTCTGATTCGCCGCGTTTGCATGCAGCTTTCAGCTCTAGCACGGGCAACTTGATCACCTTTTGGATCATATTCTTTGTCACGGTATCGAGCAATTCGATTTCCTTTTGCGGCAATTTGTTGACGTAACGTGCCAATTCATCTTGCCTGATTTGCTCCAGTTTTTCCTTTAACAATTTGATCGTGGGCGACACAGCAGCTTCTTGAGACCAAGTCAGAAATTCATTCACTGTTTCATCCAAAATCTCCAACACGCCTTCCATTGCCTGCTGGCGCACGTTCAACACTTCTGATGCGCGCTCTTCTATTTCGTCGATGTTGTAGAGCATTACACCGGGCACCAGTTCAACACTTTCTTGAATGGCTCGCGGCACAGACAAGTCAATGAATAATTTTTGTGTCAATGACGTGCGCAATTGCTCGAACCCGATAATGGGACGCTCAGGTGCTACGGCGGTGATCACCACGTCTGCTGCATTTATTTCCTCATTCAATGCTTCGAAATCGCCTAATCGATAGCCGTTTGCTTCGGCGAGGGCTCGCGCACGTTCTTTATTTCGGTTGATCAAGGTGATGTCGGTGTAAGAATCCTGCAGATTCTCAAGCACATTTTGGCCTATCTCGCCCGTTCCGATCAAGAGAATTTTAGGATCTCGAACCAAATTGGAAATGGTGGCGATCAGTGAAACGGCCACACTCGCTACCGAACCGGCTCCATCTCGAAAGGACGTCTCCTGCACCACGCGTTTGTTGGCAAAAAAGACGGTGTGCATCAACCGATGCAAAAACGAACCGGCCATGCCTTCGTCAGATGACCACTGGTAGGCGCGTTTCACTTGGTTGATAATCTGGATGTCACCCAAAACTTTGGATTCAACACCCAAACTCACGCGAAACAAGTGTTCAATAGCGGCCACACCTTCTGACGTATGAAAATAATCCGCTATTTCAGTTGATGATAAGCCCTTTTCGGCACAAACGACCCGAAGCACGTCCTGTGACAGCACACGCTCTGACGAATAATAAATCTCTGTTCGATTGCACGTAGATAGCACCATCGCTTCGCTCACCCCCAATACCTCTTTCAGTTTCTTGAGAAAAGTCTTGGTAGATAGTTCCTGAAACGCTAATTTTTCTCTTAAAATTAACGGTGTATCAACGTAGCTGATTCCAATACATCGAAACTGTAACTCCATAGGTCGTACTATCGAACCTCAAAGTTATCGGATTAGATAGTAGGAGCAGAAAAAAAATACACCCAAAAACCTGATATTAATCAGCAATGCTATGAATCCTCTGCGCAAACTACGGTTGCTCCTGATGGATACCCTTGGTTTCTCCAAGACGGAGGCCAACGGGATGATCGTGTTGCTCATGCTCGTGCTCTTGCTGGCCGTGGTGCCCAGGTTACTGCCTTCCAAGGCCAGTGTCGTGTTGGTTTCATCAGATGCTGCACTAACTGACTGGTCAAAGACGCTGAAAGCGGCCATCAGCCAACAAGACACGCAAGCGAAGAAAAAGAGTAGCGCCAGTGAGCAACCTATGAGCGGGACATTTGACCCAAACACAACCACCTTGGAGCAAATGGTAGCCGTAGGAGTGCCCGAACTGCTGGCCAAACGCATGACACTCTACCGCGAAAAAGGGGGTCGATTTCGCAAGCCGGAAGACATCAGCAAAATCTACGGCATGACACCCGAACTTACCAATCGACTACTTCCACATGTGCGGATAGCCAATGAAACATCTCCGGCATATTCACAGATTTACTCGTACCCTCCGGAGAAAATCCACACCTTCGAGCTGAATACCGTGGCGGCAGAAGAACTCCAACTCATCAGAGGGATTGGCCCTTACCTATCCACGAGCATTGTGAAATACCGTGATCGGCTGGGTGGCTTTCATTCCTACGACCAACTGAAGGAAATCAAAGGACTCAAGGAAGAAATCATTGCTGAGATTCAAAATAGAAGTTCCCTTGTGGTGAACATCACGCCGCTCGACATCAACTCTGACTCGCTGAAGGTGCTCCTGCGACACCCGTACCTCGACTACAACATGGCGCGAATCATTATCAACTATCGCAAGGTTCATGGTAACTTCGAGCGACCGGAAGATTTGCGGAGCATCAAGGTAATGAGCGACAGCCTCTATCAGAAATTGGTGCCCTATCTTCCACGCTAAGTTGACCTTGCGCCCTCATGCAAAAAATCCTTCAATCGTATCTCCGCCGACTCACCAATCTTTCGGGCAATAACCGCTCGCTGCTGCTCCTGCGCCTTATTTCCGACCAGTTCATTGACCTTCACAAGCTGAATTTTGCCTTAGAAAAACCAAGTTTTGACATCATCAAAGGATTGATCGCGCATGACAGCAAAATACCCCTCTGCCCCGAAATGGATAGCCGCGATGCACATGCCAATGTGCTGAGCCGTCAACTTAAAAAAATCCAGCGCATAGACAAATTCATCTTTGAAGAACGAGGCGCTAAAGACCTGTACGTCGGTTGGCCATTCATCCGTGGCAAACTGGCCGATGGCACGCTCGTAAGGTGTCCGCTTATCTTCTTCCCGGTGGAATTGGCACAAGAAAACGGCAAATGGGTGCTTGTACGGCGCAAGGATGTGAACACAACCCTGAACAAAACCTTTCTGCTGGCCTACGCCTACTATAACCAAGTATCGCTCGACGAGGAACTGATTGAGCAGGTGGTAGACGATTATCAGGCAGACAGCACGGCCTTCCGAACGCAACTCTACGAATTGCTCAAAAACAGTCAGGTAGAGGTGAATTTCAATCAAGAAAATTTTGCGGATGAACTCAAAGCTTTCACCGATTACCGCAAAGCGCAACTGGAAGAATCGGAAAAACCGGGCGTGCTGAAAATGTATCCGGAAGCTGTTTTGGGCATTTTCCCTCAGGCCGGTTCGTACTTGGTGCCCGACTACCTGCACCTGCTAGAACACAAGCCGGATGGCGAAATGACCGACTTTTTTTCAGAGGCATTAGCCGATCATGAAACGAAGATGTCGGACAGGGTGCGCGAGGAAAATACTTTCACGCCTTTTCGCATGGACGCCTTTCAGGAAGAGGCACTGCGCATGATCAAAGGTGGGCAATCGGTGGTGGTGCAGGGGCCTCCGGGTTCGGGCAAATCACAACTGATCAGCAACATGATCAGCGACTACATAGCCCGAGGAAAAAATGTACTGCTCGTCTGCCAAAAACGCGCCGCACTCGATGTGGTGTGGGAGCGTCTTCGGGCCAAAGGCCTCACCGATTTCATCGGGCTGGTACACGATTTTAAAAACGATCGAAAGTCTATCTTCGATCAGGTGGCTAGGCAAATTGAGTCGTTGGAAGGGTATCAGGTGCAAAACAACAGCTTGGATGCCATCTATCTGGAGCGACAGTTTCAGCAAGCCTCCCGCAAAATGGATCAACTGAGCGAGGAATTGGACGAGTTCAAGCACGCGCTGTTTGACGAATCGGAATGTGGTAAATCAGCGAAGGAACTCTACCTGTCGAGCAGCCCCAACCGACCATTCGTTTCGCTCAACCAAGAATACCGCACGTTACCCGACACGGCTCTGCCCGCTTTTGAGCAGCAGGTGACTCGTTATCTCGACTATTTCGAACGATTCGAGACGTCACCTAACTTTTGGGCACAAGGCAAAAACTTCTCGGCATTCAGCACTTCAGATTTCTCTGAAATGAAAAAAATCGTGCATGAGTTGCCCAAGTTTCAAACCTTTCTGGACGAACGAGCTGAGGCATTCACCCGCCACAAGATGGACTATGAATCCATTGTGTATTTTCAATCTAAGCGAGAAAAATTTGATCAGTTGGTGAGCCTGCTCGACGATGAGAATGTGTTTCACGCCTTCAAAACCATCATCACCAAAAAGCCGAAAGATCCACAAGAAACGATCAACCGACTGGAGATAGGCATGCTGTCGTGCTTCAAAGGAGCCGGACCGGAAATGTCGCTCACTTTTGATCAATTGGGACGCTTTCAGGAAGCATTAGAGCGTGCCATCAAAGCGCGCAAAGGGCTGATCAGTTGGATCAAATGGCGCATGACCTCTGAGGACAAAGTATTCATTACGCGGGTGTTGGTGGCTAACGAACTGAAGAGCAATGAAGAGGGATTTAATGTGCTGCTGGACAGGATAGACAACCGCCTGAACATGGAACATTTTCATTCGGAAATAGCCCAAACCGACTGGATAGTGGATTTTCCGAAACACATGCGCAAGATTGACCTGCAATCGTGGTTTTACTCGATGAAGCAGGCCATACGCGCCTACGGCATCCGCAACGACATCCGGTCGCTACCCGAATTTATCTCAGCTCCAGAATACGAACTACACGACTATATCCACCGAGTGAAAGCACTGATGCAACTCCTCGATGACGTGCAGCCCATGACTCAGCCGTGGATGAAGTACCTCACTGAGAGCCAATTGCGCGCGCTCATGATGGGCAAGGTGGAGCTGAAAGATGTCGAAAAGCTGCTCGCCAAGGACTTTGATGCACTGGTGGAATACCACAAAATAAAAGAGGGATTCACGGCCATCGAGCGCGACACGGTGGACAAGCTGGTGGAAAATTACGAATCGAAACAGGCAAGCGTTCGGCTGCTCCACAACAGTCTGGCACTGGCCTGGATCGATCACATCGAAGGAAAATATCCCGTGCTTCGGGCGGTCTCGTCGCAGCGGCTGGATCAACTGACGAGCGAACTGCAGCGAGCCAACCGCGAGAAGCGCCAAGTAAGTCGCGATATCCTTCTGCTGAAATCGCGCGAGCGCACCTATGCGGGCGTGGAGTACAACCGACTGAACAATCGAGTGACCTACCGTGACCTGCACCATCAAGTGACGAAGAAGCGGCGCATTTGGCCCATACGCAGAGTGGTATCAGCACACCGGGAAGAACTTTTTCAACTGCTGCCCTGCTGGATGACCTCTCCCGAATCGGCCTCTGCGCTGTTTCCGATGGAACCGATTTTTGACCTTGTTATTTTTGATGAAGCCTCGCAGTGCTTTGCTGAGCGCGGACTGCCCGCCATGTATCGGGGCAAGCAGATCGTGGTGGCCGGTGACGACCAGCAGCTCAAACCCAACGATCTCTACCGTGTGCGGTGGGACGAAGAAAGCGAAGAAGACATACCCGAACTGGAGATAGACTCGCTGCTGAATTTGGCCAAAAAATACGTACCTGAAGTGGCACTGAAAGGCCATTATAGAAGTCGCTCGATGGAGTTGATCGAATTTTCGAATCAGCATTTTTACAATGGCAAACTGGAAATGCTCCCGCACTTTGATGAAGCCAATGACCGCACTCCGGCCATCAACTATGTGCAGGTGGATGGGGTGTGGGAAGACAATGTGAACGAAGTGGAAGCCGAAAAAGTGGCGGCCATCACCGCGGCTTTGCTGAAAGCCCACCCCGACAAATCCATCGGCATTGTGACGTTCAATGCCAAGCAGCAAGGCCAAGTGCTGGACGTACTGGAAGCCCATGCGGCCAAAAAAGGTGTGCTGCTGCCCGAAAGCCTTTTTGTGAAAAACATTGAAAATGTGCAAGGCGATGAGCGCGACATCATCGTGTTTTCCACTGCCTACGGACCAGACAAGAAGGGAAAACTGCGGCTGCAATTTGGCACGCTAAACCAAGAAGGAGGGGAAAACCGTCTGAATGTAGCCGTGACCCGAGCACGCGAAGCGATCTACTTGGTGACGAGTGTGCACCCTTCGCAACTGCGCACCGAGGACACTAAAAACCCCGGCCCGAAATTGTTGAAAGAATATCTGGAATACGCCTTTCAGATAAGCAAGGGCGGCTGGATGCCCCCCGCCCGACCGGACAACTCGCGCGCACAAGCGTGGTACCTGCGCCGGCAACTACCCGACATGCTGGATGATGCGTCCTTCCGATTGGAGAAAAACCTGCCCTTCGCTGATCTCACGCTAATGAAAGGCAAGGAATACAAAGGCTTGGTGCTCACAGACGATGAACTGTTTCACAATAGCCTATCGGCTAAACAGACCTACGCCTATCAAGTGTCACATTTATCAGACAAAAAATGGGAGCATGTGCGCTTCTACAGCCGCGAGTGGTGGATGGACCTAGACAATGTAAAAGATCGACTGAGAAAGTTTGTGAAACGGGTGGGCTGAACAATGGGCATTTTAAAATTTTAAAATTGAGGGACGATTTAGAATAATAAGATTTGGTATTGGGTCTCTTAGGCAGATCACACCTGTCCAAAACGCTTCATTGAACAGTTAAATAAAATAGGCATGGTAGG
>ERZ1066134.468-NODE-468-length-20190-cov-9.429700_pt1 | contig 20190 bp, 15 predicted proteins | sample MGYA00382781_ERZ1066134 | MGnify/ENA primary metagenome ERZ1066134 (study PRJEB33369, sample SAMEA5778364) | biofilm metagenome | biome: Industrial cooling water; feature: Water cooling tower basin; material: Biofilm | place: United Arab Emirates | collected... | reverse complement strand
TATATATATATATAATATTATATATATTATTCTTAATAGGAATCTATCTTCCATAGATATATATGATCCCCTCTAAAATGTCCTTCTCATTATATAAGCCATTATATGCATAAGATTAATTTATTATAAATATACAAAATATTAATAAAAATATAATAAATTAAGATATAAAATATTCATTAGATCTAAAAGTACTGGCATTATCAATATTTATAAAATAATATGTGTCTAGAAAAAGAAGGGGAGTTATAAGGAGACATGATATTTTTATGTACAATGGTAAGGGGGTAGTACACAAATAATTACATATTTTATCCATTTTATTGATTGATAGCTATACTTAGGTATAACATAATATATGTAAGAAATATATATAATAAATAATAAGAAAAATAATATATCCGCTCTGCGGGGAATTATATAACAAGAATTAAGAACGAGAGATTATAAATACCCTTAAATAATAAGGTAATATTAATAAGTAGAAATACTAATAATGCTCTACCGCTCTGCGGGGGGTAAAAGCCTGATGTTGGGAATAGGCTGGGGACAATAAGTATAGATTATGTAGTAAATATTATGCCATGAGGAGTGAAAATAAGATATGCATTCAATACAAACCTAGAGAGAGAACCCGGAGGGTGGAGGTAGAGATGGGGCGGAGGTTAAGGGGGGGGTTTTGGGGATGTAGACTCAGAATACATAAATTTCCGTATTTTATTTAAAAATATTTATGTATGATAGAGGCGAATATAGATATTATCCTTAGTAATAGATAGAGGCTAATATACAGTAGAATATGAGCTAATAGAAGAGAGAATGAATAATATTTCAACTAAAATATATTATAATAATATTATTCATGAATAAGGGAAATAATAATAATAACTCCAAATACATATATATATTATTATTATGGAATAAAATATATCGAATATATATAGAAAACAAGATATAAATATATATAGAGATATAGAGGGAATAAGAAATAATGAGTAAAAGATATCAAATGGGTATACAAGAAGAGAGTACACCAATAGCAGCAGGGATATATGATTTACATGAAAAATTATTAATAATAATGATAATTATTATAGTAATGGTTACATATATAATATATACAATAATAATGAATAAAATAATGATGAATAATATAAATAAGCATAATGTAAAGATAGAGATAATATGGACAATAGTACCATCAATAATATTAATAATAATAGCAATACCATCATTTAAATTATTATATGCAGAAGATGAAATATTAAATCCAATAGTAACTATAAAAGCTATAGGTCAACAATGGTATTGGTCATATGAAATAACTGATATAGAAAATAAGAATATAATATATGATTCATATGCAATAATGGATAGTGATATAAAGAAAGGTCATATAAGATTATTAGATGTAGATAATGGAATATATATGCCAATATTAACTCCTATAAGATTATTAACTACATCTATTGATGTAATACATTCATTTGCAATGCCTTCATTCGGTATAAAGATAGATGCTATACCTGGAAGAATAAATCATGCATATATGTATATATTAAAAGAAGGTATTTATTATGGACAATGTAGTGAATTATGTGGTCAATTACATTATAATATGCCTATAGTAATAAAAGCAGTAAATCCTAAGGATTATATAATGTGGTTAAATAATGTATAATATATATATTGGAAGTAGTTAAACGGTAGAACGATTTCTTTGGGAGAAATAGAAGATAGTTCAATTCTATCCTTTCAGAGGGATCCTATAATATATATGAGAATAAATCAATTAGCAAGAATAAAGAATAGAAAATATAGATATAATAAAACTAAAGATAATAACAATGAACCATTTATAAAGGGAATAGTAACAAAAGTATTTACTATGACACCTAAGAAACCTAATTCAGCATTAAGAAAAGTATTAAAAGTAATTACTAGAATAGGTGATATAATAGCTTATGTACCAGGAGAGAAACATACTATAAATATACATAATATAGTATTATTAAAAAGAGGAAGAACTAAAGATTTACCTGGTGTAAAATATAAAGTAATTAGAGGTAAATATGATGCTATAGCTCCTATAAGATCTACTTCTAGATCTAAATATGGTATAAAATCAAAATAATTAATTATTACGTAGTTCAAAGGTAGAATAGGTGACTTTTAATCATTTGATTTAGGTTCAACTCCTAACGTAACTAGAGAGGGTATATTTTATATATGTATATATATATAATAATATCAATAATAATATCAATAATATTAATATCTCTAGGATATATATTAAATAAAGATATTAAATATAATAATAAAATATTAAGATATGAATGTGGAGAAGAAGAATATAAGGAGAATAACATATATACAATAATGTATTATAAAATAGCTATTACATATTTAGTATTTGATATTGAAACTATACTATTATTACCTAGTGCCTTAATAATAGGCTCTACATATATAACAATGATAATAATATATATATTTGTAATAATATTAATAATAAGTTTATATATAGAATATAGAAATAATATATATATATAGTGGGAATAGTGGAATAAGGTAAACACATTTATGTAAGGAGTAAAAGTATACAAGTTCAAATCTTGTTTCCCTCAGAGGGATCTATATCTTAATGAGATTATTAAAGAAAGATATAATATTAAGTAAAATAAATAATTATATATATGATTCATACATGTCTATTAATATTAATTATTGGTATAACTTTGGTTCTATATTAGGGATCATATTAATAATTCAAATCATTACAGGTATATTATTAAGTATGAATTATGTAGCTACTATAGAATTAGCTTATGAATCAGTACAATATATTAAAAGAGAAGTAAAATATGGAAATATAATACAAGGATTACATGCAAATGGTGCATTTATAATGTTTTTAGCAGTGTATTTACATATAGCAAGAGCTATAAAATATAATTCCTTTATATATAATAAATTAGGTACATGGAATATAGGTATAATAATATTATTATTAATGATAATTACTGCATTCTTAGGTTATTCTTTACCTTTAGGTAATATGTCTTTATGGGCTATTGCTGTTATTACTAATCTATTAAGTGTTATACCTTATATAGGTAAAGATATAGTGGTATATATATATGGTGGATATAATATAGGTAATAGTACTATAGGTAGATTTTATACATTACATTATTTAATCCCTATAATAATAGCTGTATTAAGTATTATACATTTAGTATATTTACATAATAAAGGAGGATCTAATCCATTAGGTATATCTAGTATAAGGAATTTAGCTTATATAAACTTTCATCCATATTATACATATAAAGATATATATGGATTCTTATTAATATTTATAATATACTTCATAATAGTATTTTATTATCCAGATGTATTAGGACATAGTGATAATTATATAGAGGCTAATCCATTAGTAACACCTTCTCATATAGTACCTGAAGCTTATTTATTACCATTTTATAGTATATTAAGAGCTATACCTAATAAATCCTTAGGAGTAATAGCATTATTATCTGCAATATTAGTGTTATTTATAATACCTTTTATATATAATGGTATAATAACTAGTAATATATTTAGACCTATATACACTGTGTCAATAATGAATATATATATAATATTTATATTATTAATATATAGTGGAGGATGTATTGTAGCAGAACCTTATATATCTATTAGCCAATTATTAACTATCTCATATTTCTTATTCTGGATATTTGATATACCTTCAATAAGCTTATATGAAACTATATACACATATATGATATATAGAGGCCACCCAGGGGGACCTGGCCTTGGGAGGGGGGGGAAAGGACAGAGGGAAATAAATATATAATGGCTCAAAGTAATATAGGAATATATTTATCAATAATTAGTTGGTTTACAATAATATATATATTATATTATATAATAATGAAAATGAATATAATATATAATATAAGAAATAAAATAATACTTAGAGATAATATTAAATATAAATATAATAGAAAATGTAAGATATATTTAATATACATGAAATAAATGATAGTGTAAGAGGTATTACAAATGGATTCATATTCCATTACATTAGGTTCAATTCCTAACTATCTCAATATCCTTAATGAGATTTGAACTCATAAAAATTGTATCTTAAGTACAATACGTCTATCCTAATTCCGCCATAAGGATTTATATCATTAATATAGATGAACTAAATATAGTTAATAATATATTAGGAAATATACCTAATATAGTAGATATGAATAATAATATAGTTAATATTATATATTCATTATAAGATATATCTAGAACATTATTAATATAATAATTATTATTATATATAATTCTATTAATAAACCATATATTATATATAGTAGAAAATAATAGAGATATTAATAATAAAATAGATAATACAATATTTATATTATATGAAGATATTAATATAAATAATTCAGATATAAATGAAGAACTAAATGGTATTGAGATATTATGTAATATATTTAAGAATATAAATATAGATAATAAAGGCATATATGTAGCTAGATTATTATAATAATAGATTAATCTATGATTATATCTAACATATAATATACCTATTATAATAAATAATGAAGAAGATACTATTCCATGAGATATATTAGAGTATAATGCCCCATATAATCCATTAATATCATTAGATAATAAACCAAATAATGTAAAATTCATATGAATTATTGATGAATAAGCTATAATCTTCTTTAAATCAATTTGTCTAAGATTAATAAAACATATATAATAAATACTAATAATAATTAATATATATATAAGAATATTATAATAAGAAATATATATATTAAATAAAGGAATAGTAAATTTATATATACCATATGAAGCTATTTTTAATAATACTCCTGCTAATAATACAGAACCTATTGTAGGGGATTCTACATGTACTATAGGTAACCATATATGTACTGGAAAGATAGGTAATTTAATTAATAATGAGATTATTAATAATAAGGATAATAATATATATATAGGATTAAAATTAGAATATATATTATATATTAAATAATCTAAATTAGTTGAACCATTAAATATATATATATACAATATAGATAATAACATTAATATAGAACCAGCATAAGTATATATAACAAATCTATAAGAAGCTTCTAATCTTTTATTAGGTGAACCATAAAGACTTATTAAGATAAACATAGGGATTAATATTAATTCAAATAATATAAAGAATATAAATACATCTATAGTTATAAATAATATATATATAATAATATATATTATATTCAATTTATATACATTTACCAAATTAGGAGATATCCATATTAATATTGGATACAATACATTTAGTAATAATATTAAGGATATACTTACACCATCTATTCCTAGTACATTAGTTCTTTCAATATATTCCATACTATTCTTATTATATATTATATACATAAATAATGAAATATATAAATATAATATAGAATTAATTAAATAATAAGATTTAGATAATGATAATGAATAATTAATAATTAATAATATAATACTTATATATATTATCTCTTTTATCATTATATATTACTCCCTCTTTATAATACATGCCCTATAATATGATATATCAATTGGAATATATATAAATATATATATATAACATGTAAAAAGAATATATATACAATAAATATAATTATATATACATAAATTAAGAACAAGAGTAATGAGAAGGATAAGGGATATTTATCTATATTAGAGTTATCTCTAACAAACCATAGAGCAGATATAGGCCTGATGAGGAATAGGCAGGGGATAAGAAGTATATATTATGTAGTAAATATTATTTCATGAGGAGTGGAAAGATGATATGCATTCAATACAATCCTAGAGAGAGAACCCGGAGGGTGGAGGTAGAGATGGGGAGGGGGTTTAGGGAGGGGTCAGGGGGATGTAAAGACAGAATACATCAAAATTTCGCATTTTCTGTGTAGATAATAGAAATAATTGTATGGATTATGGCGTACATATAGATTAGCAGATAGTAATAGATATATGCTAATATACAGGAGAATAATATTAATAATCGAAGTAATAATATAACACAAATAAGACTAATAATATATTATTACGGAGAAAATAGAGGGGATATAGATAATATATGAAAAAGAATTATAGTTATCATATATTAGATAATAGCCCATGGGTAATATATACTAGTATAAGTGTATTAAGTATAATGATAAGTAATGTAATATATATGAATAGATATGAAAATAGAGAACAATATTTATTAATAAGTATATTAAGTATAATAATAAATATTATAGGTTGGAGTATAGAGATTATAAGAGAAGGGAGAATAAAGGGTGAACATACAGATAGAGTACAAGAAGGTATAATGAAAGGATATATATTATTTATAATATCAGAAATATGTATATTTGGTACATTATTTTATACATATTTATATAATTCATTAATACCAGATGTTCATATAGGTAATATATGGCCTCCAATAGGTATAGAGTACATAGACTATAAATCAATACCATTGATGAATACTGTATTATTATTCTTTAGTGGAATAACTATAACAATAGCTCAATATAATATAAAAGTAGGTGATATAAGGGAAAGTAAAGTATATATAGTGTATACCTTAATATTAGGGATATTATTTATAATACTACAAGGAATAGAATATAAGAATAGTATAAATAATATACAAGATAGTATATATAGTAATATATTTTTCACTATAACAGGTTTACACGGCTTACATGTCCTTCTCGGAATAATATACATATATATAGCATATATAAGAATAAATGAATATACAGATATGCATCATATGAATTATATATTAAGTGCAATATATTATCATTTTGTAGATATAATATGGTTATTTGTATATGGTATAATATATATATGGGGAACAGGGCATATATAAAAGGTAATTAGTTCAAAGGGAGAATATGACTTTTACACAGTTAAGAACTTAGTTCAATTCTAAGATTACCTAAAGATAATAAGAACAAGAGAATATATTAATATTATAAAGAAAATTTGATTCTAGTTTAGAATAAATACAATTAATAGATATTAGACATGCATAAGAGGTGAGGAGAATTAATAATTTACCCTTGAATAAAGTACCTTAAGCCATAGAAGGGTGTATAAAGGATAATATTAATTAAGATTAGTAAATTGGTAATAAGAAATGGTAAATATACCAATACAAAGATCTTTAACTGTATTGAAAGATAGTACAGTCACAATGGGATAATAATAGCCCATCGTATAATAAAATACGCAGCAGTTAAGAATATTGCTCAATGAATATATATATTTGAAGCAGTCTATTAAATAATAATAATAATTATTAAATATATTATATAGAAATGAATATAATATAAGAAAATCTAGGCTAATTAAAAGTGCCAGAAGCATCGGTAACACTTAATAGATAAGTATTATTCAATATGATTAGGTATAAAGAGTGAGAAGATGAAGAAAGTATATAAGAAGAAGATAGAATATATAGAGGAAGAGTAAAATCTATAGATACTATAAAGAATATCAATTATGAAAATAATCTTCTATAAATATACTAATATTATATCACGTAGGCTTAAGTAGCAACTTCGATTAGATACCGAATTAGTTTAAGCTGTTAACAATAATTATTAAAATATAAAATAATATTTAAAGTAAATACGTTAAATAATTCACCTAATGACAAAGATCGCAAGATTACAAGTTAAAGAAATTGGCTGGAGTATAAGGAGATAGTGGAGGACATTGTTTAATATGTAGGTAATCATTACATCTTACCTTATTTAATTAATAATATTATCAATAATAAGTATTGCACGATTGTTTTAAGTCCGTAATGTGAATCGTATATATAACGGACTAAATATAATATAAATAAAAAATATTATATATTAATAATAAAACAAATTAAGAGGTCTTATATATAATAAGGTAACAAATGTCCTACAAATATATATATAAATATATAAAATATATATAATGTACGGAAATTAGAAAGGAATATATTCTAATAAAAGAAGGAATTATAAGTAATCGTATATAATAATAATACGGTGAATATCCAATGTACTCGACACAAATAGCCCATCAGGATAGGAAAGGTAAAACCAATCGTATTCAAGTTGTAACAAGGTTAGAATAGGGGAACCTGTTCTAGGAAAGTAATAAATAATAAGAATAATAATATATGTAAAATATTAGATAGTATAAAGGTATTACAATAGATTGCAAATCTATATATTTAGGTTCAATTCCTAATCTAAGATGAGCTTTAATAGAATTGAACTATTATTAACATCTTGAAAGGATGTTGTCCTACCATTAGACGAAAAGCACTATATTAAAATGCAAATATAAGTAAGAATGCAAATATATAGGAGAATAATCCTATAGCTTCACATAAAGCAAATGATAATATAGATAATCCAAATAATTCACTTCTTAAAGAAGGATTTCTAGCTACACCTCCTATTAAAGCAGAGAATACTAATCCAGCACCACAAGCAGCTCCTCCTAATGCAATAGTACTTAATCCACTTCCAATATATTTACCAGCTTCTATCATAATACCCTTTAATATTACCCTCTAATATCTCAATGAGATTGAATGGAATTGAACCAATTATTCCTAATAATGGAAATTCTTTTACAGAGAATCGCATAACCGTTATGCATCAATCTCCCCACACCCAAGGTAGTGGGATTAATATAAATGTATATAGAATAAATATAAAGATAATGATATTGGTAATAAATATAACCATCCTAATCTTATTAATTCTTTATATTTAACTCTAGGCTCAGTTGCCCTTAACCATATAATAATATATATAAATAAATATATATATATGCTAATAATATTATCTATTCCTAAGAATAATATAGATAATAATATAGAGAAGAAATAAACATATAGATATTCTGCTAGATATATAGCAGCAAATTTAAATCCACCATATTCTACTAAATAACCAGCTATTAATTCAGATTCAGCTTCAGGTAAATCAAAAGGAGGTCTATTACTTTCAGCTATTATAGTAATAATCATTATTATGATTATAGGAAATATTATATATATATTGTTAATATAGATTTGTCTATATATAATATTCTGAATATACTGAGTATTATTAATATACATAATAATAATAAATATAATACCTATATTTATTTCATAAGATATCATTTGAGATATACCTCTAATACTACCTAATCTACTATATTTACTATTACTACCCCATCCACCAATAATAACACTATATACATTAATACTAAGAACTAATATAATTAATAAAATACTAGTATTATTATGTAATTGAACATATTTATTAATTGGTAATAATATAAATATGATAAAACTTAAAGATATAGATATTAAAGGAGATAAGATATATAATATATTATTTGAATGTAAAGGTATAATACTTTCTTTTAATAACAATTTAATACCATCTAATATAGGCTGTATTATACCATATATACCTTCAATCATAGGTCCTTCTCTTCTCTGCATTCTACCCATTATCTTTCTCTCAGCTAATGTAATATATGCTACTCCAATTAATAATATTATTATTATCTCTATAGATAATATTCCTTCCACTTATAATATCCTATACCCTCTAATTATTTTAAATATTTAATAAAAATTGTATAATTTAATATATTAAATATGATAATGACTGATTTAACTCGTACATAATATATCTTATAAATATTATAAATAAATATAAAGATACTGAAAGTACTGGGACATGAAAAAAATATGAAAAAGTGTAAGGGTATAGTAAGGAAAATATTGATATTTTTAATCATTTAATACATATACCCGTATACCTAGATATAAATATAATATATAATTGATGAAAAGGAGGAAACTGAGAATTGAACTCAGATAAACAAAACCACAATTTGGTATTTTACCAATTAAATTATTCCCATGAATATATAAATGGTATTAGTAATATAATAAAGGAGAATATAATATTTATCTTAGTATAAGAAGATAGAGAATAAATATTATTATTAACAAATAATCTAAATATACCTATAGGACCAAAGAACTCTAATATTCCTTTATCTAAGAATTTATAATATGAATAATAAGAGATAAAGGAATTAATACTTAACTTATTTATAATATAATCTACATATGATTTATTATTAAATAATGTATATATAATATATAATATAGAATATATATCATAAGGTAATTTATATGGGATAAATGTGATAAGAATGAATAATGGTAATACATGTAATAATAATGAAGAAGATAATAAATATTGTATATCACTATAAAAATAAGTATATGTATAATACCCTAAGAATATAGTACCTAATAATAATACTGAAAGTATTAAATATAAAGAATATATAAATATTGATGAATATGAAGATATAATATTATTATAATATAATTTATATAATAATTTATATGAATAGAATAGAGTCAATATAGATCCTATGTATAATAAAGGGAAATAAGGCATACTTAATATTAAATTCTCTTTACTATAATAACCTGAAGTAAAAGGGAATGCAAATAGACTAAAAGAAGCAAAGAAAAGAAATATATATATAATATCTCTATTAAGAGATAATCTTCTAAGATCTTGTTCATTATTATTATAATGTATAATTATACCTGCACATAAGAATAATAATGCCTTAAAGAAAGCATGTATAAATAAATGGAATAAATTAGAATACATATTATTATATAGAATAAACATATAACCTAATTGACTACATGTAGAGAAGGCTATAAGTTTCTTGATATCATTTTGACATAATGATGTAATACCTCCAAATATAATAGTTATAATACCTATAAATAATATATAATCCCATATATAACTATTATATAATAGTGTTCTAGATAATAATATAATACCTGCTGTTACCATAGTAGCTGCATGTAATAGAGCTGATACTGGAGTAGGACCAGCCATTGCATCTCCTAACCATGGATGCATTATATATTGAGCTGATTTAGCTATAGCTGCTATACCTATATAAATACAGAGTATATCCCTATTGTAATAATTAATATAATTATTATTAATATTATTATAGATATTATATACTTCTAATATTAATAATATAAATGCTATATCACCTACTTTATTATAGAATATAGCCTTAATACCTGCTTTATTATTATATACATTATTATACCAATAATTAATTAATAGATAACTACTAATACCTACCCATTCCCAACCTATATATAGAGTTATAAGTTCTCTAGAACTTACTAATATTAACATACTACTTAAGAATATATATAAATATCCTTTAAATCTTATTTCTTTTATATACCAATTACTATATTTCATAATTATATAAGAAATAAGTATAATTAATAATGACATTATAATAGTAATATTATCTATTATTATAGATAATTCTATGTTCTTAGATATATCTTGTATCCAATTATATAATACTATTCTTCTTTCTTGACCTTTAAATAATATACTATGTATATATATTAAGATATATATTATATTATATATAAAGATTCTATTTATAATATATATCGCCCCATTATTACCTAATCTATTACCATATATTAATATGAATATACCTGAAATAATATTATTAATAATAATAAATAACATATCAATTTATAATGGCCCTCTAAATGAGAAGGATAAAGGAATAAAGAGAAAAGAGAGTAAGATGGAACCTAGTCTACTAAAGGAAATTACAAATGATAAGAATGAATAATAAAGGGAAAACCTATAATATTATTGATTAAGAGAGGAAACTCTATAGAGAACAACTGAATGAACTGAAGCATCAAAGTAATTCAAGGAGAATAATATAAAGTAGTGGAGAACGAAATATATACAATATAATTAATATTTATAATATATATTGGAAAATATAACAATAATTATGTAATAGTCAAATATATAAATATTAATATAAAACATATTAAATATAATAAGGGTAAATATAAGGTATAATAAGTAGAACAATAGAGAAAAGTACTGTGAAGGAAAGGTGAAATAAGAAATTAGAAATAATTAGTGAAATAAGAATAATAAATCTTACAATTAGAAGAAGCTAGAGATATATTAATATTAATAGCATACCTTTTGTCTGAGGGATCTACGACTTATTATATATAGTAATAATAAATAATAATAATAATTATATATAATAGACTCGAACGTTAGTGATCTAATGATGATCAGATATAAGATCGAACCCGTCATTGTAGCAAAAATGTGGGATGAATTGTCATTAGTGGTGAAATACTAATCAAACTAACAGCTAGCTAGTTACTTGCGAAATATATAGAAGTATAGCCTTTATTTGTATTATTATAGTGTATAGCACTTATCTTATTTAAGATGAATCTATAGAAAATATAATATAAATCAATAAAGAGTCAGTTATATGGCGGGAAGGTTGTATAGCTAAAGGAAAACACTCCTAATTAAATATATATTCACTAATAGTGTATAAGGAATCTAAGATATATAGATAAGTAATAAGGATATAGTAATATTTTTTAATATATAAATAGTAGTCTTGGAAACAGACAGGCTAATAATAAGTACGTAATAGTTTATTATATATAATATAATATATCCATAAATATATAGATCAAATAATATATCTCCTAAATTTAATTATGATTAATTATATCATAAGGTAGCAAGTAATACAATATAATAGAATATTGTATATAAAATGTAGATTTGAGTAATGAAATATAATAATAACATATGCTTAGAACTCTAAGGGTTATATAATTAATAGAATAAACATATTATAAATATACGGTCTCTAATATTGATATACATAAAAGTAATAATAGATGAGGAATATAAATATATAGTACAAATATAATATATACCGTACCTTAAACCGACACAGGTAGAGAATAAAGAGCAATAAAGAAATATATATAAAGGAATTCGGCAAATTAGCTCTGTAACTTTAAGGATAAAGAGCATTAAAAAAGAGGATTAGGACTTTTTACCAAACAATTAGGACATAGAGATATAAATATAACTATATAATATTATGTCTGAGTCTTGCCCAGTGTTAGTAAGTGAAAGATAATAATATATTATAAACTCTAATAAACGGCAGCGTTAATTATCTGAACGTTCAAAGGTAGCAATTACTTGTCATCTAATAAGTGACCCGCATGAATAGATTAACTATAATCCTACTGTCTCTATATATAATTTAATGAAATAACAATACTAGTCAATATGCTAGTTATTGCTGAAATTAGACGAAAAGACCCTATGTAGTTTAACTATAATCTTATAGAATATTAAGATATATCTTATAATTAATTAATATATATAATATATCAATATTAGCTAATATATAGTATAAATATAAGAGAGATAGTTTGATTGGGGGAATAGCCTACTAAAGAGTAATGGAGGCATACAATATTAATTTTATAAGTATTAAGATATAACTTTATATAAAATAGACTGTTAATAATAGACATATTATACAGAGGCAAATAGCCGGTTTAAATGACCAGATAATTAGGAAATAATTATCGTACAATGGATAAAAATTACACTAGGGATAACAGGCTAATCTATTCTAAGAGTTGTTATTGAAGAGTAGGATTGGCACATCGATTTTGATTTTTACTATCCCAGTTATGAAATAGTAACTAAAGGTAGGATTGTTCATCCTTTAATAGTAGACATGAATTGAGTGTGAGACAAGATTAAAACATATATTATATTCCAGTAAACCCGGAGGGTGGAGGTAGTCTAAATCCTTAAGACTAAGTCTAGCCTAACGTGCAGGATTGTGAATGAATGTGCGAATCATAGGAAATAATGACTAAGATAAGAAGGAATAATGAAAGTGAAGATGTGTAATAAAGAGTTCATGTAATCATGTAGTATTTTATATAATTAATTACTCAAGTTAATTATTAAGGGAATAATATATACTACAACTCAAAGCATCATTCCTAACTTATTATATTATATAATATATGTAACTTGGTAAACCTTATTAGCTCAATATTTATTGTAGTAAGTATGTAAATACTTATATAAGCTAAGAAGGCAGAAGAAGACCCAAAAAGCGAATGCTATTATGTAATGTAATAGATAGGTTAATAACTATACCGAAAGGTAGCTAACTTGGAGAATGTGCTTTATATAAGCATAGGAGCTGATTACGCTGTAAGGTGTACGATCAGTTCTCAGGGGGGGAAAACTAGTAATAGTCTACCTATCCCAATTAATTTCGGCGCAAGCCAGAAAGGTTTCTATCTATTTCAGCTAATATTTATAATTAGTTTTGTATTATAGTACGAGAGGACCTAATACAATATACCTATGATCTTAAGGCTTTATGCCTTTTAGTTAAGTATATAAATATATTGAAGCATTGAATATATATAAATGCGAAATAGAACTAATATAAATAATATAAACATAATATACTATTATGTAATAGGTAAATTATTAATATAATTTATTATAAACTAAATATATACTCTTTAATATAAATGTGAATGTAGCCAAGAAGGTTAAGGCTATGATTTTTGGTATCATAATACAGAAGTTCGACTCTTCTCATTCGATATTATAAGTTGTAATTTAATATAGGTAAAATAATAAACTCCAAATTTATTCTTATTGGTTCAAACCCAATCAACTATGAATCTACGGTTTTATATGGAATTGAACCACAATATTTCCGTTAACAGCGGAATGCTTTGACCTATTAAGCTATAAAATACTGCCTAAAAGAGGAATTGAACCTTCTATATATATATTTTCAGTATATTGTTCTTCCTTTGAACTATTTAGATATCTTCTTATACTATGTATATAGATACTTGAATAAGGCTGTTCTTATTATATATACCTTCTTTTTTCATTCTATATAATATATATTTTATCTTTTCTATTGGTATATATAATTGTATTACATTATCATTATATGATATAGGCTTATATATTCCTATTCTTTTCCCTTTACCTTTACCCATTCTAGTTAATATAGGTTTAATAGTAAGTGGTACATAAGATTGCCCTAATAATTCCCCTATAATAGGATATCTATTGATAATTTTAAGTAATTCTTTACCTTCACCTCCTACTTCTCTTATTCTACTACTTTTTCTACTATTTATTATTATATAACCATATTTCATACATTTAATATATAGTCCCTCTCTATTACATATAATACAATAGAGTTAAACCAATAGCAGTTTCAGCTGCACCAATAACTAATATAAATAAGGTATTAATAATACCTATAATATCATCATACATAATACTATAATATATAAATAAATAAGATATAGATATTAATATTAATTCTAAAGACATAATTATTAATATATAATTTCTATGATTATTTAATATAGTTAATATACATACTACTATTAATATTTCCCCTATTATTCTATCCAATATTAATAATATTAATCCCTCTACTTTATAATGACCTCTACTTTATAATGGGTATAAGGTAATATAACGGATTAACTTAATGTGGTAGAGTATTTCATTTGTAATGAGAATGTTATAGGTTCAACTCCTATATCCGGCTAGAGGGAAACCATATAAATATATATGTATAGTCCATTAGAACAATTTAAAGTAATACCTAATATAAGATTATTTAATCTTAATTATGATTTAACAATAAGTAATCATACAATATTTAATATTATTAGTATATTAATAAGTATATATATAATATATAATACCCCCGGTATCTTATCTAATAAAAGAGAAATAATAAGTAAATTATTATATATAAGAATAGAAAATATAATTAGAGAAATGTTAGGTAAAACTAAATATATCCCATTAATATATAGTATATTTATAATGATATTAATCAACAATATAATAGGTTTAATACCATATAGTTATACAATAACTAGTCATATAATATATACAATATATATAAGCAGTATAATTATAATAGGGACAACATATATAGGAATAGTTAAACATAAATTAAACTTTTATAAATTATTTATACCATCTGGTTTAACAGGAGGTACAATATATATAATACCATTAATATTTATAATAGAAATAATATCATATATATCTAGAATTATTTCTTTATCTGTAAGATTAACTGCTAATATGATTAGTGGTCATTTATTATTACATATAATTACTAATTTTGGTATACATTTAAGTATTTATTTATTAGTAATTCCCATACTCTTATTATTACCTATATATATATTAGAATTTGCAGTATGTATAATACAAAGTTATGTATTTACAATATTAATAATATCATATATTAAAGATGTAGAATATTTACATTAATTAAGCTCAGTTAGTTGCTTGAGTATGGTTTAAAAGGTTGCTCTTGAAAAGCAATTAGGTAAAACCTAACATAGGTTCAAATCCTATACTAACCTACTTCTATTTATCTCTGAATATATATATATTATAGAAAATATTTATATCTACACAAATTATAATTATAAATATTTTATTATAATTATATTAAAAAACATATAAAATATTTCATTTGATTTGATTTAACTGGCAATTCATATTTACCATTTCCTTATTACAATAATTATATAGTGGCTGATTATACGGGTAGTACATAAAAATATGAAATATGATAAGGGGGTAATACACAAAATATTAACATTTTTGATCATTTTATACATCTCCCTGTACTTATAGATCATAATTAAATATACATGAAATATAAAATGTATATAATAAGAATATATATAATAAATATATATATTACAAGAATTTATAATATATAAATATATCTAAGAAAATATTATAAATTTATATAAATATAATATATATAAAGAATACAAAATATAAAATATATATAAATAAAGAAATATTTTATATAAAAATCATATATATAAATACAAAGAGGCTGAAAGTACTGGTACTTCATATATTAATTATGTGGATTATAATAATTAAGTAGAGACTAATTATACTGGTACTTCATAAAAATATGAAATATGATAAGGGGGTAATACACAAAATATTGATATTTTTAATCATTTTACACATGTCCCTGTATATGTCAGTATGAAAGATATTTATTAAAAATAATATAAATAAATAGATACCCTCCGGGTATAAAATATTTATAATAATAATATATATAAATAAAGAAATATTTTATATAAAAATAATATATATAATATTGTAAAATATTATATAATAATAATATTATATATTCCAAGATAATAATATATTGTACTAGATATACTAGATATAATTGTGTACATATAGCCCATATAATTAGGGTATTAATAAATATGTATAAAATAAGATAATTTATTATTCATAAAGAATACAAAATATAATATATAAATAATATATATATAAATAATAATATATCTGAAATAGATAGCTATACATGACATAGGACAATATAGGGTAGACCGGGGGTAATAATACCTTGTAGAACGGATAAGAAAATATTATATATAATAATATAAAAATTATTAGTAAAATATTATATATAATATACACAAAATGGATGCTATTATAAAGAATTATATCTCTCTTTACCTATTCATGAGAAGGGAGAATATGGCGTGGATAATATAGTCATAAGTGAGAAGGAATAAGAAGATAATAAATATTTATATAAGAAAATAATATATATATTTACATAAATATAATAAGTAAAATAATATATATATTATACACAAAAATGTATAAGAAAATATTATATATATATATGAAAAATATTTATAAAAAGTAAAATAATATAAAATAACATATATAATAATATATATAAACAATATAAAATATATATAATAATAATTAATGAGAAGGATATATAAGCCTGATGTTGGGAATAGGCTGGGGTGAGAAGGATAAGGAGGTCTGATGTAGGGAATAGACCAGGGATAAGGGAGAAGGATAGGTATAGGTAGGTAGTTATATGTAGTAAGGAAGGAATATATGTCTATATTACTGACGAACGTAGTAAGGACAAGGAATACCACGTGGATACACATGTGTAGTGAAACCATAAAGATACCGGAGGTAATAAGAGCAGTGGAAAGAGTACCATAGAGAGAGAACAATATGTCTAGGCCCCAGGTGGTAGGTAAGGTTGTTGGAGATGGTTATAGGTAGTGATGATAGAATATGTATGTAGTAAATAATATGCCATGAGGAGTGAAAAGATGATATGCATTCAATACAAACCTAGAGAGAGAACCCGGAGGGTGGAGGTAGAGATGGGGAGGGGGTTAAGGGGGGGGTTTTGGGGATGTAGACTCAGAACACATATAAATTCCGTATTTTTATTGTAGTTATTAGAAGAATTTATATGAATGATAGAGGCGTAGTATATAAGAAGAAGAAGAATATAAGCCAGAAGAAGCTTATATGACTAAGAAATATGGAATATATATTAATATAACCAAAGAATATATATATATATATTAATATATATGAATAGAACAGATTAGAAGAGATTTGAACTCTTAACAATTGAATGACATACAATTATTTTAACCAATTAAACTACTAATCATAACCCTAGAGGGTATGGGATATAAAATATATGAAATATATAATAAGATGGATATGTAGTACAAATGCAAAAGACATAGGAATCTTATATATAATATTTGGAATATATTCAGCAATAATAGGTACAGTATTATCAATAATAATAAGAATGGAATTATCAAGTAGTGGAATACAATATATAAGAAGTGAAAAATATGGGCAAATATATAATATACTAATAACAGCACATGCAATATATATGATATTTATGTTTGTAATGCCAGTATTAATAGGAGGATTTGGGAATTATTTAGTACCAATAATGATAGGAGCACCAGATATGGCATTTCCAAGATTAAATAATATAAGCTTTTGGTTATTAATACCTGCTTCATTATTATTTATATTATCTACATTATCAGATATTGGTATAGGAACAGGATGGACAATATATCCACCATTATCAAGTACAATAGGTCATAGTGGACCATCAGTAGATTTAGGAATATTAGGATTACATACAGCTGGAATAAGTTCATTATTAAGTTCAATAAATTTCATAGCAACAATAATGAATATGAGAGCTCCTGGTATGAGTTATTTACATATGCCTTTATTTGTATGGAGTATATTAATAACTGCTATATTATTATTATTATCATTGCCTATATTAGCAGCAGGAATAACAATGTTATTGTTAGATAGGAATTATAATACATCATATTATGATAGTATAGGAGGAGGAGATCCAGTATTATATCAACATATATTTTGGTTATTTGGTCATCCAGAAGTATATATATTAATAATACCAGCATTTGGAATAATAAGTCATATAATAAGTAGAAATAGTAATAAAACAATATTTGGATATATAGGGATGGTATATGCAATATCAAGTATAGGGATATTAGGGTTTATAGTATGGAGTCATCATCAATATGTAGTAGGATTAGATGTAGATACAAGAGCATATTTCACAGCAGCAACAATGGTAATAGCAATACCAACAGGGATAAAAATATTTTCATGGATAGCAACAATATATGGAGGTAATATAATATATAATACACCAATGTATTATGCAATAGGATTTATAATATTATTTACAATAGGAGGATTATCAGGAATAGTAATAGCAAATAGTAGTATAGATGTAATATTACATGATACATATTATATAGTAGGACATTTCCACTATGGTGCGCCTTTTAACTAACGTGGGTCGTTATATTCTCGTAAGACAGAATATATGCAGAGTCTCAATTGCATTAAAACACATTACTAACTGTTCTGAAGCAAATTCAAGAAAGGACAATAGCATGTAATGAAAGAGATTATAGCTAGAAATAGAATAATCTCAAGTTAAGTATTATAAGATTAGGCAAACGAATCTCAATGTAAATCTATCATTTCGTAGGAAATCGACACAATATAATAAAGATAGTGTGATTAATAAAGGTATATATAATGCGTAGTGTATATATGTACAGAGACCTTATTAATAAGTATAAATATAGGTATATTAAGATAGAGAGAGATCTAAGTAATACGGATGGGGCCCACCCCTAGGAACTAGGGATTTTCTGGGGTAGTAATACCTGAGAAAACAGAAGAGTAATAGTAATTAATATAGTTATAC
>ERZ1066134.463-NODE-463-length-20343-cov-8.396146_pt1 | contig 20343 bp, 7 predicted proteins | sample MGYA00382781_ERZ1066134 | MGnify/ENA primary metagenome ERZ1066134 (study PRJEB33369, sample SAMEA5778364) | biofilm metagenome | biome: Industrial cooling water; feature: Water cooling tower basin; material: Biofilm | place: United Arab Emirates | collected... | reverse complement strand
ACAATTGTTCAGATTCGGCATTCATAGCAGTCAATGTGTCTTCTATTCGTTCAGGCTATACAGTGACGGGTGGGCCTGTGTGTGTAAATACTCCTATTACTTTTAATCCATTTGCTACTGGTACAAGTACAGGATTTGTGACTACATCGGGTACATCATTGTGGACAAATCCGGCAACTAACCCTATTCCTCAAGTACTAATTACAACAATAAATGGAATGGGCGTTGTCACGACCTTTTTAGGCGAGGCATGGTGGATGCAGCCCGATGGCAGCAGGGCACGAATCAGACCGGAGGAAGCTCAGGAGTCAAAAGTAGTGAGGGTTCGTTATTTTTTTGGAAAGGGGCAGTTCATTGAGTTTAGAAGAGATAAGAACGGTACAACATGGCCTAGTGTCACAGGAAGTTCATTGGCTACTATTAGTAGAGCTACAATTTCTGGGACTCTTTTCGGTCCTCAAAGTATACCAGGGGTTACTTTTTCTTATCCTGACTCAATAGCCAACGCCCAATCATATCTGTTGGTAGAAAATCAGTTTGGTTGTAAAGACTCTACGTTTAGGAGCTTAACCGTGGTGCGGCAAACACCTGCAGCACAGATTTACACTAATAATGTATGCCAAAATGTGTCAATAGTACAAGTTTCGGGCTTCATCACCATTGCACCGCGTGGAATATGGTCAGGTGGGGATGGTAATTACATTCAAGCTGGTGGGACTACTACCGCTAGAGCCACAGTGACAGGTGTGTCATCTGTTGTTGGAGGTATTAATGGACGCTTTTTATCATTTACTTATCGGCCGACCATTGCTGAATTATCGGTATCTGGTTTTGTCATTCCTATGATTTTAACAACTTCTGGTATTTCGGAATGTCCTGTGGGTATCTCAACATCTGCCGGTATTACGGTTACTCCTCGTCCATTTGTTGATGCAGGCCCACCGGTCGTTCAGCTTTGTCGAAATAATCTAGAGTATATGCTTAATGCCACCATATCTGGAGGTGCTACTCAGGGTATATGGACCACAAGAGCAAATGGAGGAACTTTCTTAGGCTCAAGCATGAACACATCCACTATCTTAGGTGACATCTATAGATTTAGTAGTAATGACATTTCTGCTGGCTTTGCTATTTTGACACTCACCTCTACTAATCACGGATTAAATGGCTGTTTGCCTGTGCGAGATGTCATTACACTCACAGCAGGGCCATTACGAGATGTGCCTACCATAGCCGGATTTACGGTAAATGGGATCTCTACAACACCTTATCGTGTGTGCGCAAACAATTCAAATTTTACAATTATAGGTATAGTATCTAACTCAGGCTTGGGTGGTTTATGGTCGAGGACTGCAACAAGTCCCGGTGTAGGTGGTTCTTTTATTACTCTTCCCGGAGTAGCTCTGCCGGGTACGGATGTTTACAGAGTATCCTATATTTATTTTCCTTCACCTGCCGATACATTAAATGGATTTGTGGATTTGCAGTTGTCCACGAACGTGTTGCCATCACCCACCCAATGTAATAATGTGAGCAGGGTAGTGAGGGTGCTGATAAATCCAAGTCCAAGATTTAATATTGTTATTACTAGTACTAATGCCACCTCAGGAACACAAGTTTGCACAAATAACGCTGAATTTACTATTTCAGGTACAGTATTAGGGGCTGGAGGGTTCACAATTAGTGATGGTTCATTCGGGGGCACTTTCATAAGATTAACTTCAATATCGGGTACCGGTTTTTTTGCTTCTTCATTTATTTACAGGCCGAGTGCATCAGTTTTGGGTATTGCAGAATCATTTGCTGGTGGGTTTAGTTTGCCTATTTCTTTTTTATCTACAAATAATGGAAGTTGTAATGCTGTCCCTACTGCTAGAACTCTAACCTTTGTTCGGAGTCCTAGGGCAATTATTAGTAATGCTGTTGCTGTAAATGATACATTCAAACTATGTAATAACAATGCAAATCAAACTTTGAATGCTCAAATATTTACCACAGCTATTTTGCAATGGCGTACTAGTGGTACTGGTACTTTTTCAGCACCAGCAGCTTTAAGTACTCTATACACGTCTTCAGGGGCAGATACATTGGCAGGTATTATAAGGGTTATATTGGAAGCTAGTAACCCTACACAAGGTTGCAGGCCTACTTATGACACAGCTTATGTAAAATATTTTAATTCCCCGATTATTAATGTAGGGCCAAATCTTTCTCTATGTGAAAACAATTTAGTGGGCACGCTTACAGGTTCCGTAAGTACTCCTGCTTCAGGCGGATTGTGGTCTACGAATGGTACAGGAACTTTTGCAAGTACCAATGCTGCTACTACCACCAATTTAAGCGATGCCTATAGGGCTTCTGCTACCGATTTATTCAATGGTAATGTATTGCTCACTTTAAATTCTACAGGGGCAAATATTGGTACTACCTCAGGACAGTGTTTAACAAGGTCAAGAAGCATCAATGTTGGATTCACACCTGCGCCAGTTATTACTTTTGGACCTGTACCGATTTCAAATGAAAATAATAGGAATGTAACGCTCACCGTAACCATCACAGGGCCAAACCTTACCCCATCTACCACGGCACGTTGGTATGGTGGACTAGGTGGTACTTTCACTCCAAATCAAACCACGTTTACCTATAATTCTGTTGGACCTTTCATTACGGGAACGGTTGTTTATACTCCCTCCGATGCTGATGTGGCAGCCCAATCAGCCACTATTTTTGTGTCTGTGGCAGGAGCTAATAATTGTGGGCCTGTTTCAAATAGTATCACTTTTAATATTTTCCCCAAACCTACAGCCAAAATATCAGGCAATTCGGTTTGTGCAAACAACTCTACAATAACGCTAAATGCTACTGTCACAGGAGCAGCAGGTGGAAGCTGGTTCGGGGGAGCTAATACATTTAATGTAGTTTCTCCCGGTTTTTCTGCTACTTATGTTCCTACAACAAGTGAAATTAATCAAGGTTTTGTAGATATTAAATTCACTACCACAAACGAATTTAATAATGCTATTCCTGTGAGAGACAGCATTAGAATTACAATTACTTCACCTCCTGCTATTGCTCTTTCTGCGTTATCAAGTTGCTTGAACTCGCCTACTGTGGCAGTTCCCGGCTCTGTTACAGGTGCAGGTGGGGTAGTGTGGACTACCAGTGGAAGTGGAACTTTTTCAAACTACACTGTGATAGGTGGAAATATTGCTACTGTTTACACGCCCTCTGCTTTAGACAAAACATCACCTACTCCTATCAGGTTGATAGCCAACTCTATACTAAATGGGGCTTGTAATGCCGTTTCTAATTTTGCAAACCTAAGCTTTACGGCTGCGCCTGTGGCAAATGCAGGTGCACCGCAAGTTGTTTGTGTAAATGATTTCCCTATTAATCTCAATGCAAGCGGTAGTAGCTCGGGTAGTTGGTCTACCACAAAAACTTCGGGTAGATTTGCCTCTACAAATACAAACACAAGCACTACCAGAATAGATAATTTTACTTTCACCACGGGAGCTTTACCGGAACTGGTTACTTTCACTTGGACTACAGATGCATCTACGGGTTGCCCTGCGGTTACTGATAATGTGGTAATTACAGTGACAGCTGCACCTACGGTGTCAATTGAAAGGCCATTTGAAACAATTTGTGGTAACAATACTTCTATTGCTTTGAATGCCACGCTTACAGGTGCTACAGGTGGACGTTGGAGAACATCAGGTACAGGCTATTTTACATCATCTTCTTTGGCAATTGGTGCCGTGGTTAACGGTCTGACACCAGTTGACACCTACGTATTTTCTGCTACAGACATAACTTCGGGAAATGTAAGGTTAAGCCTTACCGGTGTAAATACCAGCCCTTGTTCGCCTATCACAGCTGTAAAAGTTATCACCATAACGCCTAGGTTAACAGGCAATGCAGGCCCATCGCTTGAATATTGCTCAAATGTAGCAAACGTAACTCTTACAGGTACAGTGCTAGCCAATGGGGTTGCCGATAATTCTCGTGGAGGTATATGGACAGTCTTAGGAAATGGATTAGGTACTTTTTCTAATCCAAACAATAGAATAACTGTATTTACACCTACTAGTGCGGCTAAATTGAACCCACCAAAGTCTATTGTATTTTCATTCACCCCTACAGTTTCTGGAGCACTTAGTTTACCATGCCCTACACCTCAAAATTCTACAGTTAATATCAGTTTTAGAACCGAGCCAAGCATACGAATAACCACCTCCTCTTATGAAGTGTGTTCCGACACTACTTTCATGAGCATGACAGCTACTTTTAGTGGTACTTCTGCCATTGTTTGGTCTTCTACGGGTACAAATGCCATAGCCAATTGGCAAACCAGCAATACTTCTACTGCAACAGATATTAACTCCATCACTACAGCCACTGTAAGGTATATTCCTTCTTCGGCAGATTTAAATCGTACTATTTTAGGATTCAATATTCGGAGCAGCGGTAGTGGTGTTTGTAGCGATATACTGGATTTAAATGGTGGAATTGTAGTGACTATTACCCAAAAACCTCGCATATTTATTGGTGGCCCTGCTACAGCATGTGAAAATATCTCCTTGGTTTCTCTGACAGGAACAAATATGACTGTGATAGGTGTAGCTAGACCTACCGTGCAATGGTATGTGGCCAACCCTTCAATTGGCGGTACATTTAATTTCCCTAATACAATTACAACCAATAGCGTAGGTACAGTTACAGGTTACTTCCCATCTCCAACTGATGTAGGCAATGGATTTTTTACTGTTTTTGTAAGTGTTACAGGGCCAGGTAGTTGTAGATCGCAGGTTTTGAATAAAACCATCAATTTTACACCTGCTCCAACAGTGAATGTGGGCGCGCCTACCAATTTAATTTGTGCCAATACACCCGTAGTTACTTTAACAGGGTCTGTAACAAATACTACATTAGCGGGTTGGACTACAACGGCAATAGGGACAAATATTGGTACTATTGGAGGCTTAGGAGCTATCACAACTTACCGCCCCGGACCGCAAGTGGCCTCTACTTCAGGTATATTGTTTACCCTTACCGCAACATTGGCTGGTTGTAATAATGTTTCGGCCACTAAAACGATTAATTTGCAGGTAGTACCTGTGGTAACACTGCCAAGTTCTTTTTCTTTCTGTGGAGATAATGATGTGGTGACGCTATCGGGTGCGTTCTCTTCTACAAATTCGGCAACACTTTCTAACGGCAGTGGAACGTTTGTACCTGACAATATTACCTATAGTCCTATTGTATTTCAACCCTTTGTCGCAGATAGAGAAAACGCTTATAGAAACAATGTGCCTTTCATCATTACTGTTACATCAAACAACAATGGGGTTTGTGCACCCGTAAGAGCCACAACCTCATTAGCATTTACGCCACCACCTACCATTTCGGGCGGGTCAAATGAGATTTTGTGTTCTAATACCAATGCAATAACATTAAATAACTCCACAGGGGTGTCAGCTTCTCCAACAGTTTTGGCAGTAAGATGGACCACAAGTGCTATTTCTACTCTTTCGGGCGGTGCAGGTATTTTCACAGTGGCAGGCACTTCGATTACCAGCACAAATTTGAATGAAGTATATAGGCCGGGCAGTATTGAAAAACAAGGTTCGCCCAATGGACAAACTATTTTGACTATTTACTCAACGTCTGTAGCCGGAACTTGTAAAAATGTACAGGCAACAAAAATTATAACATACAACCCTGTCCAAACTTTTGCTCCATTGCCAAATAGACAAGTGTGTGCCAATAATTCGCAGGTTTCTTTTAGTGCTTCGCAAACAAATGGAGGGAATATATTATGGAGGCAGTCATCGTTTGGGCTGGGTGGTACAGGAGCAATTTTTGATCCGACATCTTATTCAACTGCATATTCTTCAGGTGCAATTGATATTGCAGCAGGGTCTGTTTCTATTACAGGTTCACTTTCTGGTGTGGGAGCTTGTTCTAACGTGGTTGTACAACAAACTTTCAAAATCGACATTACTCCTTCACCTGATATTGTGTTAGGTACAAATCCTATTAATATATGTAGTGAAGTTTCTACGGTTCAATTAGCAGCTACGCCTACTTTAACCTCAACGGGTTTGGTTTGGAGAAATATTACCAACACGCTTTCAGGTTCATTATCTCCAAACAATATTGCCTTTAATCCGATTTACAGCCTTACTTCGGCAGACTACACAGCCGGTACAATAGATTTTGATGTGTCAGTGACTGGTGCTTCGCCTTATTGTGCACCTGTACATAAAACCATTACTGTAAACATTACTCCAAGGCCTACCATCAGTGGTGGGGCAGATATGATTATGTGTTCTGATTTTGCACTTTCAAATTTCGTTACCTTAACTTATCAAGGAGATAATTTCACAAATGCACAGTGGTCTAGTAATGGAAGTGGAAATTTTGGTAATCCGGCACTAGATGTGGCTAATCCAGCACCCGATGATGTCAGGTATTTTGTGTCACAAAATGATGCTTTATTGGGTAAAATATCATTTACAGTTAGAACACTCGACCAAAATGGCTTGTGTTCTGCTGCTACAGATGTTGTAAATTTGACCTTAGTAAGTCCACCTACATTAAATGCAGGAACAAGCAGAGATTATTGTCGGTCGGTTGGAGTACTTACCTTATCCGGTACAGTGAGTGGTACTGAAAGGTATTTGTATCAATGGAATGCCATACAAGGCAATCAAACCAATGGTACTTTTTCGGGTGCTAATACCAATATAGCCGGCTTGGTAAAAACCGCACCCGGTATTGTTGGAGATTTTTATAGTATAGGTACAGATAATGAACCTAACTTGGTTTTTGGTCTGGTTGTGTCAGGTACAGGTATTTGTAATTCTATTTACAGAGACACTGTTTCTTACAGACTAGAGACCATTCCTACAATTATTATAAATGAAGGAAACTTTAATGTTTGTGCCGATGCATCAAGGATAAATCTTTCTGCAACCGCTACTTTTGATTCTCCTCTAGCCTCATTAGCAACTACTTGGACTGCACAAAACGGTGTAAGTACGTTTGCGGATGGCAATTTCCAATACATTCCAAGCCGCTTTAGACCGCTTGATGGTACTAATACTGCTTATCTTGAATTTTTTCCAACTGTGGCCGATAAGAACTCTACCTTTGTTAACTTTACAGTTTCAGGTAATGGTCAGTCGCTTTGCCCAATGCCTACTGCAAATAATGTTGTAAGTATTGTTTCCGCTCCGGTTATATCAGTTACTGGTCCTAAATTAGCTTGTTCAAACAATAGTGTCATTACAGTTACTGGTTATTCATCTACAGGTGCAGGTTCATGGCGCTCAGCATCCTCACCTGCCATTAGAGGTATAATGCAAAATACTACTGTAGCTTCAAATAGTTTTGGAGCAACCATAGCAGGTATATACACTATTTCGGGAGATGAGTTCTTTAGCTTGTCCGATGTAGTATTGCTGTTTAGCACTGGAAACAATGGATTATGTAATCAAGTTACTACATCTATAGGCATTTCTTTAAGGAATGCACCGGTATTGGATGCAGGTTCTGATGGTACTATTTGTTCCTTAAGTGCATTGACACTATCTGGTACTATGTTGCCTATTGTTACGCAAGCAGGTACAAGCTTTGGTTGGTCTTTGGTTTCTTTCACTGGTGCATCCACTACTTTAGGTTCCACTTTATCTAGTATTGTATCAACGGCAGGGGGTAATATTCAGGTAGTGAAATCTGTTTACCCCTCTCCGGGTGGGCCGGGAACGGCTATGTTTACCCTAACAGCATTGGGCGAATCCTGTGCTTTAGTTAGCGATATTGTAAACTATACTTTTAGCGGTTCTACATCTTTAAATGCAGGGTCTTTACCTAGTACTATTTGCGGTACTGATAGAATTCAGCTTTCTCCACCATCTAGTAGTGAACAAGGTGTGTGGACTACACTCGGTGCTGGGTATTTCTTGTCTACAGGTGCACAATCATCTTCTACTATGAACGATGTTTATATTGCTGATGAAACAGACCAAGGTAAGCTTATTACATTTATATTAAGTACCATTCCGGGAGTTACAAATGGGTGTGTAAATGGAACACCGTCTACTGTTACAGGATTTATTTCACCAGGAATACAGGCTAATTCTGGTAAATCGCAAGAGATTTCGGTGTGTTTTAACATAAACCCTGTATTAAGCGGTACTATATCAGGTACTTCGTTAGCAAGATGGAGGTCTTATGGAACTGGTTTTTTTGCATCGACTACAGTGCCAGGTCCGGCTTCTAATTTAACTACAACTTTTACGGGTAATCAAATAGGTACAAATACGCTCACGGGTGCAAAAATTTATCAATTTGGAGATGTTTATGTGCCATCTGATGATGATAGAGCTACTTTATTAAATGGTATTATAATTGAGTTGGAGTCATTCTTAGATGCAGGAACACAATGTAAAACCGCAGTGAAAGATACTTTAAAGATTCTTTTTACGCCTCCACCTAGTGCAGATGCGATAGGCTCTGTTAGAGATGAATGTATAAATACCGCTTTATTAAATGGTATTTCATTGACCGGTATAGCCACATTGCCATCTCCAAACACCCAAGACCCTAATTTGTTTGGCTATAATACTGCGAAATGGTTTATTCAAAGGCCTTTAGTTACAACAGTAGGTTATGCACCTGGTTTTTTTGAATCATCAAGGAATAACCCTGCAAACACTTTATTAGGAGAAGGTACTTTCAATGATCCTATAACAACTTTAGGAACGAATGTAAGCTATACAAAGACTGACGTTTATTACCCTTCGGCTGCAGATGTGGCAAATCCGGACAATTTCCCTTTCTTAACCTTGGCATTGAAAGTAGGTATTGTATCTATACCAGGAGTAAATACAATTACAAGCATCGCAAATGACAGGTGTAGTGATGTGATTTCAATCCTTAATATAAGATTTTCTAGACCACCTCTTGCTCAGATACCAAATACTACAGCTTTGGGTATATGTGCTGATCAGACCGAAATTTCTCTTAAAGGTAAAATAGAAAGGGCTTTAGGTGTGCAATGGAGTACAAACGGTACAGGTACACTTATCAATGATAACACTGATATCAGATATCAATTATCTAATGCAGAGATTAACACCACTGTCCCTTCATTATTATTCTTTAACTTTACTACCACAGGTCAAGACTCAAGATGTCTTCCCGAGATTTCTAATGTGGTAACTGTCACTGTAAATCCTAAACCTGATATTTCGGCAGGAAGTGATTTGAATATTTGTGCAGATGTGCCTACCATCACTTTTAACGGTATTAATACCATAACTGTGGCTGGTTCAGTACCGTTGGCTTACAGATGGCTTGGAGGTGGCAATGGCACTATTACAAGTGCTCTCTCGGCAGCTATTACTCAAACAGTAGGGGCAGTGAACATGCCACTGGTATATAGTATTTCTACACTTGATGTAGGCAATGGCTCTATACCATTTATATTGAGTACAACAGGTCCTAATACTTGTAAGCCTATTACCAAGACTGTAAACTTAAATGTGTTTCCTGCACCAAGTATTATTCCTAATTTAAGACAAGAGATATGTAATGATTTTAGGTCAATCAATGTTGGTGCTACTATAAATAATATTAATACCGTTCAGTGGGTTGTTTACAGAATTAACACGGATAATACCACCGTGATAGGGACAGGTACTTTGACGGGAAGTAGTATTTCTAGTACCAACGGCACACTAACAGGCCTAAATTTGGGGTCTCTTACTTACTCATCTAGTGCAGACGATAGAAATCTAGGTGCAGAGTTGGTGTTCGAGACCCGCTCTCTAACATACCCCAATTCGGCTATTCCTCCATGTAACCAAGTAACAGCTACACAACGAGTTACTTTAACTCCACGCCCTATACTCTCGCTGTTTAATGCGGTCACAGCTATATGTTCCGATCAGGTATCTATTCCATTGAGGGGAACGGTTTCAGGTATTTCGGGCGTAAGTGCACAATGGAGTTCTACTGGATTTGGTTTGTTTAACCCTTCTGATTTTGCTACACAAGCCGAGTTGCTAAGCAATAATTACAATTACTTCTTAGATGCGCAAGACAGAAACCTAACGAGTTTGGGCATTACCCTCTCCGTACCTCAACCCGGAACTTGTATAGATGTATACAGCACTACCAGTACAGTATTTATCACTCCTGCTACCACAGTGGCTGCCGGGGGCAACGACAGCTTGTGCGCTGATATTGCTTCGTATAGGTTGATTAATGCTACTCAGCAAAATGCAGCTAGTATACAATGGATTACGCTTGGTTCCGGTACTTTCTCTACCGTGACTGGACTACCTCTGACTGTAAATCCGAATCTAGACCCTTCTGCTTGGGTGTACAACCAATCGCAGGCCGATGTTTCTGTAGGGGGAGTTACCTTGTTGTTAATTTCTCAAGGCGGTAATCCTTGTACGCCCGATACCAGTATCGTTACGCTACGTTATGGTACGCCACCTGTTATTTCAGCCACGGGTTCGGGTATTACAGAATTGACGATGTGTTCAGACAATGGTGTGCCGCTCAATGCATCTGTAGATAGCAGGGCGCAAAATTGGTATTGGACAGCTACTAAACCTGTGTTTGCAGGGCAACAGTTTTCGACAGCGCCAGGTGTGGCCGGTGTAAGGGGTAATGTATATACTGCAAACGACAATATGTCTCCGATAGACAATACAGCTCTTAATGGTTTCTATTATGCCAGTGGGGAAGATTCGCTGGGTGTTAATGGAAGTAATACTCACCAAATAGTGAGGCTTCAGTTGGTTGCCAATGGCGTAGGCATTTGTTCTGTACGTACATTTACAAGCGATGTCAATGTGCGCTTTACTCCTAGGCCATATGTATTGTTGCAAACAATACCTAATCTGTGTACCAATGATATTAGGCCAATTACACTTACAGCTTATTTCCTTAACACAGTTTCCGGCTTTGGAAATTGGGTAGCCAATGGGTTAAATAACGATTTGAAGTTTAGCAACACTTCATCACCCAACCCACCCACAACTGCGATTGTAACCTATACATACGATAATAACGATAAGGTGCAAGGATTGAATTTTGAGTTTAAGCCTGATTTGGGTACTTGTAAACAAGAGTTGAAACCCAGACAAAATACGATTATCAGTGTTAGATTTAATCCTGGCCCAAGATTGGATACCCTGTTTAGAGATCCTTATTGTGAAACAGTCACTACATTAAGTACCATTAATATTCCTGTGAATTCAGTAGTTGGTACCGGTATGTTTAAAACGTTGGGTACAGGAGTGTTTACTTCTACGAACGGAGCCACTGTAAACACTACTGTAGTAGGAACAGGGCCTGGAGGAAGAACATTAATATTACCGGGACAAAATTATACACCTTCATTTAACGATATCCAAGCAGGTTTCACTAAAGTAAAAGTGTACTCTACTACACAAACTGATAACTGTCCGCCTGATTCTACTAAGTTCACAATTAGGTATGATAGAGACCCAGTCGTAGATGCTAAGCCGGACAATGTTACCTATTGTGCGGGTGATGTGATCACACTTTCGGGATTAGTGACAAACCATAATAGTGGATTTTGGTCAAAAGTATCTTCTGTACCTGGCGGAACGTTTAGTCCGGCAGTGACTATAGCAGGAAGTACAGAGAGAACTGTGTTGTACACCCCTTCTTCGCAAGATAGAGAGCAATCCTTATTGAGTTTTGCGTTGTCTTCTGTTAAAACCAATGCTTGTCCAGCTAAAACGGATAGAATTTCTATTAATCTTGAACCAATACCGACTGCAAATGCAGGTAGTCCTTCTATTTGTACTGTTACAGCCATTCAATTGTTTGGTATCGCTCCAAATCCAACTAAGAAGATTGAATGGACAACAACAGGCGTAGGCTCTTTTTCTCCAAGTAGATTTGACAGTAATGCAGTGTATATCCCTGCTCAAGCTGATTTAGATTTATCTACAACTGGAATTAATTTAACGCTTATTAATTATGGTCGAGGTTCATGTAAATCTACATCAAGCAGTACTACACTATTCCTAAAACGTGACCCACTTCCGGTGGCCAACGCAGGAAAAGATACTATTGTTTGCGAAGCTGCTTCGTTTAAACTAAGTGTAAACGGCTTGAGGAGCGATGTTTCTTATCAGTGGTATGATATCAGCAGAACTACCATAGCAGGAAGAAATATCACAGAAGTAGTTGTGACCGTATCGGGTGCTCAACGATACATATTAAATGTCACAGACACTCGTTTTGGTTGTACCAACAATGACACTGTGCAGGTAAGAGCGATCCCTGTCATTAATCTTTTTGATGACTACAGAGTTTGCTACAGCGACACTCTAAAGATGCCTAGAAGCTTCATTTCAATTACAGGCGGTTCATTCCAATGGTATAGAGACTCAGTGATATTGTCTGGTGAGACAGAGCCAAATTCTATCATAAGAACAGGTATCGATCCAGGATTGTATACGCTTGAATACACTGAATTTGGTTGCCCTTCAAGAGCAAATATATATGTAAGACCGTTGCCAGCACCATTTACAAGAGGGCGAGTAGTTTGTAAAGGGCCTGTTACACTTGCCCCTCAGGTAAATGTACCAGGTGTGGTTAATGATACTTTGTCTTATGCATGGGATTTGAATTACAATGTCACTTTTAATGGTTTTGATTTGAATAATCCTGGCCTAACGCCTATTGATTATGGAATAAAATATAGGAGACAAACATATTTTGTTTCTGATGAACAACGAGATAGTGCTAAATATGTGGTTCAAATAACTGACAATGCGTTTCGCTTAGGCTGTATTGCTTATGATACCGTAAGGATTAAAACGCACCCTGTGCCAGCTATTCCTTTGAATAATGTGTATGCTTGTATAGGCGATGTGGTGGCACTTGATGCTACTCCTACCAATTTGGTGAATCCTATTTACATCAAATATCCACCTTCGATTAGGATTGATACCTTTAATGCAAGCTATTCATGGACAAAAAGGAAGATTATAGCTCCCAAAGACACCATTTATTGGAAAGCTGTAAATAGAAGACCAAGGATTTGGGTGAGGAATGATTCACTCGGTGGAGGTATTTACGATGTGAAATTTTTGATTGGTCAATGCGAAGCCACAGACTCCTCGTATGTTACATTTGATGCCAAGCCAATGGTTAAAAATTTGGACGAAGTGCCTTATTGTATTGACGAAATGAAAGGAGTGGTACTAGATGCAGGTGGTAATCCAGACACCTTAAAATATCAGTGGTTAGCATCAGGGAATACAGGAAAAACTGAGATTGTGTATGATACTGTAAAATATTTTGTAAGGATTTCTACGCTGAGAGGTTGTAGTACCATAGACAGTATACAAGTGGCTGCGGCTTGCGATCCTGTGGTGTTCTTGCCCGATGCATTTATACCTGATGGAAGTAATCCAAACGACCAGTTTTATAAGTTGTTTGGTAAATACTATGATAATATTGACTTTACAGTATTCAACCGTTGGGGCGAAGTTGTGTATTTTACCAAGGACAAATATTTCCAATGGGATGGTAAGTTTGGAAGTATGAACCTGCCGTTTGGCTTGTATCCTTACATTTTGAAATATGAAGGAAATAGTAAATATACCAAAGGCAAGAAGTTTGAAAAACGCGGGGGAATCACCATTATAAGGTAGAAATTACTTTTAACACTCAAAAAACGGGACACTGTGAAGTGTCCCGTTTTTTATTTTACCTAAAAACTAATAATTGCTTTTGTATTCTATAATTTTGCAAAAAAAGTCATAAAGTATGCAATCGAACTACGCTTGGAAAACCATAAAAGAATACAAAGAAATATTATTCACAGAATTTGAAGGAATAGCAAAAATAAGTATCAATCGTCCGCATGTTCACAATGCTTTCACACCGCTCACGGTAAGTGAAATGATAGATGCTATGCACATCTGTAGGGAAAGAACCGATTTGGGAGTAGTGGTGTTGACAGGAGAGGGTGGCAAAGCTTTCTGTAGTGGTGGCGACCAAAAAGTGAGGGGCGATGGTGGCTATGTAGGTGGCGATGGTGTGCCCAGGCTCAATGTACTGGATTTGCAAAAACTGATTCGTTCGCTCCCAAAGCCTGTAGTGGCAATGGTGGCAGGCTGGGCCATTGGCGGAGGTCACGTACTGCATGTGGTATGCGATTTATCAATAGCGGCAGACAATGCCCGCTTTGGGCAAACGGGTCCCATAGTAGGTAGTTTTGACGGAGGCTTCGGTGCATCGTATTTGGCTAGAATAGTGGGACAGAAAAAAGCGCGTGAAATATGGTTTCTTTGCGACCAATACAATGCGCAAGAGGCGCTTGATATGGGTCTAGTAAATAAAGTAGTTCCACTCGATGAGTTGGAAAAAACTACTGTGGAGTGGTGCAAAAAAATGTTGGATAAAAGCCCGATTGCTTTGCGTATGCTTAAATCGGCCTTTAATGCAGAACTCGATGGACAAGCAGGAATACAAGAGCTTGCGGGAAACGCTACATTGCTTTATTATTTGACAGAAGAAGGAAAAGAGGGCAAGAAAGCTTTTGTGGAAAAGCGCAAACCCGATTGGTCGAAGTTTCCTAAGTTTCCATAGCAGAAAATCACAAAACTTTTTTGTACTTGCTAGTTAGCAACACAGCCAATCCCAAAAGAGTAGGGGTGAGTATGTTGATAAGCCACAGCGTGAGACTAGCAAGTACTGCCTGTGAGGCTTCTATGCCTATGGAAGTAAAGAAGTATACCGAGGCGATTTCTCGCACCCCCAAATCGTTTAAAAAACTGAAATTTGGGAAAACGGATTTTACAAAGAATACCATCCATATAGAGCTGATTGTCAACACATTATATATATCTGCTCCAAAATATTTTAATAACAATAAATACTGTAAGCTGAATACTGAATAGCGCACAAAAGAAATTAAAAATGCTGTGGCAAAGTCATTTATTGTGTATTCGCCCAATACTTTTACAGAGTGCCATACCCAACTAAAAGCTGGGTGTTTGTATGGCAGGTGGTCGAGCACATGAATATTCATTAATATGGCAAGGCTCAACACCGCTAATGCTGCGGTGAGCATCATGACCTTTTCATCTAAAAACATGGATGTGCCCAAGGTGTCAAACCTGTTTAAGATATAAAAAGCCACTATTCCATAAAATAGGCTCACGTAAAACATGGACACTCTGGTGAGAAGGAGTGCCCCAAAGGCTTCGATTTTATGTTTTAGTTTTAAATAATAGAGACGTGCAGCATAGTCGCCCACGGCATGGGGAGTGATAAAGCCCAATGCCAAACCGGCCAAAGTTCCTTTTACGGCTGTGGTAACAGATATTTTCTCTATTTTGGATGCTAAAAATCGCCATTTGAGCGCCTCAAGCAACCAGTTTAATGGCATCAATCCTAAGCAGGCTATTAATTCCCAAGAATTATTCAGTTGTATATTGCCTGAGAAAACACTGAAAAATTCTTTGTAAAGGGCTTCGTCTTTTTTGAAAGTAATAGCTAAATACCCAATAGTGGCAAGCGTAACGGTAATTTTTATACCATAAAAAATTCTTTTTTGATTAGCTTTAAGCCAAGATATGAACGCAGAAGCTTCCAACGGTAAAGAAAAGGTGATTTTAGGCATAGACCCTGGTACAAATGTAATGGGTTATGGCATAATTGAGGTAATGGGTAGCAAAATTAAACTTTTGCAATACGGGGTGGTGCATGTAGGCAAATATGACAAAGACGACCATGCATTGAAACTTAAAAAAATATATGACAAAGTAGGGCAACTGATTGAAGAGTTTATGCCTGATTATGTGGCAATAGAAGCTCCTTTTTATGGTAAAAATATACAATCTATGCTGAAACTGGGCAGGGCGCAAGGTGTAGCATTGGCAGGAGCATTGGCGAGAGGCATTCCAATTATAGAATATTCACCTAAAAAGATTAAACAGTCGGTGACTGGAAATGGCAACGCCACCAAGGAACAAGTAGCTTTTATGTTGCAAAGAATGTTTAACTTAGCTGATATGCCCGAATTTTTTGATGCTACCGATGCACTGGCGGTAGCACTTTGCCACCATTATCAAAATAAAACTGTTTTTTCAAAAACAACCAAAAACAACTGGGATGCTTTTATTAAAGAAAATCCGGGAAGGGTGAAATAATTAATTAAGAATTAAGAATTAAGAATTAAGAATTAAGAATTAAGAATTAAGAATTAAAACCATGAACTATGAACTATTTTTCCATTAAACTCTTTTTTATTGTATATTTTTAATAGTTTTGATAAAATTCTATGTTTTATGAAGCGTATATTTTTATCGATTTCTCTTGTTTTCTTCCTTGGACAAGCTTTTAGCAAAGCTGTTATTTATGGTAGAATATCAAACACTACGGCTACGGGTATTAAAGTCAGCTACAAAACCAGTACGTTGGTAGATTCTTGGAAAGATTTTAAATCTACGATTGACAAAAAAGGTAACTATAAGGTGGTATTAGATATTACTTCGCTGCAAGAAGTGATTTTAAACGTGGGCGATAAATACCAACAATTATTTATAGAGCCCAACGACAGCCTCAACTACAGCACAGATGCGAGAGATTTTTACGTGAAGGCATCTTACTCCGGGGTTGGTAGTAAAAATAATCTGTTCAAGCATAAGTACTACAATGAATTTGGACATATATACAATATGATTGATTATAGGACAGTCATGTATTTCGCTCAGACTTCCAACGAAAAGGGGTTAATCATAGCACTTGATAGTATTTATAACTATTATTCAAATTTCTTGGAAAAGCATAAAAATGAAATCACAAATGATTTTTATAATCGCTCCAAAATAGAAATTTACTATCAGTTTTTATGTAAAAAGCTGTTTTATGCACCCTTTAACATAAATGTTAAGTTCAAAGGAGGTGTACGCCCAAAAATGAGCGCGTATTCTGAGTATTATTCGTTTTTAGATACACTTTCATTAGATAACGACTCTTTGTTGCAGTATAAGATTTATAATGATTTTTTATACCATTATGCTATAATTAAAAGGGATTTTTTAATGAGTTCTAGTAATCGTGAGCCTAGTTATATTTATTCGTCTAAGGGTATGTACATAATTAGTGATTTTCTTTTTACAGGAAAAACAAGAGAACACATGATGACCAATTTTACTATATTATGTTTAGAAAGAGAAACCCAAAAGCCGAGAGACAAAATTTATAGCATGTTTAAAAATGATGTAAGCGATTCTGTTTATGTCAATCTCGTTGAAAAAGCGTATGCAAAAAATAAAGACAGAATTGAACTATTGAAAGAGGGAGATACATTCCCTACGTTTAGCCTAACAGACATGAAAGGAAACACCATCTCAAATGAATCATTAAAAGGCAAAGTAGTTTATATGGATTTTTGGGCTACTTGGTGTAAAGGGTGTATGCAAGATATGCCAGATTCAAAAGCTTTGAAAGAGAAACTATCTCAATCAAATAGCAAAGTAGAATTTTTGTATTTCAACTGTTCTGACACCCAAGACAAATGGAAAGCGGCAATAGCTAAGCATAAAATAGAAGGAACTCATATTTATATGGAAAATAATAAAGCCATAGAAATGTTTTCTATCAAGGGTTACCCTACATACTTTGTGTTGGATAAAACAGGAATAATATCTAAAATAGATTCACGTCCTTCTGACGAAAATACCTATAAATTGCTGAAAGAACTCTCAGAAAAGTGATTTCTATAGGTTATACAGCTTTTTTAAATCAGAAATGGTTTGCAGAGGATTGGATGATGCAAACACGAAATTACCAGCTACAAGTGCCGTAGCACCGTTTTTGATAAGCAAAGCACCTGTTTCCATATTTACACCACCATCTATTTCAATAATGGTTTTGGCATGTTTTGCGTCTATCAGATTGCGAAGCTTGTATGTTTTTTCCAAAGAATGTTGAATGAATTTTTGTCCACCGAATCCTGGGTTTACAGACATCAATATCACCAAATCCAAATCAGAAATTATATCTTCAAGCACACTCACTGGTGTGTGTGGGTTGAGGGCAACTCCTGCTTTGCAGCCGGCTTGTTTTATTTGTTCTATCGTGCGGTGCAAGTGGGTACAAGCCTCGTAGTGGACCGAAATATTGGCTGCACCTGCTTTTTTAAAGGTCTCAATATATTTTTCAGGATTTACTATCATCAAATGCACATCAATGGGCTTGGTGCTATGTTTCGCAACAGCCTCGCACACAGGCAAACCAAAAGAAATGTTGGGAACGAAGCTACCGTCCATCACATCAAAATGAAGCCAATCGGCCTCGCTTTTGTTGATGAGTTCTACATCTCGCTGAAGATTGGCAAAATCGGCTGCTAGGAGAGAGGGTGCTATTATCATTGACTTTGAATGCTGTGCTGTAAATGGGTTGCAAAATTGCGTTCAAAGCGCCTATTTACAAAAGAAATCAGCCAATTTGTTTGAGTGCAGCTGCAAACTGCTTCATTTCCTCTGCTGTGCCCATACTTACTCTGCACCAGTGTTTATTGTCAAATTGCCATACTTTAATGGAAACATTGCGTTGTAGCATCTCTTTTTTAAATTGTTCACCGGCCATTCTAATGGGGAAAAGCATAAAATTGGTGTCGGAAGGGATATAATCTTTATACCCTAAATTTACGAGTGTGCTTTCGGTAAATTGCCTTGAAGAAGCTAGTTTTTTTCGTGAGAAGTCTACGAATTGAGTATCTCCATAAGCAGCAATAGCCGCTCTGAGCGAATATACACTTACCGAAGACAGATTCGAATAGAATTTTTTGAGCTCATTGATAATGTTTTGTGGAGCTATACAATAGCCAATTCTCATGCCTGCAAGTCCATAAATTTTTGAAAATGTTTTTAGCACAATCACATTATTTCCTTTCCGTACTTGCTCCACCATGCTTGCTTGTTTGTGATTTTCCAAAAACTCGATGTAGGCCTCATCTACCAATACAGGCACCGATTTGGAGGCAAACTCACAAAAAGACTTTAGTTTTACGGTGTCACAGCTTGTGCCTGTGGGGTTGTTTGGATTACAGATATAGACGAGAGAAGTGTCAGGTTTCATGGCTTTGGTAAGCCCCGTAAGGTCAGTTTTATAGTTTTTATCCAGCGGAACAGAGTCATTCTGGGCTTTGAAATTTTCAATATAAGCGGTGAGGGTAGAGTAGCTTGGTTGGCAAGAGAGAATTTTGCCGCCTTTCAAACCATAATACATGCCACAAAGTATCAAAAACTCGGTAGAGCCTGCTCCTATCAATATGTTTTCTTTTTGTATCCCTTCTTCTTTGGCTATCAATTCTTGAAGTGTTGCATATTCGTCCCACGGATAGCGATTTCCAAACGATAGGTTGTCTGCGATGGCTTTTTTTGCAGCATCAGAAGGGCCAAAAGGGTTTTCATTGAATAGTAATCGCGCTCCGGAAATAGCTTCTGATTGTGTTGTTTCAAAGGCTATTTTTTCAATTTCGGCACGTACGGTAGATGAAAGCCCATAGAAGGCAGCCGTGCCTAAAGAAAGCGATTTTAAAATTTCTCTCCTATTCATAGAAATCAGTTTGGAATATATTGAATATGAATATATTAAAATTATGTGTAATAGCTCTACGGCTTAGAGTTAAATTATATAAAAATATGTATTCATTTCATTAGAAATATTTTGTAAATACAATTCATTCTGATAATATTGCAAAAAAGTTTACAAAACTACTACGTTAACTTTTACAGAAATTATTTATTTCAGCATCATATGAAATCAGAAAATTTACTAAAACTTAGTTTTGTTGCCTTGGCAATTACCGCATTTGTTTCTTGTAGCAAATCACCATTTGAAGAAGAGCCTAAGGCTTGTTTGAAAATGGCTTCTGCAACGGGGGAAGAAAAGAGTACTTTTTTGGTTGATGAAAATGTTGTATTTTCCAGCTGTGCTAGCAACAACCCACTTTTTTCTGCCGTATGGACTGGAGATATCGTTGTTATAAATAGAGATACCGTTAGTCGTAAATATGAAGACTTAGGAAAGCGAAATGCACAAGGTCAAAGTTTAAACAATAATAGATTGGTTTACAAATACAAGAATCCAGGAACTTACACAGTTACGCTCATTATATCAAATTCATATGATGATGGACAAAAAGGAGAAAGTGCCAGCACTTCTAAAACTATAACAATTGTTACTCCATAATTAGGTTATATAATGAATCGTCCTGAAATAGGTTGACGGTTTTACGATAATCCCAGTTGCCTTTGT
>ERZ1066134.445-NODE-445-length-21062-cov-8.292664_pt1 | contig 21062 bp, 24 predicted proteins | sample MGYA00382781_ERZ1066134 | MGnify/ENA primary metagenome ERZ1066134 (study PRJEB33369, sample SAMEA5778364) | biofilm metagenome | biome: Industrial cooling water; feature: Water cooling tower basin; material: Biofilm | place: United Arab Emirates | collected... | reverse complement strand
GGGGCAGGAAGCGAGGTGATGGGGTTTTTGGCATTGGGCGTGTTGGCGGCTGCATCTTTGCGGAGTTGCCACCATTCTCTGGCATTTAACACAGGAATGGTTTTTATCACATTTTGTACACCATAATAGCCATCGTAATTGATACTTGATTTGTCGGCACTGCCTTTTTTTGTGGTGATTATCACCACGCCATTGGCTCCTCTTGAACCGTAAATGGCTGTGGCAGAGGCATCTTTCAACACGTCTATAGACTCTATATCCGATGGGCTGATAGAAGAAAGTGGATTTAAACGAACTCCGTTTCTGTCGGTAACTCCGGCATCTACTATGTCATAATCGTTGTTGATGGGAAAGCCGTCTATCACATACAGCGGGTCGGAAGCGGCAGTGATGGAGTTGTTCCCCCTGATCTGTACCGATACACCTGCACCCGGCTGTCCTGACGTTTGGGTTACGATAGCTCCCGGAATAGCTCCTTGGAGCAATCTCTCGGGCGACACGATGGGCTGTGCCTTCAATTGTGGAGGAATGGACGACACAGAGCCTGTCAAATCTTCTCTTTTTTGCTCACCATAGCCTACTACAACCACTTCGCTCAAAGCCCGTTGAGAGCGGAGTTTAAACTCTATGTTTTGGTCTTCTTCATATATTTCTATGTCTTTGGATTGATAGCCCACATAAGCCACAGAAAGTGTGAACGGGAAAGCCCGCTTGGTTTTAAGCTCAAATGCTCCGTTTTCATCGGTTTGCACGGCTTCCTTCGTGCCTTTGATGAATACAGTCACTCCTACTAGTGGTTCATTGTTGAGCTCGTCAATCAATTTCCCTTTCAGTACTGCCTCTTCTGTTTGGGCATGGGCATAAAAGCCCATGGCCGAAAACAAAAGCAGGATAGATAGTTTTTTAAATGGTTTGTAGATTTTTTTCATTTTCTTTAAATACCTCTTTCCCTTCAAGACATATGATTTAAGTTTTTTTGGAAATGCCCAAGAGATACCAAACCCAAAAGCTTAGCAGGCATTTTTTTTGACAATAAAGTTTAGGTTCGATTTTTATGGAAATCGAAAAACGGATACCCTCGACAGGCTTAAACCCTAGACGATGGTTACAGCAATACAATTGTCACACGGAGGTGGCTGTCTGGTGTGAGTGTGTGAGATAAGACGGGTGGCTTGTCTTATTTACAACAACGGAATCCTGTGTGGCTCAGGCTTGTTTCCGCTGTAGATGACGACCTACCTGTTACCTTAAATCCATGACAGACTTTAGGGTCGCACAGGAAAGAGCCGCCTTTGGTTACTCTTCTTTTTGACGGGTCGCTCAAGGCTTCGTCCGGTGTAGGGTCGGTTTCGTCTTGGCACCATTGCCACACGTTTCCGCCCATATCGGCCAGCCCGAGTACATTTGTTCCAAATTGCCCCACGGGCGAAGTGGTTTTGAATCCATCGGCTAATGTATTTTTATATGGAAAATTACCCTGCCATGTGTTGGCTTTGTATTTTCCGTTTTCTATCAACGTGTTTCCCCAAGCGTAAGTGCTGTAGATTTTGCCGCCACCGCGAGCTGCAAATTCCCATTCTGCTTCGGTAGGCAGCCTTTTTCCTTTCCAGCGGGCATAGGCTTGGGCATCGTTCCAGCTCACATGCGTCACCGGGTGGTTGGGCTTGGCTTTGGGTTTATTTTTTCCTTCAGGATAGCGAAAATCTGCTCCGTTCAGCATCAGCCAGTCTTGTTTTTCAAAATCGAAAATGGCTGAGTTGCCAAACTTTTCTGCATCGGTTTTGTACTTAGTGGCTTTTACAAAGGCCTCAAAATCGGCCACTGTCACCAAATTTTTGTCTATGTAAAATGAGTTTACTTTTATCTCTATTTCTTTGTCGTTTTTCTTGTCAGTCGTTTTCAATATGCCTCCTTTTACAAACGCCATTTCCGAATCGGCACTGCTTTGGGCGTATACTTTTATAATTCCCCAAACAAACAAAAACAGCACGAATAGATTTAAAATTCTCATTTTCAATTACTTGTTAATCGATGCGTTTAGAATTTCTCTTTGCTTTGCCAATACTTCTGGCTCAAAATCCAAAAAGCCCAGTTCGTGATTAAATTTTTGCCCTTTGGTCAGCACCCAGTCCAAGAACAAGCTGATGTTTCTGTTGCTTTCTATCACTTGCGCGGGATAAGATATGTTAATGTATTCCACGGGAATCTCTGAAGTTTTGCCTTTTTCTAATCGAGCTATCAGATTATCGAGATTAGCATACGCACTGGCCTCTTCTTCATCCAATTTGCCGTTTCCGTTCAAATCTATGGGAGCAACAGCTAATTTTTCTTTCGGTAAACGTGTAGCTACATCGTAAATCAGGTTTAAGTTGCCATAAGTGAGCCCGTTGGTGTCTTTCTCTATGGCCAATATCAAGTGTTTATCATCTCCGCCTATGGGCTTGCCCACGATGTCGTCTTGCACAAATCCGTAGTTGCTGGCAAAGGTAATGGGCGCACACGCCTTTTGCGCACGGGTATAAATCACAGGTTTATACGCATCTTTGTCTTTTTCCTTAGTTTCCTCCTCGCTGGCAAAGGGGTCATATTTCTTGAAAAAAAGCTTTTTCAACTGCTTTTCTTTCAATCCCTTTTTTTGCCATTCTTTCACCAACGGATTTTTGGCATTTGCCACAGGCAATAGCGCATAGCGGCCGATGTTCACCACATAATTTCCGCCTTTTATCTCTTCGGGATGAAGTTTATGGGCATTGATGATCAAATTGGCACTATCTACATTCAGCCCGCCTCTGGCTATAATTCTGAAAGGCACATCGGGATACTCTTTCTTAAATTCCGCTATCCACTTTTCTACCAACGGATAAGTGAATCGCGAGCCTGTGATGATTACCTTCCCGTTTTCTGGCTTTTGGGCAAAAGTGAAAATGGAAACCTGCAAAATGAATAAAAGCAAAATCTTTGTCTTCATGGTATTTAATAAAGTTGTTTTTATATATTGGAGTTGTTTGTTTACGTGTAATTTTCTATTCTCCTTCAAAATGCACCTTCTGCATTCTGAGTTCTAAAACTAATCAAATTTTCTATTTTTTGATTGATGGATTGACTTGCTTTGATGGAAGCTTGCCTGAGACTGTACTCTTTTGCTATCCAAGCCGAAGCCAAGAAAATGCCCCAGAAGAGGGCTATGTGCACGATTTGTTTGAGTATATTTTTCATGTTCAATTTCGTTAAAATGTCGTTGTCAATGTTTTTATGCGTCTGCTGCCCTGTCCCGGGACACTTGCTTACAAAGAATGAGCCACCATTTCCCTGCACGCAAGGCAATACATTTGCAGGCAGCAGAAGCTGAATATGGGTGGGTGTGGCCAAAGACTTTAACAACAAAAACCAAAAAAATAACTGTGCATCACATGCGACAAGGCTTGTTTTTGCTCTATGCATATCGACAATTGATAACTTGATACTTTCATTTTTCTAGTTTGAATTTATAGTTCCAAAACAATATTTGGTAAGGCTTGGCACCTTGTCGGCATGGCAGCCGATAGGTTGTCGGAATTTCACAGGGCCTCGTCCCTCCATTCCTCTTTATAAATCAACTTGGGTGGCGAAATTGATATTAATCCACTGAATGAATTAGTGATGCAAATTAAAATACTATATTTTATTAAAACAAATATTTTAAAATAAAATTCTTTAAAAATTAATTATTTAACATTAAAACAGAATTTTATTTCTTAAATTTACAAATATTGATGATATGGAAGTTTCAGTGAAATGACTTGTTGTGGAATATTAAAAAAACCATTTGTTTTCTACAATTGCATTTATGTGTGTAGTTTCGGTTTAAAGTATTTGGTTCATAGCTTGTGTAGAGATGGATAACTTTAAATTTGCCTCATAATTAAATCTTTCTCATTTGAGTTTGCAATGCAACCCGACATAAAAAATATCAAGGACATAGAAACACTCATCAATACTTTTTACAGCAAAATACAAAGCAATGAGGCCATTAGGGGCTATTTTGCCCATGTGGATTGGGAACATCATTTGCCGGTGATGGTCGGCTTTTGGAACTTTATACTGTTTGATGTGCCGGGCAGCTACACCCGAAATGTGATGAATCCACACATAGAGCTTCACAAAACCATTCCTTTTACTGCCGAGGCTTTTGACTTTTGGCTCAAAACGTTTGAAGAAACCGTGAAAGAGTTATTCGAAGGCGAAAATGCCGAAAAAGCCATTCAATCAGCCAAAAATATAGGTTTAACTATGAAATATAAACTGCTTGGCTCGCAGACCAATAGAAATATCACCATCTCGGTACAGAAAGGCTGAAATTTGGGTGTTTTAATTTTAAGGCATTTTCATCAATTTTGGAACTTCGCCATACACAGGAAGTTTGCCGTCCCATTTTTCTATAAATTGCTGTTGGATAATGAGTGGCGTAAGTGCTTGTTTTTTCACATTGTACTCATACGCATCGGCATCGGCCTTTATTTTTTTAGCTTGGGCATAACCTTTGGCTTCTTCAATGGCTTTTTGAGCCTCTGCTATCACACGTTGCTTCTCGTTTTCGGCCTTTATCGCTTCTTGTACGGCCCTTATTTTTGAATTAATGGCTTCTTCCAATGTTTCGGGAAGCCTTATTTTACCGATAATGGACATTTGCGACACAATAAATCCTGCCGAATCCATGTGAGTCATTATCTCATTTCGTACCAAATTTTCGTAATCGGCCCTGCGAGAAACAATGTCTTCTGCCGTAAAAGTAGAAGCGGTATTGTTGTAGCCGTTTCTTATAAGTGTGCGGATAAACTCATTTGATATCTTTTTTAGTTCTTTTCTATATTTTTTAAAAATTTCGGTCACTTTGTCGGGCTTCACCATGTAATCCAGCCCCACATCAAAAGAAAGGCTCAAACCGTCTTTGGTGGTCACGGTAAACTCTTCGTTGTTTGGGCTGTCTTCTTGCGAATCAAGTGTCCAAACTTTGTGCTGAATGAAAGTCGGAAATTCATATATCTTGGTGGTTATGGGGTTGTACCACACCATTCCCGTAACTTCGGTTACGTCTTGCACACCTTTATCATCGCCATACAGATTTACTTTTATGCCCACATGACCGGCATCAATTCTAGTGCACGAAGATGATAGAAAGGCAATGGCCGCTACTATTGCAAAACCGATGAGGATGTATTTCAAAATGTTGTTCATAATGCTATAAAGTGGTTTAATTTCAATGAAATGCTTTTTGAAACATTATTTTCGGGCGAAATACTATATTTCAAACTTTTTTATAAAAAATCTAAAATCTAAAATTAACTCTATTGTCAGGCTCTAAATTAAATCATTTGCTGTAATTTTGAAGCATCATTTGGAAAAAGAATTATAGAAAGTGAATACAGAGCAAATCAAAGTCCTGAAGGAACGCATTGAGGCCTTGAGGCAATATCTTTGACTACGATCGTAAAAAGGAGACTATTCAAGAGCAAGAGCGCATCACCACTGCACCCGATTTTTGGGATAACAGAGAAAAAGCCGAAGAAATTCTGAAGGGAATTCGAAATATTAAAATTTGGACTGATGTTTTAGACGATATTCTCAAGCGAGAAGCAGATTTGGATGTATTGCTTGAGTTTCACGAGGCAGGAGAGGTAGATGAAGCAGAGATTGAAGCTGAGTTTAAATCGCTAGAAAATGCAGTGGAAGCACTTGAATTGAAGCGAATGCTCAACGGAGAAGAAGATGCCATGAGTGCTACTTTGGAAATAAACTCAGGTGCTGGCGGCACCGAAAGCCAAGATTGGGCTGAAATGCTTATGCGCATGTACATCATGTGGGGCGAAAAGCATGGATACAAGGTGCGCGAAGTTGATTACAATCCCGGAGACGGGGCAGGTATCAAATCTGCAACGCTAGAGTTTACAGGAGAGTTTGCTTATGGTTATTTGAAAGCCGAAATAGGTGTACATCGCTTGGTGCGCATTTCTCCGTTCGATTCAAATGCAAGAAGACACACCTCGTTTGCATCGGTATTTGTATATCCGGTAGTGGACGACAGCATAAATATTGACATAAATCCGGCTGATATTGAACTCCAAACCTCTCGTTCGGGCGGTGCAGGCGGACAAAATGTAAATAAAGTAGAAACCAAAGTGCAGCTCACCCACAAACCCACGGGGATTGTCGTGGTGTGCCAAGTGGAGCGTTCGCAGCATGCCAATAGAGAATTGGCCATGCAAATGCTCAAATCAAGACTTTATCAAATAGAAATAGACAAAAGAAATGCGGAGCGAGATAAAGTAGAGGGAACAAAGAAAAAGATAGAATGGGGTTCGCAGATACGAAACTATGTAATGCACCCGTATAAGCTTGTGAAAGATGCCCGTACCGATGTAGAAACCTCAGATGTACAAGCGGTGATGGACGGAGACTTAGACGATTTTATCAAAGCTTATTTGATGCAGAGCGCCAATGTGGGTTAAACATTGGTTTTTGAAAATATTTTACAAACGCTGTTTCACCAATTTTTTATGTCCCAATCAAAATACCATATCTATCTGTCTGCTCAAGGAATAGTCAAAAACAATCCTGGTTTTTGTACGGGCTTGCATTGGGGCAGATTCTCATTGTCTGCGTCCAAAATAGATGTTCATTCGCCTATTGATAATTCGTTTTTGGCTTCTGTACAGCTTTGTACCCACGAGGAATACGGCCAAGTCATAGAAGCTGCCGAGAAAGCATTTTTGAAATGGCGAAAAGTACCTGCGCCTATCAGAGGCGATATTGTGAGGCAAATCGGATTGGAATTCAGAGAAAACAAACAAGCCCTTGCCGAACTGGTGACCATAGAAACAGGCAAAACCATCAGCGAAGGCTTGGGCGAAGTGCAGGAGATAATAGATATATGTGATTTTGCTTGTGGCCTGTCTCGTCAACTCTATGGACTTACCATGCATTCTGAACGTATGGGACATCGGATGTACGAACAATATCATCCTTTGGGAGTAGTGGGTATTATTTCTGCTTTTAATTTTCCTGTGGCCGTATGGGCATGGAATGCCATGATTGCTGCCGTTTGTGGCAATGTGTCTGTGTGGAAACCTTCACAAAAAACACCGCTTACCGCCATAGCATGTCAAAATATCATTGGAGATGTATTAAAAGCAAATAATATTCCCGAAGGCGTTTTTAATTTGGTGATTGGCGATAGTGGAATAGGCGAAAAAATGGCATCGGACAAGCGAATACCACTCATTTCAGCCACAGGATCTACTGCAATGGGGAAAAAAGTAGGTCAAGCAGTTGCTGCCCGACTGGGCAAATCAATTTTGGAATTGGGCGGAAACAATGCCTTAATCGTTTCTCCAAATTCAGATTTGAAAATGGCTATTAAAGCAATTGTGTTTGGGGCTGTGGGTACTGCCGGACAGCGCTGCACGTCTGTAAGGCGATTGATAATTCACGAAAGGCAATATGAAAAGCTAAAAAAAATGCTTTTGGAAACATACCCAAAACTAAAAATAGGCTCGCCACTCGACAAGAAAAATCACATAGGTCCGCTGATAGATACCGATGCTGTCAACACTTTTTTAAATGTGATAGACCAAGTACAAAAAGAAGGCGGCAAGCTGCTCTATGGCGGCATAAAAGCCTCAACAGAGGGCAATTACGTGATTCCTGCTTTGGTTGAGGCCGAAAATCATTTTGAATGTGTGCAAAAAGAAACTTTTGGACCTATTCTTTATCTCATTAAATACAAAGGGAAAATTGAAAACGCAGTAACGCTGCAAAACGAAGTAAGCCAAGGACTTTCATCGGCTCTATTTACCAACAATTTGGCCGAAGCCGAATATTTTTTAAGCGCAGAAGGTTCTGATTGTGGCATAGCCAATATTAACATAGGCACATCGGGTGCAGAAATAGGCGGTGCTTTTGGCGGAGAAAAGGAAACAGGTGGTGGGAGAGAATCGGGCTCCGATGCTTGGAAAGCCTACATGCGCAGACAAACAAACACCATCAATTACTCAGGCAAGTTTGAATTGGCCCAAGGAATTGTGTTTGAATTCTAAAAGTCCCAAATTTTGCTTCTTCGCAGCCTGTAGTATTTACTCAAATTCATGATAAAGCCCAATGCCATATATATTATTATAGGTGAACCTTTGGCTATAAAGGAAGCGTAGATAAAAAATATCCTTATTTTACCTGAAGAAATACCCCATACATCGCCCCAGTAGCTGCAAATACCAAACGACTGTTTTTCGAAAAAGGCAATGGTTTCTTCTGCTTTTTTTACCAATTTCATAGGTGAACAAATGTTAAGCTTGTGTTACAAATATATAAAAATGTGCCAATATTTTGTAAAAATGAATGATAGTTTTAGTTTTGTTTATCCTAAACACTTTTAAAACAACCGAAAATGAAGAAAAACAGTAAGAATAGTTTGAAATTCGTTTCTGCTTCTGTAGCCGTATTTTTGGCAGGCTGTGCCGGTGTCGATATGAACAAACTGGCTAAAGAACAGCAACTAAAGTCCAACCCAAGCCCCTTGGAACTGCACGGTGATTCAGTGAAATTTGAGTTGTCGGCTGTTGTTCCGGTGAAAACTTTGAAAAAAAACAAGGTTTACACTGTCTATGTAGATTATAAGGCTTTCGAAAATCGCATAAACGCAGGTACAGTTGTTTTCAACGGCCCTGACTACCCCAACGCAGCTACCGAAGCACCTACATTATCGAAAAAATTTGCATTTCCTTATGCAGATAACTTGAAAAAAGGTCAACTGGTAGTGATTGGCGAAATGGCCGACCAAAACAAAGCAGGTAAAAAAACGCCTGAAATCACAGTTACAAGTGGTATCATCACCACTCCTTTGCTTGTTCAGCCCGTATATCCTTCTGCAATGGCAGACCACGGATACGACAACAGAGAGGAGTTGCAGCCTACTGTGGTTAATTTCTACTTTCAAAAGCGTATTGCAAAGCTCGATAACAAAGAGATGAAAGGTTCTAGAGCTAAGTTTTTTGAGAAATTCATTGCTTCAAAATACGTTACACGCACGGTAAACATCATTGGTACTCACTCGCCCGAAGGTTTTGAAGCTTTCAACGAAAAGCTTTCTGAGCAACGCGCCATGACGATAGAAAAATACTATCGTGAAACGATGAAAAAATTCAATTATGGTAAAGTAGCCGATTCGATCACATTCGTGGTAAAAGGAAAGGTAAAAGATTGGACAGATTTCAAAGTGCAATTGGATTCTTCAAAAAAACTAAAGCCTGAACAAAAACAAGAAATTTTGGCTATAGTTGATGGAGAAGAAGGTACTTTCCATCAAAAGGAATTGAAACTTCAAAAATTGAAGTCATATAAAATTCTTGAGAAAGAAATATATCCAAAATTAAGAAATGCCCAAACTGAGGTGTTGACCGTGAAGCCTAAGAAATCGGACGCCACCATTTTCTTGATGGCTAAAAACATAGCTTCGGGAAATAAAACAGCAAAAGATACTTTAGATGCCAAGGAATTGCTTTATGCAGCTACACTCACAGCCTCGCCTGATGAGCAAGAGTCTATTTTATTGGCTTCTGCCAAAAGAGACGACAGCTACGAAGCATACAATAACTTAGGTGCATTGTATATTGAAAAAGCAAAAAAAGAACCTAATGCCACCACAAAAGCCCAAATAGTAGACCAAGCATTGGCCAAACTGGAAATAGCTAAAAATAAAAGAGAAGGTTCTGAAGTGTATTTGAACCTAGCCACAGCCAAATTGATGAAGGGCGACAAAGCCGGAGCTCAAGAGGCTATGGTTTCTGCGGGTAAATTTCCTGCTACAGCCGATGTTACCAAAGGTTTGAAAGGCATACAAGGTGTGTTAGACATCAAATCGGGTAGCTACGATGCCGCGGTGTCAAATCTATCTAGCGGTGGTACAGATGCTCTTGTGGCCTTCGACAAAGGATTGGCTTTGCTTTGCAAAAAAGACAACCAAGCTGCAAAAGCTGCCATAGAAGAAGCTATAAGCAAAGACGCCAACCAAGCGGTATTCTATTATGCGGCTGCCATAGCTGCTGCCAGACTTACTGATTTGGAGTCGATGAGTACACAATTGAAAAACTGTTTCAAAATTGACGACTCGTTTAAGCGCAAAGCACTTGACGACTTAGAGTTTATCAATGTAAAAGACAATGACAAATTCAAAGATGCTTTGAAATAATTGGTCTTTAAATTAAAACATCCTCAAAAGCGGATTTCATTCATATTGAAATCCGCTTTTTTATTTTGGTTATTAGTGAATAAAATATGATTCATTCCCGTATTTTTGTGCGGCTTTTTCAAACCTTATTTCTCAACAGTGTTTATCGGTGACCTCCATCAAGACAGCATTTATAAAAAGAATAAGCATTAATAGGAATGGTTTTAAAACGCAGCATTAAGATTTATACAACCTAAATACCGAGTTTCAATACATGACCATAGACGATTTCATCGTGCGTGTAGCAACTACCGATGATGAAGCCTTTGCCGAAACCATTACCACCGAAATGGAAGAAAGTGCCAAGGCACGGGGTACCGGTATAGCCAAGCGCTCGCCCGAATACATTAAAAATAAGATGAATGAAGGCAAAGCGGTCATTGCTTTTCATAAAGATGGCACTTGGGCTGGATTTTGCTATATAGAAACTTGGGGGCATGGTAAGTTTGTGGCCAATTCGGGGTTGATTGTAAACCCTGTTTTCAGAAAGGCAGGTTTAGCCAAAGCCATAAAGTACAAAGTGTTTGAACTGTCAAGAACAAAGTATCCCGATGCAAAAATATTTGGCCTTACCACAGGCTTGGCTGTGATGAAGATAAATTCGGAGCTTGGCTACGAACCTGTGACATACTCAGAGCTGACCGATGACGATGAATTTTGGAAAGGCTGCCAAAGCTGCGTAAACTATCCTATATTGATGATGAAAGAGCGCAAAAACTGTATTTGTACGGCCATGCTCTACGACCCTAAGGAAAAAGAAAAATAGATTTTTTGGATTCCAATAGTTATATTTATAAACCAATTTTGTAGTTATGTCTTCAATATCTTTTGAACTATATTCTCAATTGCAACAGGATTTTGGGTTAGAAAAGGCAAAAACTTTATCTAATCTGATTGAAGCAGCTTTGGGGGTATCAAAAAAAGATGCAGATCTAGTCATTAGCCAAAAACTACCGGAAATAAAAAAAGAGTTAAAGACTGAATTGTCTTCCAAAGAGGATGTTTTTTCTATTAAAGAAGAAATCTTTATTGTAAGAGAAAATGTATTGGTATTAGAGGAGAAGATTGAGCACTTGGAAACAAGGATAAATTCAAGAATTGATAAAATTGATGTCAAATTTAATTTTATTATAGCGTTATTGATTATTGCTATCACACTTATGAATCCGGTAGCCGCAGAGTTAATTAAGGGATTTATTAAGTAGTATTTTTTAGAAATGGATGCCGGAATATCAGAAAAACTACTTTCGCAACTCAATCAGCTAGCCGAAAAGTTTGAAGCCTCAGGGCAAGACATGAGCTCGTATCTTGACGGTTTGCTCCATGCCAAATACCTCCACTACGCAGATTATGTGCAGTTGGAAACACTGCTCTCGCTCCAGCGCCCACGCACAGACGAGCCTGATGAGCTTATTTTTATCATTTATCATCAAATAACAGAACTCTATTTCAAGCTTATCAATTGGGAATTGAAGCAAATAGCCGATGCTCCCAAGCCTACCCAAGAATATTTATTAAATAAAGTAGTACGCCTCAACCGCTATTGGGACAATCTTATTTTTTCTTATGATATTATGCTCAAGGGCATGGACATGAGTCAATTTATGAAATTTCGTATGTCTTTGCTTCCGGCCAGTGGTTTTCAGTCGTTTCAGTTTAGGTTGGTAGAGATATATTCTACCGATTTAATCAATCTCATCGACCATAACCTGCCTCGTCAACTGTTTGAGAATGCTTCTATCGAAATTATTTTTGAAAACCTTTATTGGAAGCACGGAGCTCAAGAGCTGTCGTCTGGTAAAAAAACGCTCACTCTCAAGCAGTTTGAACAAAAGTATACTCGAAAGTTGCTACGAAACGCCAATAATTTCAAGGAAAAAAATCTTTGCCGTGTGGTTTCTAAACTTGCGGATAGCGAACCATTGACCAACGAACTCAAAGAGGCATTGAGGGAATATGATAAGAAAATGAACATATCGTGGCCTTTGTCGCACTTTAAGTCGGCTGCACGCTATCTCGACAAGAAGCCCGATGTATTAGAGGCTACAGGAGGTACCAATTGGCAAAAATATCTGCCCCCTCGCTTCCAGAAAAAAATATTTTTCCCAAACTTATGGAACGATGACGAAAAAGAGCATTGGGGTAAAATGTAATGCTCTCACTTTTGATTTGCTCATCGCCAAATATTCTACAGAATCACATACTTATTTTTTTGTAATCGGCTTATAGTATATATTGTGAATCGATATAGGTATTGGGAACGCTCCTGTACTTAAAGGCCCGAGAAATCATGTCGATTAAACTAAAAATCATTCTCAGCTTTTGTATTTTTTGCGTGCTGCTGTCGGGTAGTTTGTCGTTTTATATTTATTACTATTATTCTGACTACAGAGAGGAGCTATTTGAAAACAGGTTGTTTTTGAAGTCGAAACAAATCACCAATCTCTATGCCGCCAGCGGCAATTTGGAGCAGCTTGAAAAGTTTATTTTCACAGGCGACATACTCAATTTGTATGACGAGCGAGTGTACTTATTAGATGAAGCGTATATCTTAATTTATACTAATACAGAAAACGACACACTCGAACCAATAATCAAGCAAGTAAAACTAGCACAAGGTCAATACAACGAGCAAATGTTTATTGCCGATTCTGTACGAGAAACCATCATCTACTCCTTTCCTGTAAAGGATAAATGCTACTTTATAGTAAATTCCGCCATAGATTTATTAGGAAAAGAGAAGTTGAGAAATTTGACATCGATACTTATTTTGGGCAATGTGTTTGCTTTTTTTCTATCGCTACTTTTTGGAATATTGTTTGCTGACTATGTCATAGTGCCTTTGCAAAAAATCATTAATCAGGTCAATAATATCTCTGGAACCGATTTTGACAAAAGAATAATAGGCGGGAATGGTAAAGACGAGATTTCGCAATTGGCCATGAATTTCAACCACATGTTGGAGCGTATGCAAGAGGTGTATCAAGGCCAAAAACAATTTATTTCACACGCCTCGCACGAACTGCGCACACCTTTGGCAAGTGTGCTATCAAACCTAGAAACTACCTTGCTCTACGACAAGAGCATTAAAACCACAAAAAAACAAATAGATAAATCTATTTCTCAGCTTAAACAGTGTATAGAGCTTACCAATGGATTGCTTCAACTGGCTTATGTAAATAAAGAGTTACAATTGGGTTTTGAGTCGATACGACTGGAAGAATTGACGCTGGAGGAAATAGCACTTTTAAAGCAAAAATATCCAAAGCAAAAAATAGGATTTGAAATACGAAACGTGGACGAAAACGACACCACGCCTTTTGAAATATATGGGAATAAAAACTTGGTGGGTACGGCAATAAAAAACATTTTGGACAACGCTTGTAAATATTCCAATAAAAAAGCCATAAATGTAATTTTGATAAAACACACCACAGAATGCTATTTGCAGGTAGCAGATAAAGGAATAGGTATACCCAAAGAAGATTTCCCCCGACTTTTCGACCCTTTGTATCGGGGTTCAAACACCCGAAAATTTCAAGGCTTTGGCATAGGGCTTTCGCTTACAAAACGAATAATGAGTCTGCATAGCGGAGAGGTCTCTATTGTATCCACTTTGGGTGAGGGTACCCACATCAGTCTTTCTTTTCCATTGGTCAGCACATTAGAAAAAGTCTAATACGGCTTTAATGTGGTTCTAATATGGTGGTGATAATATTGTAGCGTAAAAACTAAAACGCTAAAAATATTATGAAAAACGCAATGTTAACTTTAGCAGCAGTAGCCGGAATGGCCATAGCTGCATCTGCTCAAGAAAAACCTAAGCCTACGGCCACAGGTGTAAACTTTAAAGTTGCTATGGGCGATACCATCAAGCCTACCAGCATGACGGGTGTAAACTTTGCTCAAAACGACCCAAAACCAAAACCTACGGCTACAGGACTTAATTTCAAGATTGCTCAAGCCGACACCAGCAAGCCTAAAACAATGTCGGGAGCAAACTTTCTTTCATTGAAGTAAATATGTAAAGAGTAAAGTATAAGGGACGTAAGCTAATATGTGGAAAAACCTGTCTTTTCTGAAGGCAGGTTTTTTTGTGTTAAAAAAAATCACTGCCCTGATATTCGATTGCGTTTGTATACAGTGTAAGCAATGGGAACAAGTAAAACAAGAGGGATTGATAATACTATTGGAAAGGCCAAATTAAGGTGCAAGCCTTGTGCAATAAGTATAGTAACCACAACCAAATAGCTCAATAGAAGAGCTGATAAAAATGTAATTAGTCTTACAGTGGTAAAAGCAATTTGAAAATGTGCTATTTCGTTTTTTTCTTCTATCTCAAATGGATAATTAATAAATGCGGGGTATTTAATTGATAATTTTTGAAGTGGATAGATAGCAACACAAATTCCCAAAAGCAAGAATATCATCAGTTTATTTCCATAGGCATCGGGCTTACCGTTGAATCCAAAGTGGGTAGGAATAGTATCGGGCAATGATGAGTAGTTTATTGCCACAAAGAAAATTGCAAACACAGATGTTAATATAGTACAAGCCTCCAGTACGAAATCTGTTTTAGTAAGGGCAATGGGCTCTTTTGGGATTTTCATGATGTTTTTATATGTATGATGAATGAACCATTGTTTATACAAAACTAATAAATCTATTCATAAAAAGTAAGTTTATTTATAGGGTGTGATTAGTGTTTTGACAAAAAGTGGCTTTTTGAACTACTCAAAATCGCTTTTTGTTATCAGAAAGAGCATGTTAGTCATTTTTTGTATGCTAATAGTTTGTACATTTAGATATTAAAACCCAACCTAGTGCAAGAGTCAAAATATTGGTATATAAGGAGTAACCAACTCTTTCAACAGCTTAACGATGAGGATTATAAAGAGCTGGAATGGATAGCAAATTTTAAAACGTGTAAAAAAAATGAGTTTCTCTACATGCCCGAGGAAGACCACCGAAAGGTATACTCCATTAAAACCGGCTATGTGAAAATAGGGATGTATGATGAGAGTGGCTCGGAGATAATACTAGACATTTTGAAACAAGGCGATTGGTTTGGCGAAATCACCCTTGGAGCTTCTAAAAGGCAAGGCGAGTTTGCTGTAGCTTTGACAAATGACACTATTTTGTGCAATTTTAATTCAAAAAATTTAGAAGAAATTTTTAAGAAAAGGCCTGAATTAGCCATCCGCTTCACTAAAAAAATTGGCGTACAGCAGCTTTCGCTCACACGCAGATTCAGTAGCATTATTTTTAAAGATGCACGCCAACGGCTGATTGACTTTTTTAAAGAGCAAATTGATAATGCTGATATTGCCCAAAAGAAGAACATAGAGCTGCCCAATTATCTCACCCATCAAGACATAGCCTCGCTCAACGGCCTAGCCAGACAAACAGTTTCCACTCTTTTGGGGCAATTAAAGGAAGAAGGAATATTGGATTTTGGGAGAAAAGTAGTTTTTGTACCCGATGTCGAGAAATTGCGTTAGTGGATTTTACCACCCACCCATTTTCATCACCGTCAGTATTACAGCAATGATTGATACTGTACTTCCGAGTACAAAAGCAAACATCCATTTGATTAATTCTGATTTGGTTTCTGCTATATGCTTGGTAGTTTCGCTTTTTAGCTCGGCAATTTGAAGTGAAATTTTGAGTTCTAACTTGGCCAAATCTTCTTTGGTAGAAAAAATATTTTGTGCTTGCTCAAATTTATGTTCCACACGCGATTCTATTTATAAAACCAAGGCTTTTGCCTCTTTTTCATCCATCTTTTCCCTCAAAAGCTCATAAATCTCTATTTCTGAAATAAGCATGATTATTCTGACTATAAATTTCTATTGTAAGTTAAATATATTCATCAAATATACAAAAACATTTAAATACGCTTCTTTACTTCAAAAAAGTAGGTAAGAAATCTATAGTTTGTCCGATTGCTGACAAATGCCCACAACAACGCCACATACTTTTGCCTTGTAAAATTTATAAAAGTGTCAAAAGTAACTTCTGAAAAAGTAAGTGGATTCCGTACAGAAAAGATTAGCAATGAACGCTACTCTATGGGGGTAATTTTAAAAGACGCTTTTTATAATATAGTTCATGTAGAGCGAAAAAGGTTTGTTTACACTGCCATCGATTTGTTTTCGAATCCGGGCAAATCAATCAATAGGGTTTTGAATGGTTATAGACAATATCTCCACAATCCGGGAGAATATTTGGTAATTTGTGGTGCGATTGTACTTTTTCTCACGCCTCGCTATAAGTTTTTTCAAAACGAATTTTCAGAGCAAATTGCCGATGTTCCTTTCGTGAGCCTCGACCCTAAATTTTTAGAGGAGTTCTTTATGTATGCCGAAGAATATGCCACTATTACAAACATTGTGGCCATTCCCATATTTAGTCTACTCACCTATCTGTTTTTTATTGATAATAAAAGAACATTTGGAGAAAATCTAATCATCAATACCTATATCACCGCACAACAATTGCTGATTTTGGCTTTTTGCGCACCTTTTATTGAGATTTTCCCCAGCCAAAGGCATACAATCATTACACTTTACAGCGAAATAGTTTTTATGTACAACATAGGTGTATGTGTATTGGTATTTTCGGGTGTATGGTGGTGGGTTTTGATAAGAGCCTTGGTTTCGGTAGGAATTGGGTATGGATTACAGTTTCCGGTCAATGTTTCATTTTATTATTTCTTTGGCCCGATACTTGAGTATCTGCCTGATTTTTAAAGTAATACAGCACAATCATTTCACAAAAACCGATACTTGTGGCAGTCCTACACAAAGTCGGAAAACTAAAAAAGGACTTATATTCAATATGAAAAAAGTAATTTTTACATTGTTTTGGTGCCTAAGTTCGTATCTAATGGTGTTTTCACAAACCACCGGTAATTTAAGAGGCAAGCATTTTAATATAGAAAAATCATCATTAGGAATACAAGGCTACGACCCGGTGAGCTATTTTTCAGGCAAGCCAAAGGAAGGCAAGAAGGAGTTTGCCATAACCTATGAGGGTATAGTTTACAGATTTATTTCTCAGTCAAATATGGAGTTATTTAAAGCCAATCCCTCCAAGTACGAGCCTGCCTATGGCGGCTGGTGTGCTTATGCAATGGGAAAAAATGGTGAAAAAGTAGAAATAGATCCTGAAACGTATAAGATTACAGACGGGAAGTTGTATCTTTTTTACAATAAATTTTTTACAAATACCCTTCCCGATTGGAATAAATCTGAGGCAATGCTAAAAAAGCAAGCAGATGAAAACTGGAATAAAATCTATAAATAAACCCAAAATGCTATCAATAAAATGAACAATGCTAAATTAAAATATATCGCTTTTTTGCTTATCAAAGGTGTAGCGGCATTAATAATGCTGCAAACTTTGTTTTATAAATTTTCGGCTTCGGCAGAGTCAGTCTACATTTTTACGGCCGTAGGGATGGAGCCTTGGGGTCGCATTGGCGTGGGGGTAGGCGAGTTGGCCGCTTCTATTCTTCTGTTTGTGCCGGGTTTCACATGGCTTGGGGCACTATTTGCTATTGGCTTGATGGCAGGAGCTATGTTTTTTCACTTCACCATTTTGGGACTTGAAATCATGGGCGATGGCGGATATTTGTTTTTCTTGGCTTGTGTAGTGATGTCTTGTTGCCTTTTTTTGTTATATATTTATAGAAAAGATATGCTGACATTTATACAAAGGGTAAAAAACTAAAATACCCCCTTAATGAACCTTAATTTCTTAATGGTTTAAAAATATTGTACAACCCAAAACCCAATCTTTATTGCTATGAAAATTACCAAAGGTCAAACCGCTCCCGATTTTGCAATCACTGATATTTATGGCAAAGAAATCAAGCTTTCTTCTTACAAAGGGAAGAAAATCATGCTTGGTTTTTTTAGAAATGTAAACTGCCCATTTTGCAATTTGCGTGTGCACGAACTAAAGAAGTTGAGAGAAAAATTTGAAGAAGCTGGGCTGCAAATGATTTTTGTTTTCGAAAGCAAACCCGAGTTGTTGAAAATGAGCATTTTTCATACCGAAGTATCGCCCATTCCATTGATTGGTGACCCTTCAAAAGTGCTTTACAAACAGTTTGGCGTAGAGCAATCGGTAGTGAAGCTACTCAGCACTTTCTTTACGAAAGGCATGATGGACGATATGAAAGCAGGAAAAGCATTAAATTTGCCCGAAGATAAAGAAGCAACTACTACATTGATTCCGGCAGATTTCTTGATTGACGAAAATTTCAAGATAGCTACTGCCCATTATGGAGGGCATCTCAACGACCATATTTCTATCCAAGATATTAAAAATTTTGCAGGCATATAATTAGCATGGATAATCATTTTAATTTTATAGGTAGCGATACAGGCCAGTGGGAAATTATTGGCCAAAACACTGTTAAGGGCGATTTTATTATGCCAAAAGCAGCTAATCTGTCCATTTCAAATACTCATTCCCCCATTTTAGAAAATAACATTTGGGTATTGAAAGGCTTTGTGAGCAACGTTCGCTATGCTGAAAAGGCAGAAAAAGAAAAATTGGCTGCCATACAAGAAGGCTTGGGTCGCCCGAATGCTACTTGTGCAGCCCTCATTCCGATAAGAAAGAATGCCGTTTGGTGGGAATTGGCACAAGATGAAAGACGTAAAATATTTGAATCCCAATCGCACCACACCGAAACGGGGCTGAAGTATTTGCCCCAAATAGCGAGAAAACTATTTCACAGCCGTGACTTAGGCCAACCTTTCGATTTTCTCACTTGGTTTGAATACAAGCCTGAAGATGCCGCTTTTTTTGAAGACTTGGTTGGGAATTTGCGAGCAACAGAAGAGTGGAAATATGTGGATAGAGAATTGGACTTTAGGCTAAGAAAGAACCAAACCTAAACCATAATTTAAGCATCTATTTATTGTTCTCATAACATACTCGCTACTTGAGAGGTAGAGAAGTACTTTGCCGTCCAAGTATCTGCTGCTCTTTGAATCCATTTGCTGGCAAGCTCGTGTTTTTGACTTATAAAATTATTGAACAAGAGGGTGTTTTCTTTTATTTGCCCCACCATTACCAAGTTTTTTATTTGAGTTAGTTCAGCACTTTTTATCACCCCTTCATCTTGGTAGCATATTTTTCTATCCATCAAATCAAGTCCCAACATTGTACCTGCTTCTGTAATTAAGTGCACAACCTTGTCAATTGAACATCCACTGGCTCCGGTTTTCGATTCATCGGCAGCAATTACCACAAACCGACTATGTTTTATCACAAATGAGGCATGTATATCCATGCCATGACTATTCCAACCCAAAAGAAACTTTTCGAGCATAACTCTCAGTCTTTCTTCTTCAGAAGTGGAGAGTGCTCTTTGCGATTGATATATCCACACGCGTGCATCAGCAGGCAAACTTTCAAAGGAAACCAACATAATAGTAATATTTTTATACTAAATTAGCTTATAACAAGATTAAACACTATGAATTGTGTGCATATTCAACGCCTTTATACTTAACTTAGTATTTAGGTGAATGGTTTATCTTAACTAATTTTCCCCAACACGTATTCTTTGGTTCTTTCCTGCACCGGATTCTCAAGTACTTGATTAGCAGAGCCTTGCTCTACCATCTCGCCCAAGTACATAAAAACCACGTAATCTGCCAATCGCCTGGCTTGTGCAAAACTGTGGGTGACGATAACGAGGGTGTATTTTTCTTTTAACTGTAAAAATTTTTCTTCAATGTTTTTGCTCGACACAGGGTCAAGAGCCGAAGTAGGCTCGTCTCCCAAAATAATTTCGGGTTCCACGGCCAATCCTCTTGCCAAGCACAAACGTTGTTGCTGGCCTATCGAGAGCCTTGACGCAGGGGCATTGAGTCTATCTTTCACTTCGTCCCAAATACTGGCTTCTTTCAAATAAAACTCCACCAGTTCATCCACCTTCTTTTTGTCTTTCAACCCATGAATGCGAGGACCGTAAGCCACGTTTTCGTAGATAGACATGGGCAATGGAAAAGGACGCTGCGACAAAAGACCCATTTTTTTCCTCAAATGGGTGATTTCCACATTGTTATCAAAAATATTTTCACTGCCAATCATCAGTTTGCCATCCACTTTTACATTATCATAAGTGTCGATAAGCCTATTGAAACACTTTAATAATGTAGTTTTGCCACAGCCCGATGGCCCTATGATGCAAGTAATCTTGTTATCAGGGATTTCAAGATTAATGTTTTTTAAGGCATGGCGTTCGCCATAGTACACGTTCAGGTTTTGGATATTAATATGTGCAGGCATAAAAAACTAAAATGGCTTATAAAATGCGGTTTCGAGCAAATTTTCTATAGTAAAGTCTAGATAAAATACTTACTATCAAAATGATTATGGTGAGTATCACCGCAGCGGCATAGGCTCTGTTTTGCACTTCGGGTATGGGCGAGCCCAGTTGAAAAAAGATGGATAAAGGCAGCGTGCCCACTTGTTTCATAATAGAATAAGGTATTTTGTCGGTATATCCTGCGGTAAATATCACCGAAGCAGCATCGCCAATGGCTCTGCCAAAACCCAACAGCATGGCAGTGACTATTCCGGGCATGGTTTGTTTCACCACTACTTTAAAAGCTGTTTCCCAACGGGTAGCCCCCAATGAGAGCGAGGCTTCTATTAAACCTAACGGTACCGTACGGACAATTTCATCCATTGCTCTGATGATGATTGGCAAAATCATGATAGCTAAAGTAATCATTCCGGCCAACATAGATGTTTTCAAGCCTATCAACACCATCAC
>ERZ1066134.441-NODE-441-length-21513-cov-8.014307_pt1 | contig 21513 bp, 19 predicted proteins | sample MGYA00382781_ERZ1066134 | MGnify/ENA primary metagenome ERZ1066134 (study PRJEB33369, sample SAMEA5778364) | biofilm metagenome | biome: Industrial cooling water; feature: Water cooling tower basin; material: Biofilm | place: United Arab Emirates | collected... | reverse complement strand
TGTCGTGGATTTTTGCAGGGTCGCAAATGATGCAAATGTCAGGCTGTACCACGGTATCTTTGTCAGATTCCAACCCTTTGAGATACACATCGAAGGGGGCAGGATACACTTTACACTTTTTCCTTCTTGTGAGTGTAAACAACAATCCATCTATATTATGGACAATAGCTTGGTGTTTACTTCTAGGCGCTGGCGACATTTTATATAGCTTGCCCTTGATGAGCTCCACCATCTCGTCAAACTGCCACGAGAGATAATCGCCCACGGTGTAGCTCTTGTTGAGGTCTAATTGCGATATGTCGGTAATGATGGCTTTCATCAATTTTACAATAACATCAACTTACTTAAACGTCATAGAACCAAAATTAATAAATAGATTCCATGAAATAATTTATCATCGCTTAAAAATACTTACTTTTAGTTCAAAGTATGAGACCCTTATATATTTAAACTTCAAACTTATGAAGAATATTTTCTGCCTAGCCACTGCCATTGCTTTTTTTTCTGCCTGCACTGACAATTACATTCGCTTAGTTAACTATTCAAAAATGGAAAATGATAAAGATATGAGTATTGGCATTTCAGCCAATACTTTACATCGAAAAATGCCTAAAGTACATGTTTCAGATGCAGAAAATAAGCCATTTTTACTTTCGTCTTTTCTTAGAACAAAATCGTTGATTGTAGTAGAAACACAAAAAGAAATGCCCAAACTAGATTCTTCCTTAGCTGATTTAAATATACAACTAGAAGAATATAAAATTGCTCAAAAAACATTAAATTCAATACTATTAATAGTGGTAAAACCTACCACAAAAGCCTCTGATAAAGAAAAAATTGCAAGTCAATACCTAAAAAGCTTTACTAAAGTTTTGTTTATATCGCAAGAAGAGGCTTCCAAACTAAATGTGGTAAGCGATATGCAAAACCGCTACATTTTCAGTACCGAAGGCATTGCACTTTCTTTTAGTTTTGGGAAAATAGACACCGATTCGTTGGAAATAGAGCTAAGTAAGCATTTTGGAATAGCAAAAAACATCATTATCCCTGTAGATTATAAAGCAAGAGACAAAGAATTTTTAATAAGAAACAACTACGGAATCACAGAATCCAAATCAATGGAATTTGGAAAATCAATTACTTCATTAGGAAAACAGTCTACTGAAAACAAATATCTACCCAATTTTCAAGTTACAGATACCAACAATCGTAAAATTTATGTATATAACTTGATTAAAACCAGAAGCTACATAATAACAGCAATAGCACATTGTGGGATGCATACTGCCATTCTTACCGTTGATTTTCCACCTGTAATAGAGAAAATAAAAGCTAAAAACCCCGATACTAAATTTTACATGTTCTACATATTAGATGAAATAGCTTTAGCAGAACCTGAGTATGTGAAAAAACATATTGAAGAGCTATTAACTCCGAACAAGAACATTGAACTATATTTTATTGACAAGGCAGATGCAGAAAAGATAAATATCTCGTTCTTATCAAAATATCTTGTTAATAAAAACAAGAAAGTAGAGGCTGTGATATTGGCAAGAGATTTTTCTGAAGAAATATCTCGATAAATATACGAATACCATCGCTTCAAGCGATGGTATTCGTCTGCCTTAAATGCGGAAGGATTAGGGATTGCTTTTTTATATCTTTTTACTTCACAGTAATAGTATCACTCACGAAATAAGTGGCCTGGAACAGCCCTTGCGCATCGGGGATGTTGCCCTTCACGTTAGCGGGTGGGGTTGAAAACACCCCACCATCGTTGTTCAACTGGGCGTTAATCCCATTGTAGAAATCGTAGGCTTCCTTGGTGATAGAAAATATTTTATAGCGAAAGCGGTCTCCTTTTTCAAAACCGTCAACCATTTCTATCCCTTCTATTTTGCCATTGAGCAATTGATTGTCGGCCACTAAAACATCTCCTGCATCGTTTTCAAGGGTGTCGTTTTTGAAAGATTGGAACATGTAGTATTCGTCTTGGTCAGTTCTTACAGAAGCAAAAAGCAACATTTTGTATCTTCCTTTTCTGTTTTCTTCCTCCTCATAGGTTACATATTCGCCCGGAAGTAGCGGAAACGGCATTACTTGTGTAGCTGTGTACACCACTCCGTTCACAGTGGCATTCATGGTGTATACCCTTCCATCGCTTTCACCCACCATGGAGTAACATTGATAACGTCCGTTGCCTACATAAGAAAGAATTTCGCTATTGCCACGGTTATCGCTGATGCTCACCATGGCATTGGGGATATAGCTAATATCAGACGATTTGATGGACGAAGGCCCTGTGATTTTCACATAGTTGGAGTCTACTTGATTGCTAATCCGACCTTCAAAAGCTACTTTTGGTACTAGTCCGGCATTTTTTTCCAAATTGTACCTGTCGGTCACGTCTATAGGGTCGCCACAGGAAATTAGTGCAAAAGAGATTATCAGCATATATAAAGCCTCTTTTGTATAAAGAGCAGCTTTTTGATTGGTTGTTAAAACATTCTTTTTCATTTCTTTTTATTATTTTATTTTCTTAAAATTTCAATGTGTAAGTCACAGATGGGATGAACGGGAAGAACCATAGCATCACGATCTGTTTATTGTTTGTGGTGGTAGTTCCACTTTCACTTTCGGCATTGTCCACCTCTATATTTTGTGTGTAGACAGAGAATGGATTCCTTCGATTATAGGCGTTGTAAACCGAGAAATTCCACATCCCTTCCCATTTGCGATTGGGTTTTTGCTTGCTTTTGAGGTTTACAGACAAATCAAGCCTGTGAAAATCGGGCAGTCGCTCTCCGTTTCTTTCTGTGAAATAGAGATATGAAGTGTTCTCAAAATAATATTTTCCTGCCGGTAGCGTAATGGGGCGACCTGTTCCGTAGGTCCAAGCAGCACCTACACTCAAACGCTTGGTGATTTCATAACTCAAGTTCATGTTAATATTATGCCTTCTATCCCAAGGGGCATAGTATTCTCTGCCTTCGTTTATTCCCGGGATTTTCAGCTTAGACCACGAAAGTGTGTAGGCTACCGACCAATTGAGCCTTCCTGCATCTTTTCTCACTGAAAATTCTGCTCCATAAGAATAGCCTCTGCCTCGCAGCACCTCAGTCTCTACCGTAGGGTTAAGCAACAGTTGGGCATTGTCTTTGAAATCTACCGTGTTATTCAACCATTTGTAGTAGCCTTCCACTGAAGTTTCTATTTTATTATCGAATAAATTAATGAAATATCCACCTGCTATTTGGTCGCTGGTTTGTGGAGCAATATAGCGTGAACTCGGCACCCACATCGTGATGGGCAATGGCGATGCCGAATTGCTCAACTGGTGCAGAAACTGATAGGTGCGGTTGTAAGAAGCCTTCACAGAACTGTTTTCAGAAAGTGAAAATTTTGCTCCGAATCGAGGTTCCAGCCCAGCATAGGTCTTGTCCACACCCATAAAATCGTATTTCAAAGTGTCAGTGATATTGTCCTTGTCCATCACATCGCCTGCATATTTATACACCGTGGTAGCGTTGTTCTGGAAAATGGTATAGCGCAACCCGTATTGAAGGCTCAGCCGTTCGGTCACTTTCTGGTCATTGCTCACATAGAAAGCATATTCCAAGGCATTGTTTAGCGGCATTCGATACTCTCTGAATATAGAATTTGAAGACTTAGGCACTACTGTTCCGGGCTGAAACGCACGGTTGGTTAGCTGCAAGCCAAAGCGAATCTCATTGTTTGGATTCAAGAAATAGTTGAAATCTTGTTTCAAGGCTGTTTCTTGTATATCGGCCGTCCATGAGAAAGCCTGTGCACCGCTGGTGAGGCCAAGTCCATAGTTGAATCGGCTGTAATAAACGTTGGTATTTGAAAATAATTTGTTGCTAAACACATGGTTCCAGCGCAAAGTGCCCGTGGCATTGCCCCAATTGAGGCCAAATTGATTGTTTTTAAACACATCGCTACCACCATAAGCAGCCACAAACAGGCGATCTTTTGGGCCTAGAATGTAATTTACTTTGGCATTCAAATCGTAGAAATAGACACTGGTATTTCTCAAATCGGGGTCGGAAGAAGCTTTGAGAAACAAATCAAAATAGGTTCTACGAGCAGAAATGATGAACGAACCTTTGTCTTTTACGATAGGGCCTTCGAGGGTGGCTTTTGAAGACAACAGCCCCAAAGAAGCCGTACCGCCAAACTTTTTCATGTTCCCGTCTCTGGTGCGAATATCCACCACAGAGGAAAGCCTTCCGCCATATTGGGCCGGAATACCGCCTTTGTATATATCGGCACTTTTGATGGCATCGGCATTGAACACGGAGAAAATCCCTGCCAAGTGAGATGCGTTGTACACGGGTGCTTCGTCTAGCAAAATCAAATTTTGGTCGCTGCTGCCGCCACGAACGAAAAATGCCGATGAACCTTCGCCTACAGATTGCACCCCGGGCAATTGCTGTATGTTTTTTATCACATCTACCTCGCCAAAGAGTACAGGTACTTTCTTCATTTGTTCTATGGTGAGCCTATTCATGCTCATTTGCACACCTTGCACATTTTCATCTTTTCTTCGCTCAGAAATTACCACTTCATCGGTAGTGATGCTTTCGGGCTGAATATTGAAATTTTGGCTCATATTGCCTTTCAATTCTATGGTTTGCTCTGAAGAATTATAGCCCAAGTAGCTGATAATCAATGTGTATTTCCCTTCTGGTAATGTGATGGAGAAAAATCCATAGGCATTGGTGCTTGTGCCCGATTTTATTTCTTTTACATACACCGATGCTCCTATCAAGTCTTCGCCTGTTTTGGCATCTTTCACATAGCCGCTGATGGAGAATTTTTGATTGTTTGATGGGTCGTTGCTCGTTTGAGATTTGATGACCACGCTCCCGTTCATCACCACATATTCAGCTTGCGCATCTTTCAATACATCATTTAATACTTCTTTCAAAGGCCTGTTATTGGCAGTAATGGTGATGTTTTTATCCATCGGTATATTTCCCGAAGAATAAGAGAAATTCACACCATACTTGCTCTGAATATCAGCCAAAAACGTGTGTAGAGGTACGTTTTGATATTTAAGGGTTGCATTTTTGCTTAATTGATCGTTTTGAGCAAAAAGTGTATTGGAAAATATAAGAATAAAGATGTATAATGCTTTTTTACTAAGGCGTAGCTTCTCTATGAAGCCTTTAAGCGGCCTTGTTTTGTATTTCGGTCTCATCTCAGTGTTGAGTTTGGTTAATTATTTTCTGAAAAGTTGTATAAATCTTAAAATCTAAGCCCTGCAGATGCACCTACCCACATTTTTACATTGGTATCATTGTAGGTTTCATCAAATAAATCGTAAACAGGTAGGGCAGAGCCTTTGTATTCTTTGTTTTTATTGGTAGCTACAGATACGTTGAAGCTTGGTGCCAGAAAAACCGATGTTTTTGGTGTGATATTCTTTGCAAACACAGTTCTAATCTGGTGTATGGCGTTGTAGGTGTCGTTATCAAAAGTGTATCCTTTCTCCAAAATTTGCCACGAAACAGCCTCAAGACTGAAATCATATCCTTTTCCCATATCCCAACGAGAACCGATACCAAAGGCATAGCCCCAAGCCAATTCGTTTTGAAAGAGATTGGCACCTGCTCCAAACTGTGTGTAGAATTTCTTTACACCCAATTTGAATAATGCTTGCGGCTGAAACACATCCGATGCGCCCACTTCCAGTTTGTAATAGCCATTTCGGGCTATGGTGAGGAAGCCAATCGGCAATGCTTTGGCATTTACAGTGTCATATATATTTACAAAGCCTATGGCAAAGCCTTTTTTGAACTTATCTGCAATGTTTACAAATCCTATGTCTACGCCAGTTCTATCGCCTGTATTAGCATTTACAAAACCGAGCGTGGTAGCCTTGCTGTCGCCATCGTTGGCATTTACAAATCCGGCATCAAAACCTTTAAAATTGCCTTCGTTAACGTTTACAAAACCAAATCGAGCCCCACGAACACTGTCTGTATTAATATTGACAAACCCAAATTGAGCTCCTTTGCTGCTACCGTTGTTTATGTTCACATAGCCAAACTCAGCCCCGTCCATATTTCCGTTGTTCACATTGACAAAACCAAACTGTGAGCCTTTTACAAAACCATTGTTGCCATTAACATAGCCTATTTGAAGTCCATCGAAGTTTCCGTTACTCAAATTCACATATCCAATGTCCGCACCTTTGGCATCTCCACCTATATAGTTTATAAATCCCAGTGCCAATCCACCGTCATAATAGCCATTTACCACGTTTACGAAGCCTACAGCCGGATACTTAAATCCGGCAGGCAAATGATTGTAGGCCACAGTGTAGAAATACATTTTTGATTCTAAACCCACTTTTGTAGTGTCTGTTGTTTTCAATACCGTACGCAGCTTGTTTGCCAATTCAGAGATTCTGTCGTTGAGTTTTTTAGACTCATTTTTTAAATCTTCCACTACAATTTTACCTTCAACCGCTACGGTATCTCTTTTTGGCTGTACAGCGTTTGTGCTAATGCTGTCTATGATTTCAGTTAACCTAATAACTTCGTTTTTAAGCGACCTGATGGAGTCGGCCAATAGCTCTATTTCGGCTTGCCTTATTTCCATTTCTCTTTGGTAGCTGTTGTTCGAAGCCGTGGCCATGGGCACTATTTGGCTTTCGCGGGCAGCTTTAGGCTTCGGTTTGGCTTTTTTTATCACTATTTGTCCTTCCACAGCCACGCTTTCCAATTCTAAATCTTTCAATACTTCTTCCAAAACCCATTTCAAAGGCTTGTTTTTAGCTACCAGGCTCACGGGGCGGTTTACAGGCACATTCATGCTTGAGTAGGAAAAACCTACGTTGTACCTGTCGCGCAGGTCGATAAATACCTTTTCCAGTGGTGTATTAATGTATTTTACCGACACATTTTTTTCCATAATATCTTGTACTTGCAATTGTGCATTTGCTCCAAGGCAAAGCAATAGCAGGACAAGGTTTGTTAACTTCCTCATCTTTATGAATAATTAATATTAAAACTTTGAAAATAAGCTACTTACATCCTTTTCCGGAAATAATGTAGTGGTTGTGAGTGGTTTGAAAAGTGAGGTCAAGCGACACAGAAAGCACTTTTAGCACCGTGTTGATGTCGGCATTGGCAAAGCTGCCTGTAAATCGGCAATTGGCAATGGTTTCATCTTCAAAGTCGGCAGTGATTCCGTATTTTTCCTCTAGCTCTTCAAATATTTCTGAAAGCCTCACATCGTTGTATTGAAGCAGCGTTTCTTGTATGGCTTCTTCGTGTTTAGCCTCCAGAAGTATTGAAAAGTTTTTTGTATTCAGCGAAGCGCTGTCGCCCGGCAGTAAATACACTTTCTTATCAGTTTCTTTGGCCGGAGCAAAAGCTACTTTACCTGTTTTTACTTTTACGGAGACAAAGCCCTCGCTTTCGTAGCCGCGCACGGTAAACGATGTGCCCAACACCTCGGTGACAGACTGGCCGCTAAATACTTTGAAACTACGTCCTTTAGATTTTCTCACCTCAAAGAAAGCCTCACCCGAAAGTGTCACTTGTCTTTCTTGGTTATTGAAATCTGCCGAAAACGACAATCTGCTGTTTTCTCTCAGCCAAATAAGGCTGCTGTCGGGCAGCATTATTTTGGCTTCTTCACCGCTGGCGGTAGTGTACACTTGGTTTATTTCGTATGTAAATAACATGGTTGCCAAATAACTTAGTCCAATCATTAAAACTATGGCTGCTGCCGCTTTCCACACCGTAGCCAATGGAGGAAAGAAAGCCAGCAATTTGCCTTTTTTAGCCGATGCTGATTGAAATTTTTGTTTTACCAGTTTCCAATCGGCTTCTGCATCGGGTGCAAAATCATCGGGGAGTTTCCCCATTGCTTCCCACACTTTGGACAGACGCTCAAAATTGCGCTTATTCTCAGCATCTGCTTCCATCCACGCCAAAAGCTGTGCTTCTTCCCAGGGTGAAGCTTCTCCCCTCAGGTGTTTGGCTATCAGGCTTGTGTGTGTTTGTGTGAGCATATTCATTAGCTAATTTGTGTATGGTACAGTTTGAAAATCGTTTACCCCTACGCTGTAGAGAAAAAATTATTAAAATAAATCAATTTTGACCATTCTTAGTACACATAATTACCTATAATCAACTCATTATCAAATACTTAAATCCGAATCAAAAATATTATCAAAAAAACTAAGCTGAAAGTATTTTTAGGCAAAAGGCTTGAAAAAAGAGGCGAATGGTAAGTCCGAGTAGGCTAAGTTTATGATTTAGGTTCGGTAAATTGTTTTTGTAGAATACATAAATTGCAAGAAAGTTGCGACTTTGCACCCAATACCAACAATAAGAAACAAAAAAAGTCGTCAGTTGCACACAGACGACTTTTGGAAAAGTTAATAAAAACTTATTTTTTGTTGGTAAACTGATAAACTACTCCCAAAGCAAGAGCTTGGCTCAGTTGCACATTCAGGTTTTGGTCTTGGTTGTAAAATAATACGCCTTGTAGGTTAACATTCACAAATTTAGCCACCTTGGCTGTGAGTATTCCATCTATACGGTTTGTGCTAACGGCCAAATTTTCGTATGCAGAGAAATATTGGTAAATAAGCTTCAAATTGAGGTTTTTTGCTAAGTCTTTGTCAAACTTCATCACCACATTACAACCAATTTGATTTCTAATTTTTGAGCCTATTTTCACGCCATAGCTTACCGAATCTTTTCCATTGAATATAACCGTAGTTCTTTGGACTGTTTCGTCTATCACAAAAGTTTGGCGAAAAGCCACAGGACCAAAACGAGATGAAAAATAAGGAACAGGTTTCCACTCCAAACCGGCTGCCTCATCTAAATATCCGGGCGCTAAAAAATTAGAGCGAAGTTCTACAGTATCTCTCACCCCAATATTACTTGCCCCTTTTGATTTGGCAAAACTATAACCTTTATCGAATTGAGAATTGAAAAGCACTGAACCAAACAGACCCAAGTTGGGCGATATGGCATAGGCATATTTATTATCAAAAAATATACGATCAAGGTTTTTTCTCCATGTGGGTATCAAATTTGCCTCTGTGTAAGAGCGCCCATATTGCAATTGCAAATCGTTCAAAATACTGTGCTTATACTTTACATACTCCGATTTGGTAAACAAAAAAGCTGAAACTGCGGCATTTGCCACAGCACCTTGTGCTATTTTCCATTCTGCATTAAAAGCAGCTTGGTTTACGTTTACTCCAGCAGAGAAATTTTTATTCCAATAAGTAGTGTCTTTGATTTGGGCATTGACTGAAATAAATATTCCCAATAAAATCACATTTAATAAAAATGATTTTTTCATAAAATTAGGCTTTGAAGGTGGTAGCGTTTAGTGTCAAAGGCAAAGTAATGTATAAATTATTAAAAAAACATACTTTTATCGATGAGATAGTAAAAAAATGGGCACAAAAAAGCCCCCTTTTTCGGGGGGCTAAAATTTTAAATGTAAAATATATTAAAAGCGATGATTAAACCACTTTTACATTCACTGCATTTAGTCCTTTTTTACCTTCTTGCAAATCAAACGTTACGTTATCGCTTTCTCTTACCTCGTGTACAAGACCTGAGATGTGTACGAAATACTCGTTGTTTGATGATTCGTCTTTAATAAAACCAAAACCCTTGGTCTGATTAAAGAACTTTACTGTTCCATGATTCATATATAAATATTAAAATAATTCTCTAAAGGTAGGCTTAATTTTTACCAATAACTAATTATTTCTATTATTTGATATTTTTTTGTTGGTAAGTCTTATTGAGAATTGAGGATATTGTTGGGTTTACTGTACACCAATTGCATCAAAAAGATGTTTTTCATAGCAAAAGCAGCCTCGCAATAGCACAAATAATAATTCCATTTTCTGATAAACTTTTCGGAATAGCCTAGTTTTTTCACTTCTGTAAGCTTTGAATTAAAATTTTTGTGCCAAATATTAAGGGTTTTGGCATAGTCTTGCCCAAAATCTACCAAATCTACTAAATTGAGATTGCCTGCTTTGTTCACAGCTTTGTTGATGGCAGCCACGCTGGGCAATAAAGAGCCAGGGAAAATATGTTTTTGAATAAAATCTACATTTCGTTTCAGTTCTTCAAATCGGCTATCGGCACAGGTGATAACCTGCAAGCCAAGCATACCGTTTTTGTTGAGAAGAGAAGTGCATTTGGCAAAATAGGTGTCCAAATATTTCGCTCCTACAGCCTCTAGCATTTCTATAGACACTATTTTATCATAGCTTCCTTCTATGAGCCTGTAATCTTTCAAATGCACATTCACCCTATGGCTCAAGTTTTCTTCTTTCACTCTCTGAAGGGCATACTTGTATTGCTCCTTAGATATAGTGACGGTATCGACCGTGCAGCCATAATATTTGGCTATGTGAATGGCATTGCTGCCCCATCCTGAACCTATTTCTAGTACTTTGTCGGTGGGTTTGAGTTGTAAAGCTTGGCAAAGTCTATCGTATTTTTGGTATTGTGCTTCCTCTAGCGACATGTCGGGCGAGGTAAATCGGGCACTAGAATAGGTCATAGACTTATCGAGCCACAGGCTGTAAAAGTCGTTTCCCAAATCATAGTGTTCGGCTATGTTTTTCTTAGAACCCAAAAGTGTATTTTTTCTTCCGGCATGATATGCTTTATTCAGCCATCGAAACATATTGACAGTGAGCTGTTTAACCTTTGAGCCCGACATGAATGAGGCATGCTCAAGGTTCAAAATGAAAAAACTGATGACAGCTGTGATATCTGTCGTTTCCCAATCGCCATCCATGTAGGCTTCGGCAAACCCAATGTCGCCATACATAGCACCTTTGTAAAAGAAATCTTTGTTCACAATAGTGATGTCGGCAGAAATTTGCCCTGAACCATCGCCTATGTGATGCACCTCTCCTGAAGGCAGAGTAAGTGTGAGCCTTCCTTTGGGTAACGAAATAAGTGCTTTTAAGCAAAATTTCTCAAAAAGTCCGGGTTTACGCAACAGCTTCTGTTCGTTGAGGCTCCTGGTAAGAGTTTCCATAAGTAGTGTTCGAGTTAATTAGTGTTAAATGCGGTCTATAAACTCCTCTTTGGAGTTCAGTATAATCTTTTTTACGAAAATATCCTATTTTTTTAGTCCACAGTTTTAATGCCTCCCAATGTATGGATGCTATTATCTTGACTGTGACCAAGGGAATGGACACGAAATAAACCAGCAAAGCAGCATCGGTAAGTTTAATACGTTTTGCATTTATCCCAGTTTTTATGATCAATCCTGCTTCGTCTGTGTCGTCTATTGTCACTTTCCATTCGTTTTTTATGGGAATAGACAAATGAAAATTAAAAGAAGCATCATGGGCGATGAAGGGTGATACATAAAAATATTTTGTGGTTGATTTTTTAAATATATTGTCATTAAAATACTCATTTTCAATTAGATAAGGCTTTAGCTCACCAAATGTGTTGCACACTTCCACCACTGCACAATAAGGTTTATTTTCTTTGTCAAACACATAATAAAACGAAACGGGATTGAAAATATAGCCTGCCGTTTTCACATTGGTAAAGAGCAATATCTTTCCAATTTTCTCATCATCAACGCCATTTTGTTTGATGTAGTTGATAATATTTTGTTTTACCGCATGTGCTTCATTCTGTTGCAAATGGTCTTTGTCTCTGAAGTTGAACAAATTGGCTTTGTTGTAGCTCAATAAAAAAAACTTGTTTTTGAACACTTCCAATTCATCTAAGTCAATACAAAACATATAAATTTTATATTGAAAGAAGTGTTTTTTGGGCCTCAACCTGTGATGCCACACTTCGCAACTGTATATCGCTGAATTTAGGTCCATACAGGTATTTCTACGAGTTTTTTGCTCATTTCGACTGCCGAAGCCAAAGCATCTTCATGAAAACCATATTTGAAATAGCTTCCGCAGAAATAGGTATTGTTATCTTCTTCATTGAGCATTTGTAAATGTCTTTGTGCATGCATGGCCTCTACGGTGAAAACCGGGTGTTCATAGTGGATTGTTTTCAATTTCTTGCTTTCAGCCACCAATCCGGGGTCGTTGATGGACAAAAAATAGTCTACCTTGTCTGAAATGCCTTGTAGACGGTTCATGTAGTATACGCAATGCGGTATGGTTTCACCGTCTATTTGATCTATTCTATAGTTCCAAGCAGCCCAACAAAGTTTGTTCTTGGGCATCACCGATGCGTCTGTATGTAGTGTGGCTATATTTTTTTGATATTTGAATGGAGAAAGTAGTCGTTTTTCGAGTATTGTGCCGTCATTCCCCAAAATCTCAAGAGCTTGGTCGGCATGACAGGCGAATATTACTTTGTCAAAATGGTGTTTTTCTCCATTTTCGAGAACGATGTCTATATGGTCAAGATTTCTTTTTACTCCTGCGACTTTAGCATTAACATAAATTTTATTTTTAAAAGGAGTAATGAGTTTATCTCTGTACTGGTGGCTACCATGCTCCACTGTGTACCATTGAAATTGGGTATTTAAACCCAAAAAGCCATGATTTTTGAAAAAACGAACCAATGACAAAATTGGGAAAGTGAGCGACACATCTGTAGGGGTGCTCCAAAGTGCCGATGTCATCGGTAAAAGATATTTCAAAGTAAAATCCTTGCTATATCCCTTTAATTCGGTATATTCTTTTACCGACATATTTTGATATGCCGTTGACTCCAACACCTCAATACTTTCTTGGTTGAACCGATTGATTTGTAGCAGAAAACGTATATAAGAGGGATTTAATATGTTTTTACGCTGCGCAAACAGGTGGTTTAAGCTGCTACCGCAGTACTCTAAGCCTGTGGGTATGTACTGCACGCCAAACGACATATCGGTCTTTTTTATTTCTACCCCCAACTCTTTGAACAAATTGCACAAATGAGGGTAGGTTTGATAGTTGAACACGATGAATCCGGTATCAATAGGCAACGAAGCATCGCCTTCTTTTACCATGACTGTATTGGTGTGGCCACCCACATAATTATTTTGCTCAAAAAGAGTGATGTCGTATTTCTTTTGGAGAAAATGTGCAGCGCCCATTCCGGCTATTCCTGTTCCTATAATGGCAACTTTGGACATATTTAAGTGTTTTTTTGATCTTTTTTAATTTTTACGCAAAGAAGCTGAGTATGCAGAGTTTTTGATTTTTCACCTTTTACTTGTCATTTGTCACTTGGTTCACACAGAGAAACAGAGAGCGCAGAGTTTTTACTTTACTTATCTTTTCTTTGTATCACTTTATGCTTCTTCGTGAAACTCTGTGTTATAACTTTTTCTCGCAGAGAAGCGGAGAACGCTGAGTTTTTATTTTTTTACTTATCACTTGTCACTTGTTACTTATCACCTACCTTCCCCTAAGGTCCTATTTCCGGAAAGTTTAGTTTTACGGTTTCGTTCTTTCCAAGTTCGTTGCTTAGGTTGGCTATGCCCTCGTAGTTGAGTATTCGCTTCGTTTTGTTGTCGTATATAATTTTTATGGGCGTTAGCAATAAGCGAAACAGAAAATTGTCTAATTCTAAATATAATAACGATGCTTGATGATTTTGGTATATCAAATCTTGTTTTTTACTGATTCGCATGGTGAAATAGTCCATTTTTGAAGGACTTACGAAATTGAATGTCAATATTTCGTTTTTCATTAATCTATCCCAATTTAGCTTCACGAAATAATTAAAGCCTCCATCTATCACCACAGGTTGGGGCACAGAAAAGGTTTTTGAAGTAGGTTCGGCCTCTTTGTCGGTGTATTGGTAGTAAACCGTGACTTTATCGGCTTTTATTTCTGCCCCCTCGCGATATTTGGCCCTGTAGTCTTCCAGTTTGTAGGACGGAGAGGTGTAAAAGTTGTCGAAATCAAGCGTTTTACAGCCTATTTTCTTTCCCGACAGGTCTGTGTAAATGATTTCTGTCGTTTTGTGCTTATCGCCCAAAGCCACCTCGTTGTGGGTTTCGGTGTAGAAATATTCACCTGATTTGATGGTGAAGGCCTTGCCTGAATAGCTCAATACATGTTTTTCAGATTTATCGCCTGCAAATGCACCATTGATAATTCCTGAAAACAAGCAAACTACTATAAGTGATATACATTTTTTCATTTCAAATCAATTTTGTTTGGTGAATAAATAATGACTTACAAACCACTCGTTTCCTCCACCATAGCCCCAAAGTTCAGCACAAGACATAAAGAAAATGCGCCAATAAGCCCACCATTTTTTGGCTTGATGTTTTCCATAAGCCTTCTCAAAAATGGGCATGATTTCGGATTTGTGTTTGTCCATATTTTGAAGCCAATGTTCGCTCGTTTGAGAGTAATGGCGGCCATTCACACGCCAATGTTTTTCTATTTTAAGTTGTTTTTGAAAATACAATAACATATAGTCCGATGGCATGGTACCTCCTGTGAAAAAATATTTCGACATCCAGTCGGTCTCGTCTTTCACTTCGAACAAATAGGTGTAGTTTCTATGGGTGAAAATGTGTACGAACAATTTTCCCTGCGGCAAAAGAAAATTGGCTACTTTGTCCATCAAAGCTTCGTAGTTGCGCATGTGTTCAAACATTTCGACCGAAACCACACGGTGAAACTTTTTATCGATTTCAAATGAGTTAATATTGGCTGTGATAATAGTGAGGTTTTTTATTCCTCTTTTTTCAGCTTCGGTATCAATATATGCTTTTTGAGTTGTAGAATTAGAAACGGCAGTAATGTTGCTGTTTGGGTATTTTTTAGCCATGTAAAGCGACAAAGAACCCCAACCGCAGCCTAGTTCCAGTATGTCTATGCCATCTGAGAGTCTTGCTCTTTGGCAAGTGATTTCTAGCATTTTGTCTTCAGCTTCAGAGAGCGATTCCTTACCTGTATCATAGTAGCAACTGCTATATTTCAGGTTTTTTCCTAATACATATTTGTAAAATTCAGTAGGAACTTCATAGTGTTGCTCGTTGGCTTCGGCTGTGTTTACGGCAATAGGGCCTGATTTGAGTTTTTCAAAGAGTGAAAGAAAATGAAATTGGTTTTGTTCCACGTCTCCATGTTGTTCGTCTCGCAGGCGTTGAGTAAGCAACTTTCTTATTTCATTTCTTATAAGAAAATCGGGAATCAGATTGTTTTCAAGTAAAGAGTCGTACCACATATTTTTAAAAAGTTGCCATATCTACGATAAGGCGTTTGGTTTTGGATTTCAAAAAGTTGAAAAAAGTAAAAATATTTATAAGATTTTAACCGCTAAAAGTGGGATTTGTTCAGAATAGTCTAAAAATAAGTTGATTAGAGGGTTATAATTTTGAACTCGTCTCTCTTTTTCTCAGGCAAAAAAGCAGTGGTCACTGAGAGATTGTTATTGAAATATTGGGTTGAATCTGAAATCAGAAATTTCTCTTAACTAAATGAGACTGACTTGTTATTCCATAAATGCTAATCATCAAAAAGCAAAAAGCAGGAACTATATATGAAAAATGTACGGAAAAATTATCTGCCAAAAGACCTTGTAAAGGAGGGAAAAGTGCCCCACCGGCTATGGCAATGCTGACCAATGCAGAACCTTGGTTGGTAAAGCCGCCCAATCCCTCAATAGCCATACCAAATATTGTGGGAAAAAGTGCTGCCAGGAAAAAGCCTATCAAAATCATAGGAAATGGGAATAAATAAGAAGGGTTGACTATTACCATAATTACCAACATTACTATTATGCCCGAAAACACGCCTATCACCTTGCCTGCTGAAACATACTTTAAAATATAAATAGCTGCAAAACCTCCCACCCCGGCCAAAATGTAGTACCACGATAAGTATATACCGGCTTCACTCATGTTTGCTTTTGTTTCTAAACAATAATTTATAAAAAATGAAGCTGTACAGGCTTCCGCACCGACATAAAAAAACATAGCCAAAGCTCCCCAATAGAGCTGTTTGATGGTAAATGCTTTTTTTATGATTGAACTAAAAGACGAATTGTCAATATTTTCATCTTTATAAGAAGGCATATTCAGCAGTTTCATAGCAAAAAGCAATACCACAAAAACAATGGCTAGAAGCAAATAAGGTAAATAAATTAAAGGCTGGTCGTTAGTAGAAGTTCCTACCAGATAATTTCCCAAAACGGGTGTAATAGCATAGCCAATTCTAGAGAAAACTTGAACAAAATTGATTCTAAGCTGACTTTGTTCTGGCGGACCTAGCAGGGTGGCATAGGGATTTGCAGCCACATTTAAAATCATAATTCCAGTAGAAATAATAAAAATAGCCCCCAGCAAGACTGAGAAAGAAGAAAATATATACGAAATGTAAAAAGTTAAACAACCTGTCACCGTAATGACAATGGCTGATACTACCGACAGTTTGTATCCATATTTGTCTACCAACCTTGACACCCAAAATGGAAATGGCAGGTATACAAAATAAAAAGTTAATTGGATGAGTGTGGCTTGAAAATAGCTTAATCCAAAGTAATCTTTTGCATAGGGAAAAATGACATCGTTCATGCAGAACAAAGCACCAACCACAAAAAAAACGAAGGCTAACAGCCAAATGGATTTATTTTGCAACATATTTTTTGTTTTTTCTCGCAGAGGGGCAGAGCACGCAGAGATTCTTTTAAATCATTAAGGAATTAAGGTTATTAAGATTTTGCTTCAAATAATTTTTCATTTTAGCATATATTCTCTCGCTGAGAAATAGAGAACGCAGAGTATCACCCTTATTAGCTTTTGCTTTAACTTCTTACTTTGTGCCTCTTTGTGGTTCTTTGTGTAGCTCTGTGTTATAACTTTTTTTAAACATTGATTGTAAATATAAATACGATGAATGCAGAGACTCTTTTTAAAAACCATTAAGAAATTAAGGTTATTAATATTTGCTTCAAATAAATTTTCATTTTAACATATATTCTCTCGCTGAGAAACAGAGAACGCAGAGTATTATCCTATTAGCTTTTGCTTTAACTTCTTACTTTGTGCCTCTCTGTGTAGCCCTGTGTTATAACTTTTTTAAAACATTGATTGTAAATATAAATACGATGAATGCAGAGACTCTTTTTTAAAACCATGAAGGAATTAAGATTTCGCTTAAATAAATTTCATTCTCACATTTATTTCCTCGCAGAGGAGCGGAGTACGCAGAGTTTTTTACTTTTTACTCTTTACACATTTTTCATGCTCTGTATTGTCAATTAAGCACTTTTCTTCTGTCCGGCAAGCTGCCCACCGTCTATTACAATGGTTTGTCCTGTCATAAAACTACTTTCATTACTTGCCAAAAACAGAAATGCAGGTGCCACTTCGTCTACAGTACCCGTTCTGTTGAGTGGAATGTATCGGTCAGCAAAATTTGCCGCAAACTCAGGTGAATCTATCTCCATAGACATTGGGGTACTTATGTAGCCCGGACAAACAGCATTGACCCTTATACCCAAGTGGGCTAGTTCTATCGCCATTGTTTTGGTGAGCATCACCACCCCACCTTTTGAGGCATTGTAATGAGCGTAACCTGCCTCTCCATCGAGCCCATTTTTGCTAGCCATATTCACCACGACACCACTTTTTCGCTTTGCCATGTGTCTACACACCGCTTGCGACACAAAAAACATCCCAGTGATGTTTATATCCATAATTTTTCGCCACTCCTGCTCTTCTATCTCTAAAAATGGAGTTTCTGATGCTATTCCGGCATTGTTAATCAACACATCGATTGGTGCTATCTTCTCCACACTTGCTACAGCCTCCGAAACATCATTTTTTATACTAATATCTACTGGATAGGTATATACTCTTTTTGTGGTTTGAGACAATATTTCTGTCGCTTTTTGTAAATTTTCTTTGTTGTAATCAAAAATTGAAATCAAAGCCCCCTCTTCGGCAAATTGACGAGCTATTTCAAAACCGATGCCCCTAGCACCACCCGTAATGAGTACATGCTTGTTTATAAACCTATTTTTTGACGCCATAAAATTAATTTTGTTTACAAAAATAGCTTATTTTTGTCATCATTTTTGGTTTTTATTTTACTTTTAATGCAGTGTAAACTCAAATCATCGAATTATCTTTTCTTTAAAAATATGAAAAATAGCAGATTGTGCCATATTGCTTTGATTTCTGTTGTTGTCATTGGGAGGGTTTTTGCCCAAACCGCCCCTATGTATGACCAAACAAAAGACGGTTTTTTGGTATTTCACCCTATAAAAACTGATGCATCAGGGAAAATACTGCCTTGGAATAATTCCAATCCGGCTTTGGCGTATGATGAAATCGTGAAGCTGACATGGAATTTTTGGGACACCATGCGTACCGACCTCAACGGATTGCCCTATTATATGAACCATCAGGTATGGCGACCCATAGTAAACGACCCAAGAGGGCTTGGTGGCGACCAATTGGCCATGGCTTTATCATCTTTTCAGCTCTTGTACATGTATTCCGGAAATGAAAGGGTAAAAGAAAATATGAAATTCATAGCCGAATACTATCTTACTCACGGGCTTTCTGCCGAAAATGATGCTTGGCCAAACATCCCTTTTCCTTACAATTCATTTATTTATTCGGGAAAATATGATGGAGATATGGTGATTGGCAAAGCATTTACTCAGCCCGATAAGGCAGGGGCATTTGCTTGGGAATTATTAAAATTATACCAAATGTGCAAGCAACGCTGGTACAGCCATGCCCATGAAGATTTGTATTTAGATTATTGCATAAAAATAGCGAATACGCTGGCTCAAAAAACAAAAAATGGTGACGCAGAAAATTCACCATTGCCTTTTAAAGTAAACGCAAAAACGGGTGATGTGGGAATATTAAAATCAAACGAAGGAAACGGTATAAAAGCTTTGAGTTCGGGTTACACTACCAACTGGACAGGCACGCTTTTGTTATGGGAACATTTGATAAAAATGAAAGCAGGAGACACAGCTCTTTACAAAAAAGCCCACCAAAGTATAATTCAGTGGATGAAAACGTATCCTTTAAAGACAAACAAATGGGGGCCTTTTTTTGAAGATGTGCCCGGCTGGTCTGATACACAGATAAATGCGGTGACATTTGCCCAATACATCATGACTCATACTGAATTGTTTCCAAATTGGAAAGCCGATGTTAAAGATATTTTTAATTGGGTTTACGGGAAATTGGGCAATAAAACATGGGAAAAATATGGAGTATTGGCCATAAATGAACAAACTGCTTACGAAACTCCCGGGAACAGCCACACATCAAGACAAGGCTGTGCCGAACTTCAGTATTCAATGCTTACCAACGATACTTTGCTCAAAAATGAAGCCATAAGAAAACTCAACTGGGCTACTTACATGGTTGATGGCGATGGTAAAAATTGCTACCCCAGAGATGAAGTATGGCTCACAGACGGCTATGGAGACTACATAAGGCATTATTTGCGAGCCATGGCTTATTATCCTGAACTATGTCCCACAAACAATTCTCATATTATTTATAGCAGCGACATTATAGCCCAAGTAGATTATGCACCCGATGTAAACAAAAAAAATGCGCGATACATCAGCAAGGAAGAGGCCAAAACCATTAAAATTTACTACAATACCTATCAAAACAAATCAGTAGAATATATTAGAATGGCAAAAAAGCCAGAGCAAGTGACTTTGGACTGGAAACCGATTCCCGAAAACAGTAAGCTAACAGTAAATTCATGGACATGGATACCCCTACAAGAAGGCGGATTGCTAAAAATCTATAAAGACGGGTATGAGGTAAAGGTGTTTTAGGGAAAGTTAGAACAATGGCGAAGACAATAATATACATTAGAAATTAAATGCAGTATAAAACTTTTTAGATAAAAACAATGCCTTTTCAGCTAAAAATTAGCATACTTTTAATTTTAAAGTAACTTTGCTATATGGAAACTGTTTTGATACAAATAAACAACAACAAAGCATATAGACTTTTAGAAGACTTGGAGGATTTGCACATCATAAAAGTGCTTAAAAAAAATACACCAATTGTGCAAAAACTCTCAGATAAATATGCAGGTAAGCTCCCATCAGATGTTGCAGACGATTTACAAAACTATGTAACCCAAAGCCGTAACGAGTGGAACAACCGAACTATTTGATTGATACTAATTCTGTAATTGATTATTTAGGTAAAAAAATGCCTACTGAGGGCATGGCTTTTATGGATGGCATAATTGATGCTGTGCCTTTTATTTCTGTAGTTACCAAAATAGAAGTGCTTGGGTACAATGCTCCACAACAACATTACAAACTGCTTACTGATTTTATGAATGATGCTACTGTGTTAGACCTAAGCACATTAGTAGTTGATGCAGCCATTGAGATACGCAAAAAGCATAAAACCAAACTACCAGATGCCATCATAGCAGCAACCGCTCTTGTTTATGATTTCATACTAATTACTAGAAATACTGCAGATTTTAAAAATATAGATGGGATAAACATTCTAGACCCTTATTCTATTTAACAAATTTGTAATAAAGCAAGTTTTTTCGACCGTTTTGTTATATATAATGTTATTGATTTCGTTTTTATGTCGGGAGTTTCCTCCCAACATAATTAAAAAAGCTGAATAATTCCTGTTGCTAATCTTTTTTATAAAACACAGTAAAATACGAACCATTTACTTGTGTGCGAACTGACAAAGTATCGCCTTGGATGTATAGTGACAAATCGGTAGCAGTGGCATATCCGTATGCGCCTGTTCTTAAATCAAATGTTTGAACCCTGCCCACCATTTCATAACCTTTTTTCGTACCATTGATCTCTACCGTATCGCCTTCTACACGAGTATTATTTACAGAAAACGTAGCATAGGTTTCTACAGCCCCATCACAAGAAGTAGCGCCTTCATTTGCAATCATTTTAAGGGTCAAGTCTCCATAGAATTTCTCGAAAGTGATAAAATTATCCAGCGAACATCCGCTTACGGTTCCTATGGAAGCTCCGGCAATGCTCCATTTTGGATACTTTAATAAATACGGAATCAAGGATTTACTGACATTTACTTCCACAGGCGCAGGCTTCGTAATGTTGTCAATTATATAGGGTGAAGTGCTGCTAAAAGCTGATAAATTATTCAAATAGTCTTTTTCTGCTACTACTATATAGTTTCTAGAGGTGCTCGTACCCAGAATGCTTTTTACTGATATTTGGGCATAACCTCTGCTGTCAGCAATGGCAGTAGCAAGCGGCAAATCGTTTTGGCGTTCGGACTGAGCGTTATTGAAACTGTAGATAGACACTTTTGCGCCTGCTATACTATCTTTCGCTCCAGAATTGTAGTAGCGATACACTTTTACTGTGAGCATTTTTTCTTCTTCAGCAGGTTTTGTAGGTTCGGCATCTTCTTTTTTGCAAGAGAAAAGCAGTGTAAAAAGGCTTAGAGCAACAGCTAAATATGTGGTTGAGTACATTGTTTTCATACGATTTCGGTCTGTTTATAGTTTAAAAATGGCAATGACTATATTTT
>ERZ1066134.438-NODE-438-length-21834-cov-7.672758_pt1 | contig 21834 bp, 15 predicted proteins | sample MGYA00382781_ERZ1066134 | MGnify/ENA primary metagenome ERZ1066134 (study PRJEB33369, sample SAMEA5778364) | biofilm metagenome | biome: Industrial cooling water; feature: Water cooling tower basin; material: Biofilm | place: United Arab Emirates | collected... | reverse complement strand
GTCATTAACTAGGGCAACAGATGTGTTAGCAGAAGACCAAATAATCCTTTTGTTTCCTGCATTTGAAGGCATCACAACTGCTGAAAGACTAGTAGATTGTAAAAATGACAATGTAAACTCTTTTGGGGAAATGGATACAGACGACACGGGCACAATGTCAGCAAATGAGGTACCGGAAAGTGAGTGTGAAAAAACCGTTTGATATATTGTGTTAAGTATGGTATCTCTTACTGCATTGGGTATCGTACCATAATTACCCGGCACAACCAAACCACGGGGGTCTTGCTTGTATATTGTAGCAAAAAAAGTTGCTCCCACTATAAACTGCCCAACATTATTAAAATGGCCTGCGTCAACATACACATCCCAAATGCTAGTGAAGCCCGGCACACTCCCTGCGTCCATTTTGTTATTCAAATTATACATTACCTCTCCTACAGGAATCATATTAGTTGGTTTGCTTGTGAGATTAGCTGCACGTAAAGCATTTGTAAGTGTGGTATATTGCGAACGAACTTGTCTTGTTTCTGCGCCTTGCACAAATTCTCCATCCCAAATTTTACGCCAATCAGAAGCTGTAGCTACTACACCCGATACGCTCGATGGTGCCGAGGGCCACTTCATACCATTTGGAATTCTACAATGGCGCTGATAAATGAATGGCTGAATGTTTGGGCTTTTAATTTTTGCTAGGTTTATGAAATTGCTGGCCATAGCTATATCGCCTTGGTCGCCATCTAGCGGTGCGTTGAACGGTTGAAGCGTTATGGCATCCCATTCGTAGTTAGCCAAAGCATTAGGATAATATCCGTAAGGGTCTTCTTTAAATGCCGAATTAGGATTGTTCCAATTAAAGGCCAGTGATGCGCCCAACACAACACTTCTGCTCCAAATATGAGAATTGCCCTTTTGATTAGCGATAGATTGTAGCCCGAGATAGTTTACTTGGTCTGTCGTACTATTACCTACCAAAAATACTCTTTGAGAAATTTGAGCGAAAGAATAAAATGGCAACATTATTACCAAACAAACATAAAATCGAAGTAGAGATAGTAGATTCTGCTTTTTCACGATTAATGAATTTAAAAACATATTTTAAAGCGGGATAGTAGATTAATATCCAATGCAAATATTATTGTAATAGTCATGAATAATATTATTTTTGTTATATAATTGGTAAATGGAAAGCAATAAAAAATAATTGATTTAATTAATAACAATCTGATAATCAGTCTATTTTTTTCCAATAAAGCGTATATGACACTAAATAAGCTCTTCTTTTCCTTTTGCCTGCTTCTTATTTTTCAAATCGAAGGAGCAACTAAGCCAAATAGTCTTAAAACTCATATCAACATCTTTACAGACACCTCATCATCTATCGATTGCATTTATCAAAAAATAGAAAATGCATCAGTTTCATCTCTCAGCTTTGAGCAGATTATTCGCAACGACTCTATTAGGTATATAAACGTATTCAAAGCAAGTGCTCTGTCAAAAAAAGGCGAAACCTATTGGTTAAAAATCACTGTATTAAACCAAAGCATTCATCCATTGGTCTTGCACACTACTTCGTTTTACGATGCCACACTGTATTATAAAAATGAAAAGGGTGAATGGTCGGTCAAAACGCAGAATATGTACACCCCGTTTTTTAAAAAAGAGCTGCCCGAATTCAATATTTTATTCTCGCTTCCCTACTCAAAAGACACATGTATCTACTATGTAAAGATGAAAAGTTTATTAAGCTCCGGCTTGGGGTTTAGACTACGGAGTACCCAAAATGTATATGTAGGAGCTATTAAAAAACTAGCTACTTATTCGCTAGTAACAGGCATATTACTTTTGGTGCTGATTTACAATATGACACTTTTCTTTAGCAGCTTAGAACGTATATACCTATATTATAGTGGCTATTTATTAGGCATTATAGTTTATGCAAATTTAGCTTGGGGAAGCTTTCAATTTCTAATTTCCTTTTTAGATTATAATTTTTTATACCTCACTGTATGTATCATTTTTTCTACATTTTGTCTAATGCTATACACAAGAAAATTTTTTAACACAAAAGTCATTTATCCTAAACTAGACAGGCTAATACTTATAGTGATGATAGCAAGACTACTTGTTTTTATTGTAGGTGCTATATTCGAAATAGACATTTTGCATGATACACTTGTAGACTTGTTAGCTTTGGTACCATGCCTTTGCCTTGGGCAATACAAGTTTCATAAAGGTGATAAATCAGCAATTTATTTTTTAGTATCATTTTGGATAGTAATCGCAGGGCTTTTATTTAATTCTTCCATTTATAAGCCCCATTTCTTTAACTTTTTTTTAACTCCTAACCTCTTAAATTTTAATTTTTTAGATGCTTTGCTCTTTTCATATTCTATATCTGTCAAAATAAAAATATTGCACTCAGAAAGAGAAGAAGAACACCTAAAAACGATAGAGTTTCAAAAAATAGCTCTTCAAAAGTCTGTAGAAAATGAACTTCTGAAAGAGCGCTACAATCAAGAATTAGAGCAAGCGGTTGCTAGTCAAACAGAAGAGCTATCAAAAGCCAATCAACAATTAGAAAACCAAGCAGCCGAATTGGCTCGTGTGTATGAGCTTTTACAAGTGGATCATAAAAAACTTGAGAATGACATTGAGGTGCTGCGAAAAGCTAGGCTAATGGAAACCAATATGTCATTCATCGATTTTTCCGACACTATAAAAAATGAGGAAGTTGTATACAATTTTATGGCTGGTTTAAAATGGAAAGGCCAATATAAATGTAGAAAATGTGGGTATCGTGGATATTATATGATCAATAAATTCACTCATACATGTAAATGCAAATCTTGCGGGAATAAAGAATCTGCACTATCGAATACTCTTTTGGAAAACGTACATTTCCCATTACAAAAAGCGTTATATATCGCCTATTTGATATACCACAATCCACAAATTCAACTTAGAAAAGTGGCCGATGAACTCCAACTACGTGAAGCCACCTGCTATTCTTTCGCTAAAAAAGTAATTGAGGCATTAGAAACCAAAAAATCAGATAAAATAAAAATCGAAAATTGGACGGGATTACTCACTTAAAATACTCCTTGCATATTTATTTTACTACTCGCAGCAGCTCCACCCAATCAAGTACTTTGGGCTTTGTCTCTTGCTTTATTCTAGAGATAAAATTTCTACAAGTGTTTTCTCTTAAGTCAATTTCTTTTGCCAAACTGCTGGCTACGATTTTATTGTTATGAAAATAGCGGTATGCTATATACAACGACTTTTGCAGAGAAAACTTAGTGCCTTCTAAAATAGTAAAAGCTGTAGCAGATTCGCTGTGATTACAAGCTTTGCATCTTCTCGATAAATTTTGGCTGTCTTCATAGTATTTTTTGTAGCCGCATTTTCTGCATTTGTAGCCATGTTCCCATTTGAGCCCTGCCACCAAGCCTATACAAGCTTTGTCTGAAGGAAATTGAAGTAAAAATTCCTCAAAAGAAACATTGCTCTCCATAATACGCGCCTTTGATAAATTTTCTAAATCTTTCCTTAATCGTTCGTTATCTGCATTTAATAGTTGGTTTAATTGTTCTATCTCATCCGATTGACTTTTTAGTATCCTATTGGCATTTACTAGCTCCAAAGTACGTGCTTCTACTTCTTTTTCCAGTTTTGATGCTAGCTTTTCTTTTAATACTAAGTTTTCGCTGGTTTTTGCCAGTAGCAAATTATTCATATCTAATTGCGAGCGCAGTGCCGATTCTTTTTCCTTTCGCACTTGATTGTAGCGTTCAGTAAGTGTAAATGAAATTAATATCATATCAGCCAGCCATGTATAATGTTTTATCTGTATGAGCTTGAATGAAGGAGATAAATTAAAAAAATATTGTTTATAGATAGATGCAATAGTAAATATCGCATAGCCCCCATTAACTATAATCACAGAAATAAGCATAATTAGAGCTACTTTATTGCCTGATATATAGCTGGAATACAAAGGTGAAATGGTCAAAAGTAATAAGCAAGTATCAATAAGCTCATGATGAAAAATTAAATTGCCTGTCATAGTACCTAGTATAAAAAGTATAATTCTCAAGAATACCGCAATCAAAATTACTTTATCCCACTTTTTAAAATTTGGATGCTGCCGAACCACCGCCCTCACATAGCACAAATAGCAAACAGTGATGGACATAAACGCCAAAGTGTAAAGGCTATATGAAAATTCTATGTTTTTATAAATAGGAAATATGTAATGCGAGATATTGAGAAAATAAATCAACATGCTGGCTAGCAATGCGAAATACCATAAATAAGCCTTATCTCTCAGCCTTAGGTAAAACACTGCATTGTAAAGCAGCAGCACCAGTATGATAGAGATAAAAACACAATAGTAAATATGTTTTGATATAATCTCTCCAATGGATTTATCTACAGGATTCAGTCTCATGCCTAGTCCGGTAGAAACAGGGCTTTTTAATTTGATATAAAATTTAGCTTTTTCGTATTGTGGCAGTAAAAAAAATGGGTCTGTGGATGGAACATCGTTACTAAACACAAAAATATTTTTACTGTACTTCAAGCTGTCAGTTATTAACCCATCTCTTTCTATATACAAAGCAATTGACTCCATTACAGGCGCAAATTCCATCATTATAGGCTTATGGGTTTTGTTTTCATAAAGTAACACCAACCAATAGGTTTCATTAGGTATGGTTCTCCTTGATGCTGCCGGAAGTGTATAAAAAAAACTTGTATCTAATTGGCTAATTTCAAAAACGCTCAAATGATTGAAATCTCTTTTTAATAACAGATAGGGCGAAGGAGATGGTTCTGAAGTATTTTCGATTTTTTGTAATGGAAATGAATTACATTCTATTTGCCAAATCACTGTTATAGCAAATAAAAAACATCTATTAATAGAAAAATATTCCTTAAAGGAAAAAATGCACATAGGATGTAAATTAAAACCCTGTTTATCAATTATTTATAACAATGGGAACAAATTGACGCAGGCACGAGGCAAAAATACAAAATATATTTTTCAAATATACAATTGAATTATATTAAGAAAACTTCGCTTTAAATTTGTTCAGGTCCTTTAATAATAAAATCTATGAAATGCCAGAAAGAAAATGCTAAACCCAACCACAATTTCTACTAGGGCATTCCATTATTCCATTTTAAAATCCATTATATAACAATGAAATTACAATCTACCATCCTATTCTACTCAGCGCTAAACATGCTTATTGTGTTTAGCACTTTTGCTCAAAACGTACCTATCATTGGCAATGCCATTAATACTCAGTTCAATGTAGGTACAGGACGTAATTATTTATTATTTCCAATTGACGATGCAGACATAAATCAGAGTCAAAATTTAACTGTAACAGCTGCTTCTCTGTCTGCTAATATCAGCATTATAGGCACAAATTATGTGCAAGGCTCAAAAATGGCCACAGTTTCATTTACTGAAAAAAATGCTTTAGGCTCGGCTTCGATCACAGTAACTTGTGCAGATGTAGATGGAATTACACAAAAGGAATTCAACCTAAATATTGGCAACTTTTATGCAAAAGGCAATAGATTCAAATTATATGATATTGTATTCTGGAAATACGAAACTCCTGTAGACCAACAGTCTCTATTGGACACCATCATACCATTTGCCGGAACAGCACTAGCCCTTCCGGCAGGTTCTAGTAGAGGGTCTGAAAATGCGGTTGTAGTAAACAAAACAGCATTAACAGTAGGCTTGAGCCTTTTCGCACCCAGTGCTGTACCGGCAGCCAGTGGCACACACAAAGGCTCAGGCTATACCACTAAAGTTGAAGGTATATTTGTTCCCACCATCACCGGTTATTACTATTTTCAGTCTTCACGATTAATAGACTTGCAAGACAGATGCGCATTTGGAATTTTTAAGGATGAAAACTTTACTTATGGCACCAATAGTAATCTATTGGGTCGTTTCCGAACTGTAGAAGACAACAAAGGCACTGATGCTACCATTGTTTATCTCGAAGCGCAAAAGCCTTATGCTTACTACGCAGTAAACTGGGTAGTATTCAATGAGTTCTTTCATATTTCTTATGGTTATATAGGTACTTCGACTGCCTCAGGCGTCTCTTTTATAAATGCAGAGCAAGCCAATATTATTAGTCCGTTATTAACAACCGCGGGCGTGACCAGACCTAACCCAAAATACAATGCAGCAGACCTGATTAACAATATTCCTAGAGTCTCATCACTAACGCTCACAAGACTAGAAGGAGATGTCATTTTCCCGTTTTTTGATAAAACGCCTCCTGCTTCACCTACTAATCTAATAGTGGTTAGAAAAGGGAAAGATCAAATAGAGCTAAAATGGAACACTGCTAGAGACATAGGAAACAGACGAGTAAAGTCATATACTATATATAAAAATGGAATTATTGAAAAGGCGAACATTTTTGATAAAGACACAGTCATTGTTATAAAAAATCTGATTCCCTCTACAGAATATTCATTTGCTGTGGTTTCAGTGGATAATGCCGGAAATACTTCAGAGCTCAGCAATATATTAAATGTGGAAACCTATCCTACGGAAACCACCCCTCCAAGTGTACCGACAGGTGTCACTGCCGCATTGGTGGGCGATATGAGTGCTAAAATCACATGGAATAGCTCCACAGATACACAATCCGGTATATATGGATATAGAATATACGTAGATGGAAATTTGTACACCCCAGATACACTTCTGGCAAATGAAATTATATTAAAAACCTTCCAACCTTCTACATCCCATACGGTAGAAATTGTAGCCATTGACGGAAGTGGAAACGCTTCTGCGAAATCCACTCCTATTTCATTTACGACCTTAAAATACAATCCTGAAACAGCATCGCCCGGGATAAAAAAATTAAGAATGAATATAGGCCTAGATTTCATTGGCAAAAACATGGGCGTAGGCATCAATGGTGATTGGGACAGCCCAACATACTATGAATCAGCTTCTATCGCTTTGCATCAAGAATTGCGCCCCGCACTGATTCGATGGGGAGGCATTACTGCCAATGTACACAGCTATGCTTCCAAATCAGGCACCGGAACTGTTTCGAATATTACTTATGCCAGGTTTTTGAATATGGCTAAACAATTAGGGTGCTATGCTTCCATTTCTGTTGGTACAGACAACAATCCTGCCATCGACTGGAGAAGTGCCCCTGCTGCCACTGCAACCAAATTTATAGAATACCTAAATGGTACAAGTGGTGCTGAATCGGCAAAAAGAACTGCAGAAGGATTTTCACAACCACTCATTTCGGGCCTCAAAGGCTTAATTATTGAATTGGGTACAGAACCTTGGGGAGGAAGCAATCCTGCCGGTACAGACCACAATGCTGATGGATTTGATTCTTATGTCACATACAGGCGTTGGGCAAGACCTTTGGCTGTAGCATTTAAAAATGCACCTTTTTACGACTCTACAAATACTTTCATTGCATATAGTGGACGCGAACCACGCCCTGAAGACAGCTATGGACTTACTCAAACTATGCTTGGTAAATCTCAAGGCAATACAATGGATGCTACTGATGTCATTGATTGGATTAGCCTAGGTGGTTACATGGGTGGAAATTTTAACTATACGCCTGATATTGACCCGGGCAAAACAGAATTAGATTACTATAAAAATGGTATTCAAAAAGTCTATAACAATTTGTTAGGTTTTCGCTCTACATCAGACATAGATTTGTCTTTATGGAATAGAAACCGCCCCTACTTTCTTTATGAATCTAATATGACTAAATCAGAATATGCAGGACGCTTTGGCCAAGCTTTAGTGTTAGCAGACTATTATTTGAGTAGCATGAAAGAAGGTGTTACGTTCCCGGTCGTATTTCAAATGCGAGGTGGTGAATGGGGAATAGTAGAACCTGACGGTACCCGCTTGCCTCTATTTAACGTAGCAAAACTTATTAATCAATATACTAAAGGCGAGATATTGAATACTACAGGCAGCAGTCCGGAGAAAATATACAATTCCACGGGTACTCTTGTGCCACACGACCCTGTGTCAATCAATGCATTTTATGAAAACGGAAAGTACAAGGTTGTACTGGTAAGTCGTGATTTTGAGAACGATTTTCAAGTACAACTCAATTTGCCCGATGGCAAGAGCTTCGCCACATCGGGTCGAGTGTATTCGCTCACGAATAGCGATTTCAGCTCAAAAGCATCTTATATAGACTCTGCTGATATTGCTGTAAACGATAGCATGATTGTATCTGTACCAAAACACAGCATGAAAATATTGGTATTCTCAGGACCTATTTTACCAAACATTCCTTTGGCAATGGGGTATCGAACCTATAAGAAAGCTACTTCTTTCTCTGTAATTTCAGAACCCGATATCACTACGGAAAATACTTTATCAACTCCTGCTTCAATTGAATTTGCCGCAAATATAGTACCAGCTTCTACTCCTTTTAATTCGGTCAAGTGGACAGTTACAACCGCAGATACCATCCCACTTGAGAAATTTGAAGGTGACAATAAGCTTACACTTTCATTTACTGAATGTTTCACAGGCGAAGCTGTAAATGTGACTGTTACAGGCACATTAGTCGACAATCCAAATTTTAGCGAAACAAAAATCATATCTGTCAGCCCTGAAAGTAATATAAATTATGAGCCTTGTATTGCCTCACCAACGAAAAGCGCAAACGGGTTAAATGCTAAAGACATAAAGATATTCCCTAATCCGTCAAAAGGTAGAGTGATGATAGCCGGACCAATAAACTCAAAAATAACCTTGAGTGACGCTACCGGAAAAGTCATCCACACTCATAATTTATCTACTGAAACTGTTTCTTTCGGTGATTTGAATAAGGGCTTATACATTGTTAACGTTACAAATGCCAGCGGAGCGGTAAGTAAAAAATTAGTAGTTGAATAGTTTTATTGATTTGGATACCTGATAATATTGAATTGTCAGGTATTTTTTCTTTTTTTACAATTATACTATACATCTTATTATGAAATTTTTAAAAATTGCCACCCTTTTGGCTACATTTTATCTTTTTTCGGGCCTTACACCTGCAAAAAAATACAATCTGCTTTTTATAATCGTTGATGATTTACGCCCCGAACTCAATTGCTATGGCAAAAACCACATCTCTTCTCCCAACATAGATAAATTGGCAGCTTCAGGACTACAGTTTTCTGAAGCATATTGCAATATTCCCGTGTGCGGAGCATCCAGGGCCAGCCTGCTCACTGGCAAACGCCCTACCAGAAATAGATTCTTAGACTACGACACTTATGCACAGAAAGAAGTACCCGGAATCATCGACTGGCCCGGGCTACTCAAAAACAATGGATACACAACCATACGAAATGGCAAGGTCAACCACCATATCGAAGACAATGCCCAGAGCTGGAGTCAAATATGGATTCCCAATGTCCCAAAATATTGGATCAATCATGTTCTGCCAGAGAATCAGAAGTATGGGGACGAACTTACAGAACGTGGCGTCCCTTTCGAAGCAGCCGATGTGCACGACACAACCTATGTAGATGGCAAAATAGCCGTGAAATCAATCAATGACTTGAAACATTTTGAAAAAACAGGAAAGCCCTTCCTGCTAGCAGTAGGTTTTTTCAAGCCCCATTTGCCATTCAACTGTCCTAAAAAATACTGGGACATGTATGACACCTCTAAAATAACCTTGCCGGAAACCTATCTTGGCACCCAAGATGCCCCCAGAGCCGCTTACAACACATTTGGTGAGCTCAGGGGATATGCCAACATTCCCAAATCAGGCCAAGTACCCGATGCCATGGCAAAAAAATTGATACATGGCTACAGGGCATGTGTGTCTTACACTGACGCCAACATAGGCAGGGTGATAGACCAGCTTCAAAAGTCGAAACTCAAAGAAAACACCTACGTGATACTCACTGCCGACCATGGTTTCAACCTGGGAGACCACGGCTTGTGGTGCAAACACAGCAACTGGAAATCTGCCTTGCAGGTACCACTCATCATTGCCGGGCCGGGGATAAAAGGCGGACAAAAAACCGCTAATATTTCAGAGTTGGTAGACCTATACCCCACCATTTGCGATTTATTGAACTTACAAAAGCCTAGTCACTTGGAAGGCTCTAGCCTAAAAACAAGCATAGAAAACCCCGAAATAAAAACCAAAGACATAGCCATCTCAAAGTGGTACGATGGGGTTTCAATAAAAGCAGGAGCTTATCTATATACTCAGTGGCAAAAATCAGACACAAATATATATGCACAAATGTTGTACAATAATATCCTTGATCCGCTGGAAACTAAGAATATATCTCAAGAAAAAGGAAACAAGTCTTTGATTGATTCATTAAGCACATTGATAAAGACATACAGGGGAAAAGACTTTTTCCAAATGCCGGAAAAAGAGTGAAACATAAATAAATTAAGTGTATCAGTTTGATTTTACTTTTTTATTGTCGAACAAATATTCCCTAAAAATTATCATTTCTAAATAGCCACATTCAAAATAGTTTTGTGCTGAATAGCGTTTTTGTGTTTAGTAAGTGAATTATTTTTATTTTAATTCACTGTATCACAATTTCTAATTTGTATTTTAGCCCCACAATCAGCATATTATGTTTGGAAATTTCATGTTTACGCCTGTTGTGAGGGCGCTTTTGGTACTCAATTTGGTGGTTTTTGTCTTAGACAAATTTATTTTTGACCTCACTCCCCTATTTGGTCTGCGCTATGTGCTTTCAAACAACTTTCATTTATTTCAATTTTTTACCTATATGTTTTTGCATGCCGATTTTGGCCATGTTTTTTTCAATATGTTTGCCCTCTTTATGTTCGGGCCAATGCTTGAGCATTTTTGGGGCCCAAAAAAGTTTTTAGTTTTCTACATCATCACGGGAATAGGAGCCGGGTTTATCTACTCACTCATCACTTTTTACCAAATGTACGATTTGCAAGGTGCTATCTCTGCCTATGCTGCCAATCCTTCGCCCGATGCGTTTACTATATTTATTAATAAATATGCCAACGGCATCTATCATCTCAATTATAAATTCATTAATGCCTTTGCAGAAAACCCCACCGACCCACAGTTCATTAAAGAGAGCCTTTCTTTTACAGCCGATTTATTTGCCAGAAAATCAAATGTGCCGCTTATAGGCGCATCTGGTGCCGTTTTTGGCATATTGATGGCTTTTGGCATGACATTTCCGCATACCGAATTATTTATTTTTCCACTGCCTGTACCAATAAAAGCGTGGGTTTATGTAACCGTTTATGGCATTATTGAGTTATATTCCGGAGTACATGCTACCGAGGGCGATAATGTGGCACACTTCGCTCATGTTGGCGGCATGATATTTGCCTATGTGATGATACGCATGTGGCGCAAGAAAGACGGTTACGATTATTATTGATAATTAGTGTCTTGTTTATTATCTTAGTTATTTGATAATCAAGTTGATATATGAGTAGTGTATTTGACGACATAAAAAATTCATTCAACCGCTCCGGAAATGGCTTAAATCAGATTATTCTTATCAATGTCATAGTGTTTGTGGTGCTCATTGTGTTAAATGTGGTACTCACCCTCACAGGATTTAGAAATATATACGATTTAATTGCATACCAGCTTTTTCTGCCTGCATCTATTGAAGGCTTTTTGTACAAGCCGTGGACTTTATTAACTTATTTCTTTACCCACGACACGGGCAATTTTTTCCATATACTTTTCAATATGATATTCCTTTATTGGTTTGGAATGCTCATATCTGAGTTTTTGGGTAGCCGCAGACTTATCAATTTATATATTCTAGGGGGAATTGCAGGTGGGTTGATATACCTGTTGGCGTACAATACCATACCCTACTTTGCCGAAAGAGCAGGCAACACAGTTTTGCTGGGTGCGTCAGGAAGTGTATATGCAGTGGTAATAGGTGCCGCTGTACTTTTGCCAGATTACACATTTTTCTTGCTGTTTTTAGGTCCTGTTAAAATCAAATACATAGCAGCATTCTACGCATTTTTATCGTTTGCACAAACCATAGGCCCAAATGCCGGAGGCAATATTGCCCATTTGGGTGGTGCATTGATGGGCTTTGTATATATTTGGCAGCTCCGCAAAGGCAATGATTGGGGCAAGCCAATAGACAGCCTAAACAATTTCTTTGGAAATCTTTTCAAACCAAAACCCAAGATTAAGGTCACATACAGAAATACAGAGAAAAAACAAAGTTCATCATATAATGACGAAGTAAGCCAAGAAGAAATAGACGCCATTCTTGATAAAATATCGAAACATGGCTACGAAAAACTCACCAAGGAAGAAAAGCAGAAACTATTCAAAGCGAGCCAAAGCACACATATTTAGACCAAAACGCTACGTTTTTCGTGTAAATTTGATGAAATCGTAGTCAAAAGCATGTTTTTCATCTGCTTTATTTTCTTCCAAGACTTTTTTGTTCCATTCATTTGACTCCAATCTGGGGAAAAAAGTATCGGCATCAGCAACACTTGTATGCACCTGTGTTAAATAAATTGTATCAGCATATTTCAAAAATTGAGAATAAATCTTTCCGCCACCAATCACAAATATCTCTTCTTCACCCTCACACATTTCGAGTGCAGCTTCAATGGAATTACACACCACACATCCCTCAATTATCAACCCCTGATTCTGAGATATCACAATATTCCTTCTGTTCACCAACGGCTTTCCTATAGATTCATAAGTCATTCTACCCATTACCACAGTATTTCCTTCCGTAATTTTTTTAAAAAATTTCAAATCGTTTGGTAAGCGCCAAAGCAATCGGTTGTCTTTACCTATGGCATAATTATTATCAACAGCAACTACTATACATACCTTCATGGTGCAACAATTCTCGTTCAATCAGTGTTAAAGTACAACAAAGCAAATATACACACGTCAAAAAATTAATTCCAATTTTCTTACCGTGTTAAGCATACTTGCATATATTTGTAATTGATATACCTAAAAAATATTTTAAAAATATACTTTTGAGGTACCCAAAGACAAAAAATTCCACACTGTTTCAATAAAATTATGCAGTTGGCGTTTTTTGTAACGATTTGAGTAAAATGATTTAAAAAAAGTATTTTTCTATGCTCAAAATTTTGTTAGCTGAAGACAACCCTATAGACGAATCGGCCATGATTCAATACCTTAAAAACAATTTGGGTACTGAATTTGTATCCGAAAGCGTAAAATCATGTAAAGAAATGCTTAGGGTTTTAGACGAAGGCAAAACTTTTGACATTATTGTTTTGGATCACATCTTAGAAGACGAACAATCACTTAAATACATCGACAAAATAGTATCCAAAGCCAAAGATGGTCAAGTAATCGTTCTTTCAGGGCAAACAGATATTTCGGTATGTATCCAATATCTGAATGCAGGAGTGTATGCATATTTGAATAAAGAAGCCAATGCTTTCAAAAATTTGGTAAAAAACATCAACGAAATATTATCAAAAAAATCGGGCGACTTATCTTATTTCAAAATTAGTAAAACCAATATTTATATTGTGGTTGCGCTGATTTTAACAGCATTGATACTTTATGCCGTTTTCTCTTAAAAGCTTCCGGCTTTGTTAAACACAACTGTTTCTCTTGATTTTTTAAACTCAGGCTCATTCGGCAACATGGTGTCTCATTTGGGCATCGAATACACCGAAATAGGCGCAGATTATCTATGTGGCAAAATGCCTGTAGATGAGCGAACAAAACAGCCCTACGGGTTGTTACATGGAGGAGCGTCTGTAGTATTGGCTGAAACTTTGGGCAGTGTAGGTTCAAATTTGTGTGTAGACACCTCAAGATATGCCTGTGTAGGCTTAGAAATAAATGCCAATCATATCAAAAGTGCAAAATCGGGCTATGTATATGGCAAAGCCACACTTTTACACCAAGGTAAAGCCACACACATTTGGGATATAAAAATCACAAATGAAAACCACGATTTGGTGTGTGTGAGCAGGCTTACAGTAGCAGTGATTGAAAAAAAAGTTTAAAGTGGAAGTAGGCTTATACAATATAAACACCAAGAATTTTCAGCATCTCATTTCTACACTCGCAACTTCTGCGCATAGCATCAGCGTTTGTAAGCTGCCATCTTCGCCCTATATTTCCGTGTTGATAGACTCTGACCCAACAGTAATTGATTATCAATCACTGGAATTGGAGACACTACGCGGGTTTTTAGTGGCACCTTTCGAGCCGGAAGCAAACCCCACATTTTTGATTAAAAACGAATATTCCGGACTGTATTTTTTACATTTAGATGGCGAAGTAGAAGAAATCATATCTCCCAACGAGGCCATATTCAAAAAAAACATTTCACAAAAATCCACAAATACCAATCAGAAATTTCCATTTGATGCCGATACAGAAAAAGAACGCTTTGTCAAAGCTACATATAAAGGAATTGAATCGATAGCACAAGGAGAATTAAAAAAAGTAGTATTTGCCAGAAAAGGACACATCGAATTAAAGCCTGATTTTAATTTGGTTGATTATTATATTAAACTTTGTGTTGCTTATCCTCATTCATTCGTTTCACTAGTGATGTCTCCACTTTCGGGCATTTGGATTGGCGCTTCGCCCGAAATTATTGTATCTGTAGACAAAGACAGTGTCTTTAAAACAGTGTCTTTGGCCGCTACAAAGCCGATACAAAACAACGATGCTCCCTCCAAAACAACTTGGACAGAAAAAGAGATAGAAGAACAGGCTTTGGTCAGTCGCTACATTATCAATTGTTTTAAGAAAATCAGATTAAGAGAATATGATGAAGAAGGCCCCAAAACAATAAGAGCAGGGAATCTTTTGCATTTAAAAACCGAATTTAGCGTAAATACGGCCGAAGTAAACTTTGAAAACTTGGGTACTGTTATGCTTAAATTGCTTCATCCCACATCTGCATTGTGTGGCATGCCAAAACAAAAAGCTTTAGAGCTCATCAAACAATACGAGCATGAAGACAGAAAATACTATTCAGGCTTTTGGGGTATGGTCAACATGGCTACAAACGATAAAAACATACCTGAAACCCATTTGTATGTAAACATCAGGTGCATGAACATTATAGACAATCAAGCCATTCTATATGCGGGTGCAGGCATCACCCTCGATTCAGACCCTGAAAGCGAGTGGCTGGAAACCGAAAACAAGCTGCTTACTTTAGCCAGCAAGCTATAAGAGTTTATTCAAAAAGCGATTCTAGTCGTGCCAAATCGAAAGTAACGATGGTGCTTTTTCCATCGGGAGAGAAAGAAGGCTGTTTGCTGCTCATTAGTTGCTCCAACAGAGCATGCATTTCTTCCTGGTTAAGTCTTTGGCCACGCTTTATAGCCGAACGCTTTGCCAATGAACGGGCCAAACTTTCATTCACAGGCAGCTTCAACTCCACCTTGTACTGCTTAAACTTCTCTATAAACCCTTCAAATAGCTCTTTTTCATTTCCCGATTTTATATCGGCCGGAATACCATTGATGACAATGGTATTTTTACCAAACACACCAAATGAGAAGCCTAGAGCATGAATTTGTGCCTCCAATTCAGTAACTAAAGCAAAATCAGAAGGATTTAACTCAATTGTGAGCGGAAACAAAAACTGTTGTGATGCTCCATAGTTTTTATCCAATGTGTAGATAAATTTATCGTACAACACTCGTTCGTGGGCAGCTTGTTGGTCTACTATCAGCATTCCTGAACGCATTTGGCTTATGATATAGCTATTGTGCAACTGAAACACAAAACCCTGCTCCTGCACCAACGGCTGCTGTGTATTTACCTGACTTTCAAATTTCAATTCCAACTTTTCAACTTCTTGGTTTTGTTGAACATCTGCTTTTAAGCCTTCATACATCGTTTCCCAATGTTGAGTATTCATTTTTGAAGGCATTTTATAACTAGCCCCGCCTTGAGTGCCCAAATTCCCCTCTTGTTTTTTTTCATCAAATGTAGATACAGGATATTTTATACTTCTCAGCAAATCATTATTTACATTTTCGCTAAAATCAATACCCGATAAGTTAAAATTTGAGATGGATTTCCGCACAGCAGAGTTCACTATTCTATAGATTGTTCTTTCATCGTCAAATTTTATCTCTGTCTTTGTCGGATGCACATTGATATCGATATGAATGGGGTCAATTTCCAAAAAAAGCACATAACAAGGATGCGTCTCAGCCTCAATCAATCCCAAATAAGCTTCGCAAACGGCATGGTGGAGGTAGGCATTTTTAATAAACCTTCCATTAACAAAAAAATACTGGTCTCCACGCTTTTTCTTGGCTGTTTCGGGTTTGCCTATATAGCCATTTACATTCATCAACGATGTCTCTTCTTTACATGCAGCCAAGCTGTTCTTCAGATGATTGCCCAATAAGTGAAATATCCTTGGGGCTAACTTGGAAGCCAACAACACAAACACTTCTTCATCATTGTGATAAAATGAAAAGGCTATCTCAGGATGCGCAAGAGCTACCCTTATGAACTCATCATTTATATGGTTAAATTCTACAGGATTTGCTTTCAAAAAATTTCTTCGGGCAGGCACATTATAAAAAAGATTTTTTACCGACATTGATGTGCCCGATTGGCAAGCCACAGGACTATGTTCCACCACACTTGAGCCCTCTATGCGCACAAGCACACCCAATTCATCCACCTGACGTTTGGTGCGAAGTTCAACTTGTGCTACTGCTGCTATCGAGGCTAAGGCTTCGCCTCTGAAGCCCATGGTTGTTATATTAAATAAATCTTCTGTATTGGAAATTTTTGAGGTAGCGTGCCTTTCAAAACTCATTCTGGCATCGGTCTCCGACATTCCTTTGCCATTATCTATTACTTGTATCAGTGTCTTTCCAGCCTCTTTCACTATCAATTTTATGTCTGTAGCACCCGCATCTACAGAGTTTTCAAGCAGTTCCTTCACCACAGAAGCCGGTCTTTGTACTACTTCGCCCGCAGCTATTTGATTAGCCAGCGATTCGGGTAGCAATTTTATTATATCACTCATGAGTTAAATCTAGTAAATTATCTTAATCCAACTCATCCAATAGATACAAAATTTGGTCGGCTGATATATCATTGCCTTTAAATATAAGTTTGGCCTCTTTGTAAAAACTTATCCTTTTTGCATATAGTTCCTCTAAGAATTTGCCCAACTCATCTTTGGTTTTACCTGCAATCATGGGTCTTTGCTCTCTCTGCGGCTGGTGCCATAGCCTGTCGGTAAGCGTCTCCAAAGGCACATCTAAAAAAATCGTTATCCCCGACACATTCATCACTGTCATATTATCGTGAAAGCATGCAGCCCCTCCACCGGTTGCTATCACTCCATCCTTCAGATTACAAATTTCTCGTAAATATTTTGCCTCTTTTTCTCTAAAATAACCTTCGCCCTTATCTGCAAATATTTCACTTACAGATTTAAGTTCTTTCCTCACTATATATTCATCCAAATCAATAAAAGGGACTTTCAATGCCTCTGCGAGCTTTTTACCCAAAGTAGTTTTTCCGCTTCCTATTAAACCTATTAAGAAAATTCGCATTTTTGATATTTAAATAATTAAACAATGTATACAGCTCTCGTTATACAAAATCAAACAATACAGCGTTCCATTTGTAAAGCAACATAAATTCTTTGGCAAATTTACAACTTATCAAAGCATCCCTAAATCCATAATTTTATTTTTTTCCCAAAAAAAGTATATAAAAAAATAAAGCTCCTTTCGGAGCTTTGAGTGTCGCTATATTTAGGCGTTGGATGATGGATTTTTCAGCTTCATTCGTTTCTGTAGTTCTATCATTTGGGCTTTAAACTTTTTGTCGGTCACCATCATATCCTCGCAGGTTTCTATTGAGTGTATCACCGTACTGTGGTCTCGCCCACCAAAATATAGCCCTATGGTTTTCAGCGATAAAGTAGTATAATTTTTTGCCAAATAAATACCCACTTGACGGGGTATCACCAGTTCCTTTTTTCTCGATTTGCCTTTCAAGTCATCAAGGGTCACCTTAAAAAACTCACAAACAGATTTTTGTATGTAGTCTATATTTACTTCTGTAGTAATGTCGCATACAATAGACTGTATCACCTGCTTAGCCAAGTCCAAATCTATTTCTTTTTTATTTAGCGAAGATTCTGCTATCAATCGTAGCAATACCCCTTCCAACTCTCTCACGTTGGTATCTACGCTATGGGCTATATACTCCACCACTATTGGCGACATTTCCATCCCCTCTGCATCCATTTTTTGTTGGATAATAGCCATTTTTGTCTCAAAATCGGGCTGCTGCATATCAGCACTCAAACCCCATTTAAAGCGCGATAACAAGCGTTCCTCCATCCCTTTTAATTCCTTTACAGGGCAATCACTAGTCATTATTATTTGTCTTTGCGATTGGTGGAGGGTATTAAATATATTGAAGAATATTTCTTGAGTCTTTTCTTTACCCGAAAAAAACTGAATATCGTCTATTATCAACACATCTACATTCAAATAAAATGTAGCAAAATCCTGTATACTTCCTGTGCGCACCGATTCCATAAAGTGATTCACAAACTTTTCGGAAGTCACATACAACACCTTTTTGTTAGGGTTATCGGCCACAATTTTATTCCCAATCGCTTGCACTAAGTGTGTTTTACCTAAACCCACTCCTCCATATACCGTCAATGGGTTAAAAGAAGTTGTACCGGGTTTATTTCCCACTGCCAAGCCCGCTGAACGAGCCAATCGATTGCAATCGCCTTCGATGAAATTATCAAACGTGTAATTTGGATTTAAATTTGTTCTGTACTTGGCTGTTTCATTCAAAAAAGCATCTAATTGGGGCTCTGCTTTGTTTACCAACTCATTTTTAAAGTTAGCAACTTTTTTGCCCGGTATGTTAAATGCCAAACTTCCCGACTTATCATTCCCTTTGTCGATAATAACCGAATATTCAAGTCGTCCATTGGGACCTAACTCAGAAAGGATTGCCTTTTTTAACACATGCACATAGTGCTCTTCTAGCCATTCATAGAAGAATTGACTTGGTACCTGTATGGTCAATACATCATCGTCCAATGAAACGGGACGTATAGGCTTAAACCAAGTATCAAAGTTCTTCTCTGTAATATGTTGCCTTACTACAGACAGACAGTTGTTCCACACTGCCACGCAGTCTCTTACAAGTGTAACCATGAAAAACTCTTAAATAGATTTAGATTTTATTTTTCTCAGAGATGAGATTTCAAAACTGATTAAAAAAAAATTAAAAAAAAACACTCCAATTTACTTGCAAAATTGGAGTGTGAGAAATTTTTAAAATTTAAGGGCATGTACATAAAAGTTCACCAAAAAATACAATACCAACTTAGAAAATTTAAAAGACTTTTTTTTCCACAACATTAATGTAAACAATTAGCATTAATGCTTAATCATTTGATAATGAGCGCATTACAAATTTATCCACACATTTTTAAAAGAAATCCACAAACTGGTCAAACAGGTAGCGCGAATCGTGCGGTCCGGGTGCGGCTTCGGGATGATATTGCACAGAAAATGCTTTTTTATGTTTTAATCTTATCCCTTCAATAGTATTGTCGTTCAAATTAATGTGTGTAGCTTCCACGTTAATATTCTTACTAACATCTTCTGCCACTACAGAAAAACCATGGTTTTGTGAAGTAATTTCCGAACGTCCGGTTAGTAGATTTTTAACGGGGTGATTTAAACCTCTATGTCCATTATGCATTTTATAGGTAGCTATCCCATTCGCTTGCGCCAATAGTTGATGTCCCAAACATATCCCAAACACCGGCTGGTTGTCATCAAGTATGTCTTTTACCGTTTTTATTGCATAGCCCATCACAGACGGATCACCGGGTCCGTTTGAGATAAAATATCCATTTGCCCCCCAAGCTTTCATTTCATTATATGGAGTATGAGCAGGAAAAACTTTACAATAGCAATCTCTATCTACAAAGTTATTGATAATGTTTCTTTTTACGCCCAAGTCTAAAACAGCAACTTTATATTTTGCCGATTCGTTACCCACAAAGTAATGCTCTTTGGTACTTACCTGTGACGATAATTCCAAACCTTCCATCGATGGTACTTTTGCCAAAGTAGATTTTAAACTCTCGATATTCAGGTCGCTTGCTGAAATAATACCATTCATTGCCCCTTTGCTACGGATGTGGCGCACGAGTTTTCTGGTATCTACTCCGGCTATAGCTACGATATTGTTTTTTTCAAAATATTGTTGCAATCCCCCTGCAGACTTAAAGCGCGAATACAACTCAGAAAAAGCATTACATACCAACCCACTAAATTGCACCCTGCTTGATTCTTGTTCGTCATCATTTGTGCCATAGTTTCCTATGTGAGAGGTAGTATTGATAATAATTTGTCCGGAATACGATGGGTCGGTATAAATCTCTTGATAGCCCGTCATACCTGTATTAAAACACATTTCTCCGGTAGTTGTTCCTTTTACTCCTACAGAGATGCCTTCAAATACGCTTCCGTCTTGGAGAACTAAAATAGCTTTTTCTTTAGCGGTGTACTTCATTATTGCAAACTTCCTCCAAACCCCTATGGAGGCATTTTTAGTTTGATATCAGGGGGTAATGGGCTGTATACATGCCCACAGACATCTTTTCGGTTTAGTTAGGAGCAATCATTATCAATACTTATGGTAAATATATACCAAAAATATTTAGGCATAAAAAAAGGATTCGGTTAAACACCAAATCCTTTTCAATTATATAATTAAACAAATTAACACTATGAATTTTCAGTTTCTGTAGATTCAACATTGGTTTTAGCTTCAACAGCTTTTGCTTTGGTATCACCCGAACCGGAGCTTCTTCTGCTTCTGCGAGTTTTTGCTTTAGCATCTTTGGTATTGTTTGAATACAGCATGTTGTAATCTACCAATTCAATGATGCAAGTTTCAGCATTATCACCCAATCTGTTGCCGGTTTTGATAATTCTGGTGTATCCACCAGGTCTAGTAGAAATTTTCTCAGATACATTGTCAAACAATTCCTTTACAGAAACCTTATTCTGCAAGTACGAGAAAACAATCCTTCTAGAGTGAGTCGAATCTTCTTTTGATTTTGTAATCAGAGGCTCAACATATTTTCTTAAAGCTTTAGCCTTTGCTACAGTAGTCTCTATTCTCTTATTCAGAATGAGCGATGAGGCCATATTCGACATCAAAGCTGTTCTGTGCTGCGATGTCCTGCCTAAATGATTATCCTTTTTACCGTGTCTCATTATTAATCTTCGTCAAGTTTATATTTTGATACATCCATACCGAAACGCAAGTTTTTCTCCTGCATTAATTGCTCCAACTCAGCCAACGATTTTTTACCGAAGTTTCTGAATTTCATCATGTCCGATACATCTAGCGAAGCCAAGTCGCCAAGTGTTTTAATGTCGGCAGCTTTCAAACAATTGTAAGCCCTTACTGACAAATCAAGATCAGCCAATGATGTTTTAAGAAGCTTGCGCATGTGTAAGAACTCTTCATCAACTGTTTCAACCTCTTCAGCTTTTTGTGTCTCAAACGTCATTGTTTTGTCAGAGAACAACATGAAGTGTTGAATCAATATATGAGCAGCACCTTTCAATGCATCTTCAGGATGAATTGTACCGTCTGTCTCAATTTCTATAATAAGTTTCTCGTAGTCAGTTTTCTGTTCAACCCTTGTATTTTCAACACTATATTTTACATTTTTAATAGGAGTAAAAATAGAGTCACTAGCTATAAGTCCAAACAC
>ERZ1066134.436-NODE-436-length-22022-cov-28.776483_pt1 | contig 22022 bp, 15 predicted proteins | sample MGYA00382781_ERZ1066134 | MGnify/ENA primary metagenome ERZ1066134 (study PRJEB33369, sample SAMEA5778364) | biofilm metagenome | biome: Industrial cooling water; feature: Water cooling tower basin; material: Biofilm | place: United Arab Emirates | collected... | reverse complement strand
GCAAGTGACTTCGTAGAGCCAAGAATCCCCGTCCTTTAGGACGGCGGAGTGTCAACCTTATGCCTAAACGTCTGCCGCATAATCCACTGCATCAGTCCAGGCAAGACTCCATGAACGCACTCTTCATCAAATTGGGATAGATGCCACAGACCTGAATCCCTTTCGCCCCCAGTTCAGCCTGCAGAGCCTCCGTTAAGCCGATGACGGCAAACTTAGTGGTGCTATAGGGGAAAAGATAGGGAAGACAGATTTCAGGTCGGAACCAGTTCTCCTGGCCGCAATCGGGCCCAGCGTCCCTGATCCTGGGTAAAACTGGCACACCCCACCACATCCCATTCCATCTGGATTTCTTCGCCCTGGGTGCGGATATTGACATTAATGGTAGGCTCCAGGGGATTAAAGTCTGGAGATTCGGTGAGATGGGGTTGTTGATGCTGGTTTTCAACCGCGTGGTAGGTTTCGCAGCGATCGACGTAGAGGCAGTTAATACAAATGCACATAAGTCAAACCCTCTTTTTTACCGTCGGGCAATGGGTTCATAACCGGACAATGGGGGCAAAACGCCGTTCAAGCCTAAACTGAGGAAGACCTGTTCTGCCAGTCTAGCTCATCCCTCCCCCCACGCTCATCCATCTAACCGCGTATCAACCGCAAGATGAAGGCATTCTGGAATTGGTTCAACGCCAAGCTGCTCCAGCCGCTGAAACCCTATCTGTCCCTGGTGCTGGCAGGGCTGTGTTTGATCTTTCTGGGGTTAACCCTGCATCAACACTGGCAGCAGGTGGCCACCATTGATCTGGGAGAACGGGCAGGAATAAATCTGGGGCTGGCCCTGGGAATAACGCTGTTAGCGCATCTATGGGCAGGATGGGTGTGGGGACGGGTTCTCTGGTTGCTCAACTGTCCTGTCCCTTCAGCCTGGGCGGTGCGGACCTATCTAATCACCAATATTGCCAAGTATCTCCCCGGTAATGTGTTTCATTTCTACGGGCGGGTGTTGCAGGCTCAAACCCTGGGAGTTCCGGTGGCGGCCGCTACCCTCAGTGTGATTCTGGAACCCGTGCTGATGGCTGTTGCGGCCCTGAGTCTGGGCTTACTCTATACCGCCAATACGGGGGTGACGATCGCCGGGCTGAGTGTCATGCTGATTGGACTCCATCCCCGTGTCCTCAATCCCCTCCTGGGCTACCTGTTACAGCGCAAACTTCGCTCAAGCCAGGCAGAAGGATCTAACCCCCCCCTGCAGTTGAAGCATTATCCCACCCAACCCCTGCTGGGAGAATTACTTTTTCTGGGGCTACGCTGTTTGGGATTTCTTTTCACTGTCAATGCAGTGACGGCCCTGGAGTGGCGAGGGATCGCCCATCTGGTGGGAGCCTTCAGTTTGAGTTGGCTGCTGGGTTTAATTACACCAGGCGCACCGGGAGGCTTGGGGGTGTTTGAGGTCAGTTTGATTACCTTACTGGATCGGTCATTGCTACCCGGCTTAAATCCGGGGCGGGTGATTGCTGCCGTTGCCCTCTATCGGCTGATCAGTACCGTTGCTGAAGCGATCGCCGCCTTTGCTGCCAGAGTCAAGCCACCAGGGCAAAGCCGATCTGGATGAACGGACGATCGTTAGCAAGTCAGCCCTCTAACCGCAATGTCACACTCCTGGGATCGGTTCACCATTGTGTTGTCATCTCCATCCCTTACATTTGGAAACATTGCAGCGATCGAGATGATACCGCGATCAACGGAATGAACTAATAGCGATGGATGAGGATCAACTGATGACTGTTACTGCTGTTCAACTGGATGCCCAGGTGGCCAGCTTCCTCCGCCAACTGGAAGAACAGGCTCCCACCCCCTTAAGTGATCTCACCCCTGCCCAGGCCCGGCGGGTGTCTAATCCCTTTATGCAGGCCCTCAGCCAACCGCCAAGAGAGGGGATCACCATCGCGAACCTGTTGATTCCAGAGGTACCCAGCTCCGTTTTTCTGCGGGTTTATACTCCAGCTGGCCCTGGTCCCTTTCCCATCCTGATCTTCTTTCATGGGGGGGGCTGGGTGCTGTCTACCGTCGAAATTTACGATGGTCTCTGTGCGGCCCTGGCAGAGCAGGCCGGTTGCCTGGTGGTTTCGGTCAATTATCGGCTGGCCCCGGAATACAAATTCCCCGCCGGTTTAGAGGATTGTTACCGTGCCACCCAATGGATTAGAGAACACACCCACTCCCTGAATGGAGATGCCCAGCGTATTGTGGTGGGGGGAGACAGTGCCGGGGGCAATTTAGCGGCGGTGGTGGCCCGCTTGTGCCGCGATCGGCGAATGATTGCGGGGGAAACGCCTTTACGGGGGCAATTGCTGCTCTACCCCGTTACCGATCTGGCCTCTTTACAGTTTCCCTCCTATCGGGCTTTTAGCCAGGGCTACTTTCTCACCCAAACCTCAATGGTCTGGTTTCGTAAACACTATCTCAACAGCCCGGTGGATTGCCTCAACCCCAATGCTTCTCCTTTACTGGCGGAGGATCTGCGCCATCTCCCCCCAGCTTATGTTTTGACCACTGGGTTTGATGTGCTGCGGGATGAGGGGCAACTCTACGCGGCTCGATTGCAGGAAGCTGGCAATCTGGTCAAGCACCGCTGCTACGACAGCATGATTCACGGTTTTTTGGGTATGGATGCCATTTTGACGGTGGCAGAGCAGGCGATCGCAGAAACCGCGACAGAATTGCGATCGTTATTTAGCAATTGATGTTAGATCAGAGGTAGGGATCACCCCGGCTGAGGTTTGGCAGAAAGGAATGCAACAGACTGCTAACAGAAAAAATATTTGTATTATTTATGCCACCAGAGAGGGACAAACTGAAAAAGTTGCCACCCAGATTGCAATCCATTTACGAAATGCCGCTGCATCAGTGCAATTAAGCAATGCTATAGCGATATCTCCAGCAGACATTGATCTGGCTGGTTTTGACCTGCTGGTTTTTGGCGGCTCTATGCACGCTGGCGGTCTGGAAAAAGAGTTAGTTAATTTTATCAATTGCCATCAGCACGCAATTGAGCCAAAAGTTCGATCATTTTTCCTGGTTCTACTGAGTGCAGCAACCAAAGACGCAAGTTTAAGGGCGACATGGTTGGAAGATGCCCGTACCAAAATGGCTCAGCAGCTCCAGGTACACTTTCCTGAGGTTGAAATGATTGCGGGGGCGTTGAAGTATTCCAGGTATTCCCTCCCACTGCAATGGATGATGCAACGCATCGCCAAACAGGCGGGAGAAGGCACGGATACGTCCAGGGACTACGAATATACTGATTGGCAGCAAGTTAAGCAATATTCAGTAAAACTATTAGAGATGTAGAAGGCAAAATCATGCACCGATTTGTGTTTGGACTGCTGTGGCTGGGCCTGATTGGCTATGCCTTTTTTCTGGCTCCTCCCGATCACCCTGATACCCTGAGTCTGATCCAAAACCTGTCTACGGGCAAGTGGGAAGGCATTAATCCACTAGTAGTGGCATTGTTTAATTTGATGGGCATCTGGCCGATGATCTACAGTTGCCTGTTGTGCTTTGATGGACGGGGACAGAAAGTACCGGCCTGGCCCTTTGCCCTGGCATCCTTTGGGGTAGGTGCCTTTGCCCTGTTGCCCTACCTGGCCCTGCGTCAACCCCATCCCCACTTTGAGGGTAAAAAAAGCTGGCTATTGCAGGTGCTGGACTCCCGCTGGCTGGGACTGATACTCACCCTGGGGGCGATCGCCCTGGTGGCCTATGGACTGATCAGGGGGGATGGGCAGGACTTTATCCAGCAATGGCAAAACCGACGGTTTATCCATGTCATGAGTCTGGATTTTTGTCTGCTCTCGCTGTTGTTTCCCGTCCTGTTGGGGGATGACCTGGCCCGGCGGGGAGTGCAAAACCCGGTCTGGTTCTGGGCCATTGCCTTAATTCCCCTGTTCGGGCCACTGCTCTATCTCTGCTTGCGCCCTCCCCTCAGCTCAGCCCCTAGCGCTCCGACTCCTACTTACACCCCAGGTCAGGGCTTTGTCTCGAATAAATAATATGGTTGAAAACAATAAAATTATGCCCGGTGAATTGCAATTAAGCGCTGAACACCATTGTTTTGGCGGCAAGGTTAGGTTTTATCGCCACTTTTCCCAAGCCTGCCAGAGTGAGATGAGGTTTGCCGTCTACCTGCCCCCCCAGGTTGAGGACCACCCTGTGCCGATTCTTTACTTCCTTTCCGGTCTAACCTGTACAGAGGAAAATTTTATCGTCAAGGCCGGGGCCCAGCAATTTGCTGCCGAAGCCGGATTAATGCTGGTGGTGCCGGATACCAGTCCTCGCAACACAGGTATTGGGGGGGAAGACACCGATTGGGATCTGGGCACAGGAGCAGGATTTTATCTAGATGCCGTTGCTGATCCCTGGCGATCGCACTACCGAATGTATACCTATGTGGTGGAAGAACTGCCCGCTTTGATTGAAAGCCATTTTCCAGCAGATTCCCAGCGACAGGGCATTTGTGGTCATTCCATGGGGGGGCATGGGGCCCTGGTTTGTGCACTACGCAATCCCGATCGCTACCGTTCCGTTTCTGCCTTTGCCCCGATTGCAGCCCCCAGCCGTTGTCCCTGGGGTGAAAAAGCCTTTAGAGCCTATCTGGGGGATGATCGCTCCCTCTGGCACAGCTACGATGCCAGCGAACTGGTGCAAACCCAACCCTTTCCTCAAACCATCCTGATTGACCAGGGCTTAGCCGATCCCTTTCTGAACAACCAACTCTTACCGGAGGCATTTGAGCAAGCCTGTCTGCACCGCCAGCAGCCCCTCAACCTGCGCCGCCACCCCGGTTATGACCACAGCTACTTTTTCATTGCCACGTTTATCGGTGACCATATCCGCCATCACGCCACCGCTCTAACTCGCTAGAATCAGGGCCAGGCAAGGTTTTGTATCCGATGATACAAACAAACGATCGGGAGTTCGCTTAAGTGTTGACAATCCCTTTATTTTCAATCTCAGTTCCCTCTTTTCAATCTCAGTTCCCCCTTTCCACCTCGCTTAACCTGTACCCTCTTTCCCGGTGAGCGTCTTTCCCAGGACGAAGTTAGCACAAGTAAGATATGGTCGTTACTAAAGATACGCCTCTGGCAGCAGTTTTTCGCCAGATGGCCAGCGGTTTATTTCCTTCAGTGTCAGAACATTATGAGCGGGGCAAGACCATTTTCTTCCCTGGTGATCCGGCAGAGCGGGTCTATTTCTTGCTAAAAGGAGCCGTCAAGCTGTCACGAGTTTATGAAGCTGGAGAAGAAATCACTGTAGCTCTGTTACGGGAAAATAGCGTTTTTGGCGTACTTTCTCTGATTACGGGACACCGTTCTGACCGTTTTTACCATGCCGTTGCCTTTACCCCGGTGGAACTGCTCTCCGTGCCGATCGAGCAGATGGAAAAAGCGATGAAAGAAGACCCGGAATTGCCCATGGTGTTGTTGCGGGGGTTATCCTCTCGTATTCTCCAAACCGAAATGATGATTGAAACCCTGGCCCACCGGGATATGGGATCGCGGCTGGTCAGTTTTCTGCTGATTCTCTGTCGGGATTTTGGCGTACCCACTAGTAGTGGTATCACTGTTGATTTAAAACTCTCCCACCAGGCGATCGCCGAAGCCATTGGTTCAACTCGAGTCACCGTAACCCGGCTGTTGGGCGAACTGCGGGATCAGAACATGATTTCCATTCACAAGAAAAAGATTACTGTTCATAACCCCCTGATGCTGAGCCAGCAATTCACCTGAATCGCATTGTTAGACGATTCCATTCATGGCGGAGATGTGGTCAGGGGGGTGGACTGGGCCAATAAGCGGGCGGTGGCATTGACGACAAGCTGAGCAGCACCCCTGAGAAAGGGACGATCGATCGTCTCTGGCGTATCACTGGGCTGATGGTAGTGGGGATTGCGGAAGTTAGCCGTATCCGTCACCATCACAGCGCCAATCTCCTGATACCAGAAGGGGGCATGGTCACTGCGGAGCAGGTCGGGGGTGAGCAAGCCTTTCATCGGAGTGGGAATCCCTAAGACCTTGGGTAGACCAGGGGATGGAGCAAAACTTTGCAGCAGGGGCAGGTGTTCCGTATCCCCAACCACGACGAGAAAATCACCTTTATCACTGGGGGGGGTAATCGGTAAGCCCTGGGGTTGGCGCTGACAGCCGGGGGTGTGACAGGCAAAACCCAGCATTTCCAGCACAATTACGCCAGCCAGATCGGCCCGCTGCTGGAGATCATTGGCGAAGGCAAAACTGCCCTGCAAATTCTGTTCTTCCAGGTCAAAAAAAGCCAGTTGGAGCGGACGAGGGGTGGACTGCTGGGCAAACAGGTGGGCAATTTCCAGTACCGTCGCTACCCCACTGGCATTGTCATCTGCTCCGGGGGAACCGGCCACCGTATCGTAGTGGGCCGCAACCAGCAGGCTGTTGGCGGTTCGCACCTGACCGGGACGTTGGGCCACAATGTTCACGCCACCCTGAAACGGAATTAAGCTGGGAACCCAGCCCGCCGCATGCAGTTCTGCCACGATATAGTCTCTGGCCTGCTGGCGTTGGGTAGGGGTATAGCGCTCAAAGGCAAGGGACTGGACCTGGCGGAACAGGCGTTCCGGTACAACGGTGGGGGGTAAGCTAGGAGAGAAAGTCATAGCGGCAATAGGGGCGGTTTTAGCGATCGGCGTTGGAGAATGTTTAGCGGGTAGAAACGTTTGCAAACCCAAGATCAACGCCACTGTGGTCAGCAACAGGATAATGAGCAGGCGTTTTTTCAACCATTGTCCCTGAGGTATTGGCGATCGTTTCACAGCGTCCCCCTGACTGGTCGGATTATCGGGATTGAACCGATAGAATACTTTCTAACAGTGTTAATCTATAGCTGCCTGTGCCCATCCAGAAACCATCATCGGTCAAGCTAAGGCAAAAATTATGAATTGGTCTGCTGGCAACCGGGTGAGATACCCACAATCAATCCGATGAAGAAGTTTAAACGTCGCAACCTGTTGATTTCCCTGGGGATTACCGGAGTGGCTCTGGCTCTTACCTTTGCTCCCCTGCCCGGTTTAGAACAACAAATCATTGTGGTGAGTGGGACGGAACTAGAGGAGGTTCTGACCGCCTTAAAACCCCGCTTTGAACAGGCCCATCCCAGCATCAAGGTAGAATTCAAGTTCCAGGGGTCCCAGGATATTGTTAACAACTTTATTGATGACAAAAATGATTTTGTCCCCAGCCTGCTGATCCCCGCCAATGGGGAAATTTTGCAGGAATTGAGCGATCGCTGGCGTACTCAGAATAATAGCGATCCTTTCTATGATCCCCCTCTGCCGATCGCCAAAACCCTGCTTGTGGGAATTGCCTGGCCGGAACGGGGTAAGGTGCTATTTCCGCAGGATCAATTTAGCTGGCAACGGTTAGAGCAGGCCCTAGCCCTGGGCAGTTGGAGCAAGTTGGGGGGAGGTACGGATTGGGGCAGCTTTGATTTGCTGATGACCGATCCCACCCGGTCCAATAGTGCCCAACTGGCCCTGTATCTCTGGTTTCAGGCTAAACTGGGAGGCTCCAGCACAGCCCTGTTCGATCAACCCCAGATTCAAACCCTGGCCAACCTGATTAAGCGCTCCGTCTACCAACCTCCCCGTTCCACGGACATTCTGTTACAGGAGTTCATTGCCCGTGGTCCAAATGATGCCGATATTGCCCTCACCTATGAAAGTATTGCCCTGAATCGCTGGTCCCAGGCCCAAACCACCCAGGGAAAACCCTATCAAATTTACTATATCGATCCCTCTACCGAAACCACATCCACCGCCGCCATTCCCCGTCGCAATGTGGATCCCAGAGCGGCTGAAGCTGCCCGAACGTTTTTGCAGTTTCTTACCCAACCAGAACAGCAGGCGGTTTTTGTCCAACAGGGATTCCGACCCGTGAATTCAAACCTTGATCTGCAAACCGTTGCGAATAGTCCCTGGCAACAGAAGATTCCTGGCGCAGCAGTAAACCCCACAGGAGCAATTACCCCCCTTCCCGATCGCCCCGTGATCACGGAAATCATTCGTCTCTGGCAACGGGCTGCTTAATTTCCTTTTCGGTATACCTTTTACTTTTATGTACACCTTTTAATAGAGCCCCATCAGCGATCGTCCCAGAGGGGCTGCCTCTTTCTGAAGATGCTGAGGAGGGGAAAAAGTCTCATCCTGGAAGTAGGTGTCTGCTCAGCCCCAAACCACGATGAAGTCCCTGCATCCCGCTCTGTACTTTACATTGATCCTGCTAGGTGGTTGTCTGCCAGTACGAGAGGTAGTCCGCTCAGTTCCAGCCCCCCAACCTTTGACCAGCAACGCTGCCCCTCTGCTCAAACCAGGGGATTTAAACTATGTGGCTCAGGTGGTGCAACGGGTTGGCCCGGCCGTGGTGCGGATCGATTCCAGCCGCAGTGTGCGCCAAAGCCGATGGCAATTTCCCCATCAACCAGAGTCAAATTCCAGGTCGAATCGACGAGTGCAACGGGGGATGGGGTCTGGCTTTATCATTAGCAGCGATGGTCAGGTGCTCACCAATGCCCATGTGATAGCCGATGCCGATCGAGTCACGGTTATTCTCAAAGATGGCCGGCGACTGCGGGGAGAGGTGATCGGTGTCGATAAGGTAACGGATGTGGCGGTGGTGAAAGTACAGGCAACGGGTTTACCAACGGTGCGTCTGGGCAATTCAGACCAATTGTTACCGGGGCAATGGGCGATCGCCATCGGTAATCCCCTCGGTTTGAACAATACTGTCACCCAAGGCATTATCAGTGCAACCGGCCGCTCCAGTGCAGATGTGGGGGCCCCGACGGAACGGGTCGATTTTATTCAAACCGATGCCGCCATCAATCCGGGCAATTCCGGTGGGCCACTATTGAATGCGGCAGGGGAGGTGATTGGCATGAACTCCGCTATTATTCAAGGAGCACAGGGGTTGGGCTTTGCCATTCCGATCAATACTGCCAAGCGGATCGCTGCAGCCTTGGTGACGCAGGGGCGCGTGGAACATCCCTACATTGGCGTTACGATGGGTGAACTGAATGCGGAAGTGCAAGAGACGATCAACCACAGTGATTTGGGCTTCAGGCTCGATCGCGACCGGGGGGTGGTGATCCTGAAGGTCGCTCCCAACTCCCCAGCCGACCGGGCGGGTTTACAATCCGGGGATATTATTGAAAGTATCAACGGTCGGGCGATCGCCACAGCCCAGCAGGTGCAGCAACAGGTCGAAGCCACGGGACTGGAAAACGCTTTACAACTGAAGATTAATCGCAGTGGCCAACCCCGGCAAGTGTCTCTCAAACCTGCCCCCCTGCCCCCCTGAACCGGTTTGCCACCCAGCCATGCAGCCGTGATCATAGTTGCATTAACTGCTGGCTGATCTGAAGATAAATTTGGCTGAGAGGATGCTCCGGGTATTTCAAGCTAAAAATGCCATTACTGGCCAGGTCAATTACATCTTCCGACAACGGTATGATTCCAGCCACGGGAGTATCGTAGGTGGCGATCACCTTCTGGCGCAGATCCTCAAAGTCGTAGTGGGGCAGCACTTTATTCAGCAACAATAAAACGTGGGGAACCTGTAAACGATTGGCCACATCCACGGTAACGGCTGTGCCCTGAAAATCCTGTTGATCGGGCCGCAGCACCAGCAAAACGATATCGGAAAGGGTGAGGGAGAGCAGGGTTTCTTCATTTAAGCCGGGATGGGTGTCAAGCAACAGATAATCCAGCTGGAGGGCCTGTATTAATTCTTGAAAGCCCAGATGCAGCAACTCCACATCGTAGCGATCCCGGATAATCCGGGAAATGTCCATTAGCTTGACACTGGAAGGCACGAGAAACAACTGGCTACCAGGTTTAGCCCGCTCTCCCAGGGTGGGGGTGACATCATAGGCAGCGTCGGCGATCGCGCACTTACCCCAGAGATAATCGTTCAAACTCAGCCTAATCCGCTCTTCATCAAAGCCGAACAAAACGTGAATGCCCGGAGATTGAATATCGGTATCGACAATGGCTACTCGATACCCCTCGCAGGCCAGCAGAGCAGCCAGATTAGCGGTGGAATTAGACTTACCCGTTCCCCCCCGGTAGGAATGGATGGAGATAATGGTGGACATAAGTTTAAATGGATCTACCCATCGTCAGAATTTACTTTTTTTCGTAGCAAAACCGCTCGCTGTTGCAAATCTTTGAAGAAACCACTCTCTGTGATCTCCGCCACCTGGCGAACCCGTTTTTCCTGGTCGATTTCAATTTTAAGCTGCTGGATCTGTTGCTGAAGCCGTTGTTCCCGTCCGTAAACTTCTGCAGCCATGTGCTGAAACACGCGAGCCAGTTGCCCCAGAGCATCCTGTCGCCGGGCTACTTCTGCCAAGCTATCCGGTTTAAATCTCGCTCCTTCCACCGCCGCCGCCGCTTCGGTCAAACGGGTCACCTGGTGCAGGTATTCTCGTTCCTGATCCCGTAAATATTTTTTTTCCAAACAGGCTCTGATTCTGGCCTTGAGCAAAATCGTATTAAAAGGTTTGGTTAAATAATCTTCCGCTCCCAGTTCAATGCAGCGCACAGCACTTTCAACTTCATCCAGGGCCGAAATCATAATGACGGGAATATCCTTCAAGTTCGGAGCATCCTTCATCAGCCTCAGTAATTCCAGCCCGTTCATTTTAGGCATGATCACATCCAGCAAAACCAGGTCAAAATTCTGGGATTCCAGGAGTTGTAAAGCCTGCTGACCGTTTTCACTGAGCTTGACGGTGTAGCCCTGCCGTTCCAGCCGCCGCGATAGCAAATCCCGATTGATCAGGCTATCATCAACCACAAGAATTTTGCCCGTCAAATCCTCGCAAGAGGCTTGGCCAGCGGCTGCGAGTTCAACTTCAGATCCGGGGGCAATATCTGTTGCAGCAACGCCGGTTGCCGGAGAACATTGCGGGTTTGTTTCGATCAAGATAATCTGCTCAATTAAACCCAGCATTTGCTGTGAAGCTGAACGAATTCTTTCTAGATCAGCCTGCCGTTCCGCATTCATTTCTTCTAACAGCAATTCAGTATAACCAATCACAACTGTTAAGGGACTGCGAAGGGAGTGGCGAATTTGGCTGACCTGAGCAGAGGAGGAGGGGGTGACTAATTGATTGACCTGCTCCAGTAGTTGTTGACCAGCCCGATTAATTTTATTCAGTAGGATTTGCTCCAGGTCTTCCTCTGGGCTTAAATCTTCCAGTAGCATCTCACTGTAGCCGAGAATTGCATTAATGGGGGTACGTAGGTCGTGGCGCAGGCTACTCCGCTGGGGATGGAAGGCACCAGATGCACTGGCAGAACTGGGGTGAGACTCTGAAGCGGTCACAATATTAAATTTACCTATGAGGATTTGGTAAGAAGGGCTTCGATTTTGCTCAGAAGCTGCGGCAGATCGATCGGTTTAGTATCGTAATCATCACACCCGGCTTCTAAGGCTTTTTCTCGATCGCCACTCATGGCATGGGCTGTTAAGGCAATCACGGGGATCGCCTGGGTCTGGGAGGAGGCTTTGAGCTGGCGGGTCGCTTCCCAACCGTCAATTACGGGCAGGCTCATGTCCATTAAAATCAAATCGGGAGTCTGGGTATGAGCAAACTCCACCCCCTGCTGGCCATCCACGGCGATCGTCACGTCGTAGCCTTTACGGGTTAAACGACGGGAAAGCATATCCCGATTCATTTCGTTATCTTCCACTAGAAGAATTTTTGGCATGGGAGAGTGTGGCTCAGGGTTTGCCAGTGCAGACTTTCTACTTTCTACAAACAGTAGATCGTAAACCAGGCAGAGGGCAATAGCCAAGTAGAAAATAAATCAGCAACGCTTCCTGGCTCATCTCTATGAACGTGCCAGGACTACATGGTTCCGGTGCAGAACCTGGCAAGAATCGAATTGAGCTGTTATGCAGCCAGAATTTACTCTTTGTGCATTAAAATTAGAGTTTTAATGTGGCACACTCTCAGGATTGGGTTGCCTATCCATTTGCATGGAATTGCCCTGTTGGCATCGATTTGGAAAGTATGACCCTGGATTCCGATCGGTTGGGAACCTTGAAGGCAATCCTTACTGTCCGGGAGTAAGAGTGGCGCAGGGAACTTCCGGCTCATCAGTGGATCAGAGCATTTTATGTATGCTGGACCCAAAAGTAAGCGTATTTGCAAGCCAAAGGCATCGGATTCGGTCAGGGTCTTCCCCCGATCGAGGCATAACCTCTAATTCGTAGAACTTTGCATATTGGTGCAGAAACTATTGTCAGTCTCAAATGAGACACTGCCCTTCGGTAATAGGATGAGTTGCGGTAGTTCCTCCCTCCGATTCATTCACGGCGGATGGCTCGTAACTCCAGTTGCAGAACACTCAATCCTTGCTGAGAACACCTGTCAATGAGATAATGCGCAGTGTCAATATCTGCCGGAGTAAAATTAATGATAAGTATTTCTTGTTATGTGGTAGGTCAAGGGGTTCTTGCCATAAGCTGTCTGAATGTTCTTCTAGAAAGCCATTGGCGAATTCTTGGTATTTGTTCCCATGATAGTGCTCTAGAGTCATGGGCTATTAAGTTTAATGTACCTTACTTCTCCTGTTCGCAAAAATTTTGCGCCCATCTTGTTGATGTCAATTTTGATTATCTGTTTAGCATACATAATTATTGGATAATTCCAGAAAAAATTATACATCTTGCACAGCGGTGTACAATCAACATTCATAATTCTTGCCTACCAAAATATGCTGGGTTGTATGCCACTTCCTGGGCATTAATCAATGGCGAAACACAGCATGGTATCACCTGGCATGAAGTAGATTCAAAGATTGATACTGGTAGAATTATTAAACAGGTAAACTTGCCAGTTTTTGTAGATGATACTGCATACACTTTAAATCTCCGCTGCTTCGATGCGGCTGTTGCCAGTTTTAATCAATTGGTTCAGGAACTCATTACGGGTTGCTTAGAACCTTATCCTCAAGATCTGGCACAAAGGTCTTATTTTGGCGGGACTAAACGACCAGAAGCTGCTTGCCTTTTGTCTTTTCACAAATCTACAAAAGAAATCTGTAATTTAGTCAGGGCATTAGATTTTGGCACAGTTGCCAACCCCTTAGGCTTAGCTAAAATCTGGCTCATTGGAGGTGTTGTTGCCGTAAAATCGGCACAGGCTCTAACGGTATCATTTGCATCTCAAACTTCACCTGGGCAAGTGCTGAAAATAGATGAATCAGGTTTAAGCGTTGCAACGACAGATGGCGCGGTTTTATTAAGTCAATTGATTACACTTGATGGTCAGGTGCTTTCTGTAGAAACCTTAGTAACAGAGCACAATGTTTATGTCGGAAATATCATACCTGAGCCAGATTTAAACTTAAAGGAAGTTATCAGTAAGCACCATTCCCTGATCTGCCGCTATGAATCTGCGTGGGTAAACCACTTGATAAATCTTGCTCCCTTTAGACATCCTTATCTGTCAAACTCAACACCTGATCGACTGTCAAATAATCAGATTCACCGCTATCCAATCAGTTTACCAGCTCAGCGGGTCTCTCCGATCAAACTACTGACTATATTTGCAGCTTACTGTGCCAGATTAACAAAAGATTTTGAATTCGATCTGGGGTTGCAAACGGAGGCTCAGCGAAGTGTAGCACCTGAAATTTTTTCTCAACGAGTCCCCCTGCGTGTCAAAGTTGATCCTGATACTACATTTAGTCAGTTTGAAGTGCAGTTAGCAAAAAATCTGGAAAAAATATCTGTCAAAGGAAACTACGCCCTGGATATTGTAAGTCGTTATCCAGAATTGCGAAAATTTGCTGCCGTTGATGAACTGTCGATCGCTATAGTAATTGCTCATGAACCCGAGCAGTTAGATTGGAAGTCATTCAGAGCCAGGATGTGTTTTGTGGCTTATGCAAATGGCAGTTTACCCGAACTGATTCATGCAGGTGAATTAAGTAATCTGGAGAGTACAGCTATTGTCAACCAACTACAAAATTTGATTCATGCATGTTTAATAAATCCTGAAACACTCCTTTATCAGTTGCCAATGCTATCAAAATCTGAGCGGTTAAAGCTAACTGAGGAGTGGAATAACACATCTATAGAATATCCTCAACATCTATGTATTCATCAGTTGTTTGAGGAGCAGGTGGAGCGGACTCCCGATGCCGTTGCAGTGGTGTTTGAGGAACAACAGTTAACTTACCAAGAGTTAAATTCCAGAGCCAATCAGTTAGCTCACTATTTGAAGGACTTAGGGGTTGGGCCTGAAGTACTGGTGGGCATTTGTGTCGAACGCTCTGTGGAGATGGTGGTGGGATTACTGGGTATTCTCAAAGCAGGCGGAGCCTATATTCCCCTTGACCCCACTTATCCCATTCAACGACTCCAGTTCATGCTCAACGACGCTGAAGTTAGTGTTCTGGTTACGATGGGACCCTGGGCAATTCAAACTGATCATCCCTTAAAAGTCGTTTGCTTAGATAGACAGGAAGTATTGGGCAACCCCTATCAACAGAATCCTGACTGGGTAGTGTCAGCTATTAATCTGGCTTATGTAATTTATACCTCAGGCTCTACAGGCATACCTAAAGGGGTGTTGATTGAACATCGTTCTCTCGTTAATTTTACTTGCGCGGCTATTAACCAGTATCAGATCAGGCCCCACGATCGCGTTCTACAGTTTGCCTCCCTCAGTTTTGATGGGGCAGCAGAGGAGATTTATCCTTGTTTAAGTCAGGGTGGAACTCTTGTCCTGTGTACTCCAGAAATGCGGCAGTCCATACCCGTGTTAATCCAAAAATCAAGGGTTTGGCAGGTAACTGTATGGGATTTGCCAGCAGCTTTCTGGCATTTATTAGTCAGTGAGTTAGTGAAAGAGAATTTACGGCTACCTGAGTCGTTGCGCCTGATCATTACGGGTGGAGAGGAAGTATTCTTAGACAGGGTTTTGACATGGCATCAACAGGTAGAGCAAGCTCCACAACTAATGAATAGTTATGGGCCAACTGAAGCTACGATCGTCGCAACTCTATCTCAGCTATCGCACTATCCTTTCAGCCGTCAGGTGATTGATATTGGTCGGCCAATCAGTAATGTTCAAGCTTATATACTGGATCAATCTTTGCAGCCAGTGCCTGTGGGAATCCCTGGGGAGTTACACATTGGTGGGGCAGGGTTGGCACGAGGCTATCTCAACCGTCCAGACCTTACCGCCGAAAAGTTTATTGCCAATCCCTTTGGAGAGGGAAGACTCTACAAGACCGGCGATTTAGCCAGATACCTGCCGGATGGTCGCATTGAATACCTGGGACGAATCGATCATCAGGTGAAGATTCGCGGCTTTCGGATTGAACTGGGGGAAATTGAAGCTGTCCTCAGTTGTCATGAACGGGTGCAGCAGTGTGTCGTGGTGGTGCGAGAAGATACTCCTGGCAACAAGCGTCTGGTGGCCTATGTGGTAAGTCAGGATGAACTTGAGGTAAATGTTCTGAGAGAGTTTGTCCAACAGCAATTGCCAGAGTATATGGTGCCCAGTACCTTTGTGCGCTTGGAAGCTTTACCGCTGACTCCCAATGGCAAGATTGATCGCCGCTCTCTGCCTGCTCCTTCAGATGAACTTAGCCGTACCGATACCTTGATTCCCCCTCAGAGTGAGCGCCAAATTCTGCTAGCCCTGCTCTTTGCAGATGTGCTCAACCGACCTGCTGAGCAGATTGGGTTGCAGGACAACTTCTTTGATCTGGGGGGGCATTCTCTGCTGGCCACCCAACTGGTGTCTCGTCTGCGGCAAACCTTTGCTATTGAACTGCCCCTGCAAACCCTCTTTGAATCCCCGACTGTTGCAGGACTGGACACTGTTCTCTCCCAACATCGCTCTAGAGAACTCCCCCTCCCTCAAATCGTGCCGATGGACCGAAAGGGCAAGGTCATGCCTCTCTCTTTTGCCCAGGAGCGGTTGTGGTTTCTAGCTCAGCTAGAGGGAACCTCTGCCACCTACAATATTCCCTTTGCGATCCAAATCGATGGGGAGTTGGATGTGGCGGCGTTGCAGGAGGCGATCACCCAACTCATTCATCGGCATGAAACGCTGCGAACCACTTTCCCTGCTCAGGATGGGGTTGCCAGCCAACAGATTGACCCAACTCGACAGATTTCTCTTCAAGTCCTTGAGGCATCAACGCTGGATCTTCCTCTTGCAGAGTGGCTCCAACAAGAAGCTCAACTCCCCTTTAACTTGGAGACCGATCCCCTGCTGAGAGTCACTCTGGTTCGTGTCCAGGAGCAGCGAGCCGTGCTGGCGATGACCATGCATCACATCATCAGTGATGGCTGGTCGATGGGAGTGTTGATTCGAGAGCTCTCTTGTCTCTACAGTGCCTATCATCAAGGACAACCCTCTCCCCTCTCTCCCTTACCCATCCAATATGCAGACTATACCCTCTGGCAACGACAGTGGTTACAGGGAGAAGTTCTGGAGACTCAATTGAGCTACTGGAAACAGCAACTTGCTGATGCTCCAGCCCTCTTAGAGTTACCCACAGATCATCCTCGACCTGCAGTACAGACCTTCCGAGGTCACACTCTTCCAGTGACAGTACCTCTGGAGTTGAGTCAGCAAGTGAAGAAATTGGCTCAACGGCAAGGGGTAACCCTGTTCATGCTGCTGTTGGCTGTGTTTCAACTCCTACTTCATCGTTATAGTGGTCAGTCAGACATTCTAGTAGGTACACCCATTGCGAACCGCCAGCGAACCGAGCTAGAGTCTCTGATTGGCTTCTTTGTCAATACTCTAGTTCTCCGCGCTCAGATGAAGGAGAGCGATACGGCGGCCGACTTGCTCGATCAGGTCAGGCAGGTTGCGCTCGATGCCTATGCCCATCAGGATGTGCCCTTTGAACAAGTGGTCGAAGCCCTTCAACCTGAACGCACCCTTGCCTACTCACCCCTATTCCAGGTGATGTTTGTGTTACAGAATGCACCGATGAGCACTCTGGAGATGTCTGGAGTCCGTCTTACACCGCTGGCATTAGAGTCCAAGATTGCTAAGTTTGACCTGACGCTCTCAATGAAAGAGACGACCCAAGGGTTAGTGGGGTATTGGCAGTATAACTCTGGCCTGTTTGAGGCAGAGACAATCACTCGCATGGCGGGGCATTTTGAAACTCTACTGCGAGGTATGGTTGAGAATGTCATCCAACCGATCTCGACGATTCCACTATTGAGTGAGTTTGAGCGACATCAACTGCTGGTGGAATGGAATAATACTACCGTAGAGTACCCTCACCATCTGTGTATTCATCAACTCTTTGAGGAACAAGTTGAAAAAATACCCGATGCGATCGCCATCGTTTTCGAGAACCAACACCTCACCTATGCAGAGTTGAATACCAAAGCCAATCAACTCGCTCGCTATCTGCAAGGCTTAGGGGTTGGGCCTGAAGTATTGGTGGGCATCTGTGCCAAACGCTCTCTGGAAATGATTGTAGGGCTGTTGGGCATTCTTAAAGCTGGGGGAGCCTATGTTCCTCTGGACCCTGAAAATCCTCCAGCGCGCCTCAATTTTCTGCTGAGGGATCTTCCGGTACAGGTGTTGCTCACTCAAGCCGATCTGCTAGCATCCCTTCCGCCTCAAACCATCCCTGTGTTCTGCCTGGATCGGGATTGGTCAACCCTGGGGGTGACTGAGGTGGCAGATCTCGACACCCCAACTCAACCTGAAAACCTGGCTTATGTCATTTATACGTCCGGCTCAACAGGAGTGCCGAAAGCAGTTGCCGTTCCCCATCAAGCGGTCAACCGTCTTGTGCTCAACACCAACTATATTCACCTGACTGCTGAAGACCGAATTGCTCAAGCAGCTAACCTTGCTTTTGATGCTGCCACCTTTGAGATCTGGGGAGCATTGCTCAATGGTGGTAGAGTTGTGATTCTGGATAAGGCTGTGGTTCTGGCTCCAGAGGAGTTGACAGCTTATCTGGCCAGGCAGAAGATTACCACGCTATTCCTGACCACCGCTCTATTTAATCAGTTGGCCCATAGTGTCCCCCATGCTTTTGCAGGGCTAAAGTCTCTCCTGTTTGGCGGGGAGGCGGTTGAGCCAAAGTGGGTGCAGGCGGTTCTGGAAAAAGGGGCTCCAGCTAACTTCATTCATGTGTATGGACCAACCGAGAGTACGACCTTCGCTTCCTGGCATCGGGTAGAGGCAGTGTCAGCAGATGCGCTCACGATTCCCATTGGCATTCCCCTGGCTAACACGCAGCTTTATATTCTAGATGCTTATCTTCAACTGGTTGCAGTTGGCATCCCTGGGGAGTTACACATTGGTGGGGCAGGGTTGGCACGAGGCTATCTCAACCGTCCAGACCTTACCGCCGAAAAGTTTATTGCCAATCCCTTTGGAGAGGGAAGACTCTACAAGACCGGCGATTTAGCCAGATACCTGCCGGATGGTCGCATTGAATACCTGGGACGAATCGATCATCAGGTGAAGATTCGCGGCTTTCGGATTGAACTGGGGGAAATTGAAGCTGTCCTCAGTTGTCATGAACGGGTGCAGCAGTGTGTCGTGGTGGTGCGAGAAGATACTCCTGGCAACAAGCGTCTGGTGGCCTATGTGGTAAGTCAGGATGAACTTGAGGTAAATGTTCTGAGAGAGTTTGTCCAACAGCAATTGCCAGAGTATATGGTGCCCAGTACCTTTGTGCGCTTGGAAGCTTTGCCGTTGACTCTCAATGGTAAGGTCGATCGCCGGGCTTTGCCTCTACCCAGTGCTGAGAAACTGAATCAATCTGACTTTGCTCCCCCCCAAACCGCAGATCAAATTATGCTTGCCCGGCTCTTTGCTGAGAGTCTCCATCTGCCTGTGGAGCAAATTGGCTTGAATGACAATTTCTTTGAGTTAGGGGGACATTCTCTGCTGGCGGTGCAACTCATTCATCGGATAAATAAGGCATTGGCACAAGATCTGAAGCTAGCCGATCTCTTCAGTGTGCCCACGATCGCTGGGCTTTCCAGAAAACTCAGCGGGTCGGCACCCCCCCAGACGTTTACCGGGCAGTTTCTGAATATCATGCGAGCGGGACAAGCTGGGGCTACACCAGTCATTCTTGTCGGAGGTTTTCAGCCGTTGAAATGGTTACTCCAGGAGCTACCACCCCAACTTCCGATCGGCTGGCTTCACTTTAGGTATTTTGGCCAGCCCTTTGCTCCTGTTATCCCCCTTTCAAAGCTGGCTGAACACTATACGGAGGAACTGATGGCAGCGTTCCCCACGGGCAGGTTGATCTTACTCGGCTTTTCCCTGGGGGGGTTGATTGCCTTAGATGTCATGCAGCGTTTGCACACCCAGCATGGACGGCAGGTTCATGGGTTGTTGCTTGAACCAACACCGCCGAGGGGCGTGACTGAGGCCCACTCTGGAAACAACCATGCAATCTCACTGCCACCTCAGAGCCGGTTTAGGGCTTTAAGAGCTGCTGCAAATCAATTCAGAACAGCAAAAAGCTTACTTCAAACCAAGGGCATTCAGGGGAGTTGGATTTACCTTTGGCCGCAAATTCGCTTTCATGTCGGTCAGATTTTGGTACCAAAGAATTCCACTTTTTGGGGGTTGTATATCTGGCTACGACTAAGATTTGGACTGGAAGTTTCTCCCGAACTGCGCTGGAAATATTGGGAACTAAGGGTTGCAGGTGCTCTGCAAAACTATTACCCTCAACTTTACCTGGGAGAAGTCTATCTGGTTGGAGGCAGTCAGTATCTTGAGAAAACGAAGGAAAAATGGCAGCCCCTGGTTGGACAGATGCAATTTCTTGAGATTCCAGAGGCGGAGGGGCACATGGATCTGGTTAATTCAACGAGGCTCGCCTCTGAGTGGTTACAACTGATTCACCAGTGGATAGACTCTGAGCTGACCTGAAGGATTTTCCAACCAAGTCTGCTTATTTCCTGCCAGACAATTTTACTTCTTTAATTTAAGCTGTTACCCCCACCAGTAAACGATCGGGTTGTCCCGGCGGTCCCTGCAGGCTCACTCCCCGGCCATTGGCAGCCAGATGGCGCAGGAGCAGGTAAAGGGTTTCTGTCTGTTCCGGTGCTCCCACTTTAGCTGCCAGGGTGGTCAGGGAAATCGGCTGGGGTTCCTGGCTGAGAATACGCAGGAGTTGTTTCTGTAAAGCCAGATTAGCCGCCGCGGCCTTCTTGCCCGCTTCTACCCCCGGCTGGTGATAGGCATTGACATTAATCAAAAAACCATATAACCCCACGGTGCGCTCATAGAGGGCAATCAAGGCACCAACCGTGCGCGGGGTGACCTGAGGCAGGGTGAGGGTAATGGAATCCCGTTGCTTTTCGTAGAGGGCCTGACGGGTGCCCAACAATAGCCCAGATAGATAGTCTCCACTGGTAATTCCCGGTTCCACCTCCACAGAGGGGCCCTGACGATCCTGCAGCACTTCAATGAAGGTGAGAAAGAAATTGTTCAGCCCCTCCCGTAATTGCTGCACATAGGCGTGCTGATCCGTGGTGCCTTTATTGCCATAGACTGCAATGCCCTGATGCACCACCCGCCCCTGCAGATCCTTTTCCTTGCCCAGGGATTCCATGACCAGTTGTTGCAGGTAACGACTGAACAATTGCAGGCTGTCTTTATAGGGAAGCACCACCATATCTTTCTTGCCCTTGCCCTCCCCAGCAAAGTACCAGGACAGGGCTAGCAGGGCAGCTGGATTGGTTTTCAAATCCGCAACGCGGGTGGCTTCATCCATCAGCTTGGCCCCATGCAGCATCTCTCGAATCGGAATGCCCTGGAGGGCAGCGGGTAAGAGGCCGACGGCAGAGAGCTCGGAAGTGCGTCCACCCACCCAGTCGTGCATGGGAAAAATAGCTAACCAGCCAGCAGACTCTGCAATTTGAGCTAGTTTACTGCCGTAGCTGGTAATAGCAACCGCGTGTTCAGCAAAGTTCAACCCGGCATCCTGAAACCGTTTTTCGACTTCGAGCATGCCGTTGCGGGTTTCGGGCGTACCACCGGATTTGGAAATAATAATGACCAGGGTGGTGCTGAGGCGGGGTTCAACCCGGTTAAGAACGCGATCGATGCCATTCGGGTCAGTATTGTCGAGAAAATGGATGTCTAGAGGGGGCCGTTCTGGGGCCAGGGATTGGGAGACAAACTGTGGTCCCAGGGCAGAACCACCAATGCCAACGGAAATAATATCTGTGAATAAACCGCCCCGCGTGGGATGAATTTGACCGCGATGTACTTTGGTGACAAAGGTTTCAATTTGCTCCAGAGTTTCCACAATTTCGGTTTTCAGCTCTTCTGTGGGAGCAATTTCGGGGTCCCGCAGCCAGTAATGACCGACCTGACGGTGCTCATCCGGGTTAGCGATCGCTCCGGCTTCCAGGGCGGCCATCTGTTCAAACGCCTGGGTTAGCTTCGGAGTGATAGTTTCTACAAAGGCTGAATCAAATCGCATCCGGCTAACGTCTACGTATATTCCCAGCTCGGGATGGTAATAGAGCCATTCCAGATAACGTTGCCACAAAGCCGTTGCGTCCATACCCAATTAACCTTATCCACTAGAGCTATAAGTGATTTCCAGCCTGCGATCGGGTAGAAAGAAAAGCTTATCCCCCAATCCAGCCACTCCTACTTTAGAGTTCCGAGATAGAGACTTGTCTACTCCCTGCAGCAAGAGGAACCCTAACAGCTTCACCATAGCGTCAGAAGGCAAATTTACGAAAAATATTCCACTCGGTTTTAGCTTTGGTGACAGGGGAATACAGGTGGTGGAGCAATTAGTACCCAATGAGTACCGGGATGTTAATCCGTTAACCAGCGGGATGGAGGAGCGATCGGATGGAGGAGCGATCGGATGGAGGTTTACAATGGCTCCGTCAACGTGAACAGCGGCTCCGTCAACGTGAACAGTGGCTCCGTCAACG
>ERZ1066134.426-NODE-426-length-22361-cov-9.042186_pt1 | contig 22361 bp, 20 predicted proteins | sample MGYA00382781_ERZ1066134 | MGnify/ENA primary metagenome ERZ1066134 (study PRJEB33369, sample SAMEA5778364) | biofilm metagenome | biome: Industrial cooling water; feature: Water cooling tower basin; material: Biofilm | place: United Arab Emirates | collected... | reverse complement strand
CCTCTTTTCTTATTTGCAATACCCACACTCAAAAAAAATGAAATATTTTTTAAAATTTTATTCCAATCGCCTTTAAAGTTTTCTTTATTGTATTTTTCAAAGTTTCTTTTGTATTTACTATAGCCTTTTTGGTCAAACCATCTTCAGGACGGGCTTTAAAAACTGTATCGTTGTATGAATTATTTTGTTCGCCTGCTTCGTTGGTATAGAAATAAGTGTAAAAAGATTTGCGGGTAACCTCTTCGGGCGGATTAATTTTCCCATAGCCATGATATGATTTTCCTGTTGTCACAAAGATTAATGCTCTGTTGAAATCGGGTCTCACTTTTTTCTCGCACTTGGTCATGTCTGCATTCCAAAGCTCGGTGTGGCCTGCCCATTCGTCTTTCCAATCTTTATTAAAAAATATCAATAAATTGAGCCTGCGGTAAACATTGGCTAAGTGGTGCATACTGAAATCGATATGAATATCGAGAAAACTACCATTTTTACCTTGGTGTAGCCCCGAACCCAGTGCATCTTGGGTAACGAACACATTGTCTACTCCGGTAATTTGGCTCACCCATTGGCAAAACTCGGGAGACGATACTTCTTGTCGCAATAGAGTGAACTCCTTTGGAAAATCTTCAAAATTTGAACCTTCAGCTTTGCGCTCGTTCATTCCGTCATATTTTTTATTAAACAATTCATAATCAGGAAACTTTTGATAAAGGGTGTCGGCTATGTCTTGTCGCAAAAAATTGTCTATTACTATGTGTTTGTAAGGAAGGGCATTTTTGAACTCAGAGGCCAATTTCTCTATGGTTTCAGCTTGGGTAAGTTGCGGATTGATGAATTGCATATTGAAAAAACTATTTAAAATCTTTATTGATTTATCGGTTTTGGCCAATGCCTGTAGAAAAGAGATTCAAATTTAAACTAATTTTGTTTGATTGTAGCAAGGCTTGTTCTTAATGAATAGGATAATTCCTGTGGGAATTTCTGATTGATAACTTTTGATTGATGATTGCGATATCAACTATTTTCAAGAGTGCTGCAACATTTTCAAAATTATATCATTGATTAAATAAGACACCTTAAAATATTATTGTAAAAATTGCCTTTGAGAATTTTAATCTTATCAGTTTGTATTTTTATATATGTAATTAACCTTGGGGCGCAGACAAAGCCCTCAAAGTGGAATTTCAGTTATAAATATGATGTAAATTCACTGGTGAAGTGCCAATATCGACTTTGGGAGTTGAAAGACAGCGTAGTAGTGTTTTTCAAGCTCACTTTTGATGAAAAATATGCCAAAGAAAAGCAGTTTCATAAAAAATATACTTGGACGTTTGATGTAAAAATCACGAGCAGCTACGACACAAAAAACACACTTTTGGAAGGTACTTTCAGCTCAAATAAATATCAAATAGCTGAAAATGAATATCTTTTTAGTGTCCAAATACCCAAAATTACCGAAAGCAGCGCTTATTTATTTCTAGCTTATTTTCAAGACGAAAGTGGCAAAATACTCATTGAAGACATTCCTTTAAAGATAGTAGGCACAGAGCTTTACAGTGAAAACTTGGCATTTTACTACAAAACAGAAGTGCCTGTTTTTGAAAATTTTATATCGAAAAGCGACACTTTCAGCATTAAATCGGGTTTTGGGAATAGCAAAACGTCTATTCATTACTTTAAATACAACTTTGCAGCGGCCTTGCCTCCCATGGCCACAGTGAACACTGGCGACCAAGACGTGAGGCTGAGTCCTGACTCTACTTTGGTGGTAGACTGCGACTCAATGATTATTCCCTTTAAAAAGGGTTTTTATATGCTTCCTTCTATAAATAAAAATAAATCAAATCGGCTAATGGTGATAGAAAACCGATTTCCGAAAGTGACCAAAACCCGAGAATTGATAGACCCTTGCATCTACATAGCCACCGATGATGAACGCAAAGGCATGAAACAATCGCAAAAGCCGAAGGTAAAACTCGATGATTTTTGGCTTTCGTTGGGACAGGACAAGGATTTTGCACGCAAAATGATAAAAAATTATTATACCAAAGTGCAAGAAGCCAACGCATTGTTCACACTTTACAAAGAGGGCTGGAAAACAGACATGGGTATGATATACATTGTATTTGGCAAGCCCGATTATGTATATAAACAAGACTTAAAAGAGACTTGGAAATATAAAAGCCGGCCAAATATTCCTTCTGTAAATTTTATTTTCAACAAAAAGAGTGGACCTTTGGGCTGCTTTTTCTATGAACTACAAAACTCGGATGACTATGCAAATGTGTGGTACAACACCGTGGAACTGTGGAGAAAAGGGATGATTGAAAAATAATGTGAGATTTTGGATTGACGAATGACGAATTTTGATTTACGATTGGTACAATAACTATAAAATACAATATAAACATTCAATAAATGAGCGAGAGCGGAAATGATAAGGCAGGGAAGAAACCTTTTTACAGAAACTTTAACAGCCAACCCAAGGCGGATAATAAAGATATGGTGTTTGGTATAAGGGCGCTGGAAGAAACCTTAAAATCAGACAAAGAGATAGAAAAAATATTTTTTGACAAATCGCAGGGCAATCTCCAAGATTTGATAAAAGAGGTAAAACTAAGGCAAATACCTCATGCTTTTGTGCCGATAGAAAAGCTCAACAGCATCACACGAAAAAATCACCAAGGTGTGGTGGCTTTTGTATCGCCCATTAGCTACCAAAAGCTAGATAACTTGCTCATGGGCTTGTTTGAAGCGGGCAAAAATCCACTTATACTGGTGCTAGACAGGGTAACAGATGTGAGAAACTTTGGTGCCATAGCTCGCACAGCCGAATGTGCCGGAGTACATGCCATAGTAATTCCTACCAAAGGCGCAGCCCAAATTAATGCCGATGCGGTGAAAACTTCGTCAGGGGCTTTGAATTTCGTGCCTGTGTGCCGCGAGGAGAATTTGAAAACCACCCTTCGATTTTTGAAAGATTCGGGGCTTCAACTGGTGGCATGCACAGAAAAAAATGGTGATTATTACTACAAAATAGACTTTACCGGCCCCACTGCCATAGTAATGGGTTCAGAAGAGGACGGAATCTCAGAAGAATATTTGAAATTGTGCGACCGCAGGGCTGCCATTCCACTCTTGGGCGAAGTAGCTTCGCTCAACGTGTCTGTGGCTGCCGGAGTAATCGTTTATGAAGCGGTAAGACAAAGGCTTTAGTCTTTTATGGATTCTTGGTAGCTTCTTTTTAACACAGAATAGTTTACATAACCACGTGTTAACACCATTCTCTTGCCGTTTTTTTCGATAAACACAGTGGGAAAGCCATCAACACCCAAGACAGAAGCCATTGAAAATTCTTGTTTTGTGGTTTCAAGGTATTTATCCTCTTTCATTTTGCTTACAAAATCAAGAGGGTTTATTCCAAATTCTTTGGCAATCTCGCCATAGGCCGCTAGATTTTCAGGCTCTATTCCATCGTAATAAATGGCTTTTTGTAATCGAGTAGCAAAGGCTAAGGCATCTTTGGGTTTGTATGTTTTAAATACACTCAACGCAACAGATGGCGGAATAGATGTAAATATGGCTTTGCCCGTTTTCAATGTGCCTTGTAAAAAATTTTCTCCAAACTTCACTCCCGTTGCTTTCTCCACATCTTTGTAAGCCCAAGAAATATAGCCGGCCACCTCTCCGATAGGGCCTATTCTATCGCCCGTAATCATACCACCGGAGATTACTTCCACATCAAAATCGTGGGCAAACTCAGTTGTAAATTGCTTTATTACAGATGAAAAGCCGTAACACCAGCCACACAAAGGGTCGTATACATAAATTAATTTCGCTTTTTGACCAAAAGTGTATAGGTGTGAAAAAAGGAAAAACACAATTGAAATAATAGTACGCATAGTCTATGAATGAAAAAGGCACAACCAATCATTAGAACCATTAAACAAATGAACAATAGTAAAGTTCAGAAAGCTTGGTCTATTTAACTCATTAAAGACTATTTAAAGTGTGTATTTGCAAAAGATTCTGCTGTAGGATTAGAGATTGAACCAAAGCACAAGCAATCTGATTTTTTTCTTCCACTATTTAAAGAATTATATGATTTTTGACATCGACTATTGATGTTATGATGCATATAAGTATAGAAAAGAAATGTGGCGTGCTTTTATTGGTTTGCTTTTGTGTAAACATCTGCTACTTATCTTATAAAATAACAAATCCACTTAGAGAACTAGAACATGGCTTTCGACAATGTCAAACTGCCGTATCTGCTTATTGGCTCAAAAAAGAAGGAATTAGGCTCGACTATCAAACACCGATAATGGGTTCTGATTGGCGCATTCCTATTGAATTTCCCAGCTATCAAATAGTGGTAGCATTATTCTCATCCGTTTCCAGTCTCAGTATTGATTTATGTGGACGCATTATTTCCATCGCATTTTTCTATGGCTCTCTGGCAGTCATGTATGGAATAATAAATTTCCTATTCAGCTATAAGGCACTCAGCTATTGTATCCTTTCATTTACGCTTATCAACCCCATTTACTTATTTTGGCCTAGGGCTTTTCTCTATGAAACCACAGCACTGTTTTTTTCAGTACTATATTTATACTTTTTTCTGGTGTCAATTAAAAATAAAAATCTTGTCATTTATATTGCCTGTATCATAGCGGGTGCACTATCGTCTATGACTAAAATTACCACTTTTTGTATTTTTATCCTGCCTGCATTTGTATATGTCTTTATTGACAAAAAAGAAAAAATCAAATGGTTATACTTTTTTATCAGCATATGCATTCCTGTAGCAATGTCGTTATTATGGAATTCATATACCGACACCTTTAAGAATCAACATTTAATTGCTAATGTATTAAATGCCAAAAATCATTTAGATGCATGGATTCTTTGGGAGTTCTCAGAAAGAATAAACATAGAAACTTGGAAGAAGATATTTACAGACTCCCTGTTTATAGTGAAACTCTTTCCGTTTTTCATACTTTTATATAAGTTGAAATATTGGCTTCCTGCCATGTTTTGTTTGTTGTTTTGGATACTAGGGCCTGCTTTATTTACCAGACTGTATTATGTTCATGGATATTACAATATTGCAAATAGCTTGTTTCTGAGTGCTTTTGTGGGTTTTATCTTCTATTCCATATTAATAAAGGGTGATATTTTATCGCGCTGGGTGTGCTTTTTCTTGTTTGCATTTATAGGATATACCTACCACCACAAACACTCTTTTTACTTTAAGCAAAGTCTAGAAACTGATTATACAGATATTTTTTATACTTCCAACTTGGTGAAGAGATATGTAAAAGAAGGAGAAAGTTTTATGGTAATGCATCACGATTGGTACGCTGATTTGCCATACTATGCGGAAAGAAAGTGCATAATGATACCCGGATGGTTTAAATTAAATGAACACAGTATATCTAAACTTGAGGAAAAAGTAATAACTGATAAGGTTATAGGAATAGCGTTGCGAGGAGATTTGCCATCAAAAGATTCGGATACTTACAAGGCAATTACCTCATTAGGGTTCGATCCGGAACACCCAATAGCAATAAGTGAAGACCAATACTGGTGGCATTGGTATGTAAAGAAAAATCTGTTCTCGGTCGGGCTAAAATAGTTCACAGAAGCCCGTGATAGGGATTTGAGATAGTAAATCTCGAAAAAAGGTGTGTCCTGTTTTCCTCGCTGGGACACCCAAAGTTAAAAGTGGAATAAGTTGGCGATATATTTTTGTTCATCTTTAAGGATGAGTATTTTAGAAAAACGTTCATTAGTTATAGAGTGTGTTGTTTTTATAAGGTTGCTATATTTATTACATTTTCAGGGCTTAACTCTGTTTGTTTTTGTTTCAATTGACGTTCTAACTACTTGAATATTTTGTAAGAAGTAAAGGTTATGCAAATATGTGCTTCGATCCTCCGTTGTATTCGATGATAAATTGGCCGTACCCGTAAATCTGTCTTTTATACCCTAAATGCCTTCTTTATGTGCCATAGATGGTTATAGTTTTCTATTATCTCATCTTTATTTAAGTCAGTGTTGGTAATGTAGCCTTTCAAGCCGTCCCAAAGTATATCTGCCTTCATTTTATCTTCATCAAAACGAATAACTACCTCACTTTCTATTTTTAGGAAACGATTATAGCCTCTATTGTTGATGTTTTTCTTCCCCAGTTTACCCGATTTAATTTGTGCCTTTAGCTTCTCTATAGCCCTATCACGGTTGTGAGCATCTTTACTAGCCCGCTTATCAGAATAACTGATGACTAATTTCTCTTGCTCATTAATTGCTAGGACAGTACTCTCTCCATTGCTTAATTTTAGGCCCAATACTGCTCTTTTTATACCCTCAGAACTATTTTTGAGCCTCGCTCCCAATATGTACTTATACCCACCTACTATAAGCTCATCGATGTTCTGTTTAGATAGCAATCCAGCATCGGCTACGACCAAGAGTTCATGGATTTTATACTTCTGTTTGAAAGTATCTAATATGGGCATCATGGTATGACCCTCAAACTTCTTACCCTCAAATACATCATAAGCCAAAGAATATCCATGTTTGGCTACCAATAATCCAAGCACGATTTGGGGATTTTGATGCTTGCCATCCTTAGAGAATCCTGTCTTTCGTAGCTCATCCTCTGATTCTATCTCAAAATAGAGTGTTGTTACATCATAAAACACAACACTTGCTTGCTGTTCAAGCACCTTTAATGTATGAGCATAACTGATACGTTGAACCAACTCTTTTTGCTTGTTATATAACTTGTCTATGTATCTATAAACAGCTTCAAAATCAATAGATAATCCATGATATTTATATAAACAATCTGTCGTTTTTAGCTTACTAGATGGCTGACACAACTAAATACTTGAACAATGGCTCTTTGATAGCATTAAACTCAATCTCATTGAATATTCTTCCAAGCAAAAGCTCAACTCCAATGTTTTCTAGAGACTCTATACCATCCAACACCGTATTAACATCTGTGCGGTAATTCGTAAAGTCCATTCCAAGTCTCTCTCTATGATTAGAAATCCATGATTTGCCTTCCAATACAAGCCTTTGTACTTCATCTTTGGAGACACTACAGCCAATAGTATGCATTACTCGATACTTACGATTGCTTTTGTCTATAACTTGGGCGCTAACCTTACCACTCTTATTTCTCTTCTGACGTAAAAACATCCCCAAATATATCTCCGAGGACACCTGGGACACCCAAAAATGCGCATGATTTTTGTAATGCCCTCATTAACTGCTAGTTATGAAAATACATCGAAAAAACCGAGGAAAACAGTAGGGGGATAATTCCCCCTCTGTTATTTGTTTCGCCAATGAATGAGGCCAATCTTTTTTGGGTCGAAAATATCCAAATTCAATTCGTTATTTGCTTTTACTTCGGCATAGTGCTCTTTTTCCTGTTTTCCGCAGTTTTTTTAATTGGGGCATCCTAAAATGTGATAAGTATCTGAATATCAGCAGGTATATTTTTAAGCTTGGGTGACCCAAAATATTTTTTGTACTTTTATTTTCATGTTTATTCGTCTGAAAATTAATAAGAGTAGGAAGACAAGCGTTCAAATTTTAGAAAAGCGAAACAGGAAGAATAATTTACTCCATACTGTAGGTTGTACTAGCGATATGGTATTACTTAAGAACACAATTAAAATGGTCGTTGGAAAATATTAAACCTAATTAAATCTGGGTTGAGTAAGGATTATATATTCAATAATGCTCAAATGTATTTATTAGTATCAAAGTCTGAAATACCAGTTCAGATTTTAAATGCAAATCAAGCCATAATGAATACTTAAATTAAAGGCATAGAAGCTTCAATAGATGATATCAAAATGAAAATGGGGGAGAAAGATTTTCCACACATCTATATTTTTTAAGTAATTTGGCTACATGAGTCATTCTCAACTTTCTTTGCGCCAGCTTTTTCTGCAAAATGTAGCACAAACCTCTGATTTTCCGCTCATGTTGGAAATAGAGCGAGCCCAAGGAGTTTATCTTTATGGCACAAAAGGTGAAAAATACATTGATTTAATATCGGGCATAGGCGTGAGTGGTTTGGGCCATTGCCACCCTGCTGTGGTAAATGCAGTGAATCAACAAGTCGAAAAATACATGCACTTGATGGTGTATGGCGAATATGTACAATCGCCTCAAGTTCTTTTGGCTGAAAAACTGACCAGCCATTTACCCAAAAGTTTAAATTCGGTATATTTTGTAAATTCAGGTGCCGAGGCCACCGAAGGAGCTTTAAAGTTGGCCAAACGATATACAGGAAGAAGCGAAATTATCGCTTGCAAAAATTCCTATCATGGTTCTACTCACGGAGCGCTTTCTGTGATGGGCAACGAAGATTTCAAGCAAGCTTACAGGCCACTATTGCCCGATATCACGTTTATAAACTACGGCAGCTGGAGCGACATAGATAAAATCACCACTCGCACTGCGGCCGTGTTGATTGAAACCATACAGGGCGAGGCCGGAATCATCTCGGCTTGCAGCGAATATTTTTCATTACTCAGAAAAAAATGTGATGAAACAGGCACCATTTTAATACTTGATGAAATCCAGTGTGGATTCGGAAGAACGGGAAAATTGTGGGCATTCGAGCATTTTGGCATAGTGCCTGATGTGCTTTTGCTTGCCAAAGGAATGGGCGGAGGAATGCCCATTGGTGCGTTTGTTGCCAACAGAGATGTAATGGCTGTTTTTAAAAACAATCCCATTTTGGGCCACATCACCACTTTTGGTGGGCATCCCGTGACCTGTGCTGCCGCTTTGGCTACCTTAAACACCCTAGTTGAAAACAAATATTATTTGCAAGCCGAAGAAAAGGGCCAATTGTTCAGAAACCTACTGGTTCACAAAGCCATTAAGCAAATAAGAGGCAAAGGACTGATGTTGGCAGTGGAGTTTGACAGCTTCGATGTGTTAAAACCAATTATTGATAAAGCCATAGAGAGAGGTGTTATCACCGATTGGTTTTTGCATTGCAACAACGCCATGCGGATAGCCCCACCCCTCATCATCACCAAAGAAGAAATAAAAACGGCTTGCAACATTATATTGCAAGCCGTAGAAGAGGTTCAGAGCAATATTTAAATAAAAAAGCTTATATGTAACCTCCTACTTAAATGACATTATCCCCAACCGATGTGCACCTTGGCTCTTGCTTATGGAAAGTACTAAAATCTCATCATCGCTCAATACTGCACTATTCAACGGAGTGATTAAAAACGAATCTTCTGAGGCGGGTAAAATTACTTTTCTCGTTACAGTTCCATTTGGCTCAATTTCAGCCATCAAAAAGGCTGTTTCTGATGTGAATTTAGCACGCTTAGGCGAAGCTATGTTTTTTAGTTTTAAATTGTCAATATTATCGTTGTAAAGAAAATAGAGCTTATTGTCTTTGTATAATGGGATATAAGATAACATTTGTCTCAATCTTGCATTTCTCTTTGCATAACTCACAGGCACATAAAATATCATCGTATTCTCCATTAATTGAAGAAATTGATTTTTTGGAACAATACTAATTGAGGCTATTTTTCCTTCTAAATCTGTCTTAAATACCAATATGTGTCCTCTTTCATTTCTTATCGATGTCGAACCATTATTATAATATGCTATGTCTTTTGCATATTCAGCTACAAACACCATGGTATCTTTATGGGGTGAAAATATTTGTTTTATCACATACGATTCTGACAGTTTGATGTCTCTCGTAAATAACGGCTGTACTGCTTTACTTATGGTTTCTGAATTAAATGTATATTTAGATAGCTTCTTTGTCTCGCCTGTTTTCGGATTAAATTTTATATAAAATATTGCAGCAGCCCCTTCTAAATCTGAGTTTTTAAAAAAACCGGAAAATTCCATCAAACCATCCTCGTTTAATGAAAAATTATAATCTGTTACATTTTTTCCGGGCATAGGAATGTTGATCTCAGAAAATTCTTGGGTGCTGTTATTGTAAAAAAACACCACATTTGTACCTATCTTGTCTCTCTTTTCACTGTACTTTGTGCCTATTAGGTATATATTAAAATCGTTGTCATATTGCAAATTTCGTTGGCTGAAAAGTTTGTCTGAATAAGGCAACACAATATCGTTGCTTGTTTTAAGATTAAATTCTGTGTCAAATATTTTAATATTAATTTTTTCATTGCCTTTTCGCTCTGAAGGCATATCTGTGTATAACATAAAAGAGGATAAATCGTCTTTTGAAAATATACTAAAGCTACCTTTATTTTTCATGCTCTTATTATCATATTCAGCAAGTTTTTTAGAATCATATACTATGTCTCCATTAATCTTTAATACTGTTGCGTACACTGAAACTACACTATTAATGTCGTAGCTCGAAATCAGTATAATTCGCTTTTGAGATTTATCTAAATATATATTTTCGAGCGAATGCTCTGCTGATTGTAAGGTTATTGTTTCCGAAAAATTTACTAATCGTTTTGATTTTAATGTTTTATAGTCAAAGACTTCGACATAGTAATCAGAAAGTTTTTCAATATCTTTGCCTTTTAGTAAGTAAATATCTTCATCTATTATTCCCAAAAACTCAGGATTAGCCGATTTTCTTGTCGACTCTTGTAGGTCTCCCCACTTTATGTCTATATCTTGGGCATAAATAAAATTGGTGGCTAGGCCACATAGCAGCAAAAACTTCAGAATTTTCATGAATTTTATATTTGACACAATATTAATTAATAAATACCGAATGAAATACCTTAAAGTACTTTTATTATTCATAATCTTAAAACAAAGCATATTCGCCTGCTTTTCACAACAAGAGCTTAACAAAAAAGCCCTCAAAAATTCTATTTACTTCTACAGTAATATGAAAGAGGCTAAATTATATATTAAAGATTCTATAATCGCAGAATCTTTGCCTTTCTTGTATACTAAAAGCGAATATTATATAAAGGTTAAAACTACAAAGGAAGACCAAGAACATATCATAGAAGGAAATTTTGTAAAAAGTGTCATAATATCTGATGGGTATGTAGCAAAGGGGGGGTCAAATTATTACAGAAAACCTGATAAGGAGTTTAATCCTGATATTTTTTATATTACAGCTACTCCAAAAACCATAAAAAACAATAATAAAGTAGAATTGAGAATCCTCGACCCAGTAATAAACATTGAAACAGGAAAATATTTGGGTACTACACCTACAAAAAGGGTAAAATGTGTGGCAGGACTAGCTTTATATGATCCTGTTTTCGGAAGTAAAAATAATATGGTGAGTGTAATCTCAGAATCTGCAAAGAACTCATATATAAACTTTGTTTATTTGGTTGCTAATAAGGACAAATCGGGGCTTAACTCTACTTACAACAGCATAACTATTAAGCCCATAATCAAGCATTTTTACTTTACTCATTTTTCAAGGGATTACTATTATTATCCAACTAACAGCAAACCCATTTTGAATGAAGAATACAGAAATGTAATAAGTAGCGAGTTAGATATAGAATGGGAATTTAGTTACAAAAATATCGTACTAAAACGTCTTAATACTTCTGTAGCTGCAACAATTAGAGCAACTGATCCACGCAAAGCATTTGAAAATAACCTTGCACAAAGTACCCTTTGGATGGCAGCAAATGATAGTCTTTATCAATCGTTGGTCAAGCATGCACAGATTATTGAAAACGAAGAAGATAATTCCAATTTATATGCTGTAAAATCTGTCTTTAACAATAAACTCGACTTGAAATCTATGATAAAGGCCATAAAACCTTATGTGGTTACGGTTCATGATAAACCAACCGAAAGTTTTGGTAGTGGCTTTGTTATCAACAACGATGGCTATATAGTCACAAATTTTCATGTCATTGATAAATCAAAGAAAACTCAAATTCAGCTAGCAACTGACACCACTCTTTACAATGCAGAAATTGTGAGGGTCAACGAAAAGTTAGATTTAGCATTACTAAAAATACCTAAAACAATTTCTGGTTTTATGAGGCTTAACCTCACTGATTCATTGGAAATTGGTGATAATGTTTTTGCAATAGGTACTCCCGGAGACCCGCAATTAAGCCAATCTGTAACAAAAGGCATTGTTAGTGGCTTCCGGGTGATAGATGGCAGAGATTATATACAAGCAGATGCAAGCATAAATCCGGGCAATAGCGGTGGTCCTTTGGTTGATGAAACAGGGAGAGTAGTAGGCGTAGTTGCACGAAAAATATCTGCTGTTGGAATAGAAGGATTATCCTTTTGTATACCAATAGACATTGCAGTAAAAGGGCTTAGACTCAAAATAAAAGAATAATATAAAAACGGCTTGCAACATTATATTGCAAGCCGTAGAAGAGGTTGTAAATTAACTATGCTTGTTGATATTCTTCCACGGGAATGCAAGAACATATCAAATTTCTGTCGCCATAGGCACCGTCTATGCGGCTCACGGTAGGCCAAAATTTGGCTTGCTTCACATAAGGCAGCGGATAGGCAGCCTTTTGACGGGTATAGCTGTTTGCCCATTCATCGGCAGTGATTACAGCAGCCGGGTGTGGCGCATTTTTCAGCACATTGTTGTCTTTGGCATATTTTCCAGCTTCTATTTCGGCTATTTCTTGCCTTATGGCTATCATAGCATCGCAAAAGCGGTCTAACTCGGCTTTCGACTCGCTCTCTGTAGGTTCTACCATAAGTGTACCCGCTACTGGAAATGAAACTGTGGGGGCATGAAATCCATAGTCCATGAGTCGCTTGGCAATGTCTTCTACTTCCACCCCGGCACTGGTCTTAAACGGACGACAATCCAATATCATCTCGTGTGCACAACGACCGTTAGTGCCTGTATATAGCACAGGATAGTGTCCTTCAAGGCGCGATTTTATGTAGTTGGCATTCAGTATGGCATATTCAGTAGCTTTTTTCAATCCCTCGCCACCCATCATGGCTATGTAGGCATAAGAAATAGGCAATATAGAGGCACTACCATAAGGTGCAGCAGACACGGCACCATTGTCTGTACCACTAGCAGTGGCAAATGTATAGTGTTTGGGCAAATGTGGCACCAGTTTTTCCACCACACAGATAGGGCCCATGCCCGGCCCACCGCCACCGTGAGGTATGCAGAATGTTTTATGCAAATTTAAGTGGCACACATCAGCCCCAATCATTCCTGGACTTGTCAGCCCCACTTGGGCGTTCATGTTCGCTCCGTCCATATACACCAATCCACCTTTATCGTGAATCAGTTGGCATATTTCAATAATGCTTTCTTCAAACACTCCGTGGGTAGAAGGATAAGTCACCATCAAACAGGCCAGATTTTCTTTGTTTTCTTCTGCCAAACGCAGCAAGTCGGCCATGTCTATGTTTCCACGCTCATCGCATTTGGTCACTATTACTTTCATGCCAGCCATTACAGCACTTGCAGGATTGGTTCCGTGGGCAGAAGAAGGAATTAAGGCGATGTTTCTATGTCCTTCTCCACGCGATTCATGGTAAGAGCGAATGGTCATTAATCCTGCATACTCACCTTGAGCTCCGGAGTTGGGCTGCAATGATGTGCCTGCAAATCCGGTAATTTCTGCCAACCATTTTTCTAAATTTGCAAAAAGCTCTTGATAACCTTTGGTTTGATTTTGGGGTGCAAAAGGATGAATGTTTCCCACCTCAGGCCATGTCACAGGTATCATTTCTGTAGTGGCGTTCAGCTTCATGGTGCAAGAACCCAAAGAAATCATGCTGTGAACCATAGACAAATCTTTGTTTTCAAGCATTTTGATATAGCGAAGCATCTCGTGCTCGGTGTGGTAGTTGTTAAAAACAGGGTGGGTGAGATAGTCTGTTTTTCTTTGCAATGTAGAGGGAATAACGCTTGCATTTTCTTCTTTAAGGGAAATATTTGGCTTTCCTGCTGCTTTGGCAAATGCGTTTACTATCGTTTCCGTTTCGGCCAAAGTAGAAGTTTCATCAAATGATATTCCAATGGCATTTTCACTGTAGTAAGCATTGATTTTTGCTTCTTCCAGCCACTTCTTGATGTCACTTTGGATTTTGGCATCGGTTTTTATAGTAATGGTGTCAAAAAATGTATCTGAAACCAAGTTGAAACCAAGATTTTTAATGCCTTTTCCTGCCAATGCAGCCAGTGAATGTGCTCCTAAAGCTATGTTTTTCAAACCTTCCGGTCCGTGATACACAGCATACATGCTTGCCATTACCGAAAGCAATACCTGCGCTGTACAAATATTTGAAGTTGCTCTTTCTCTTTTTATGTGTTGCTCGCGGGTTTGCAAAGCCATTCTGTAGGCTTTGTTTCCTTGTGCATCTACTGATACACCTATGATTCTGCCCGGCATTTGGCGTTTGTAAGCATCTTTCGTAGCAAAAAATCCGGCATGAGGACCACCAAAGCCCATAGGCACGCCAAAGCGTTGTGAACTACCCACCACCACATCTGCGCCCATCTCTCCGGGCGATTTGAGCAACGTGAGTGCCAACAAATCGGAGGCAACAGCCACAAACACCTCTTGTTCTTTTGCCGCAGCTATCAAATGGCTATAGTCTGCCACTGTTCCATCGGCACAAGGATATTGGAGTTGTATGCCAAATATATTTTTGTCCGTAATGTCTGCTTTGAGCGCATCGCCCACCACAATTTCTATCCCCAGCGGAGTGGCTCGAGTTTTTAGCACATCTATTGTTTGTGCATAGCACTGGTTTGAAACAAAGTAGATATTGGCTTCTTTTTTAGCAGCAGTTCGCAAGCTGTGAAGCATGGTCATGGCTTCGGCTGCAGCTGTGGCTTCGTCAAGCAGCGAGGCATTGGCTATTTCCATTCCGCAAAGGTCTATCACCAAGGTTTGGTAATTGATAAGGGCTTCCAGCCTTCCTTGTGCTATTTCTGCTTGGTAGGGTGTGTAGGCGGTGTACCAACCCGGGTTTTCAAGGATATTTCTTAAAATTACATGTGGAGTGTAGGTACCGAAATATCCTTTTCCTATATATGATTTATAAATTTCATTTTTACCCATCATGGCTTTAAACGAGGCCAAAAACTCGTTTTCCGTCTGTGGTTGGGGCAATTGGAGTGGTTTTTTCAGTCTGATGGCTGCCGGAATGGTTTGCGAAATCAATTCTTCTACAGAATTTGATTTTACAGTATTCAACATTTCTTTGGTTTCGGCTTCCGACTTGCCCAAGTGGCGATATTCAAAAGAACGTAAATTTTTGCTTGACTCCATTTCGATTTTGCCCCCGACCCCCGACTGAGGCTTATGATTATAATATTTTTAGGCCAAAGGGTGTCCTTTGTTTTCAGCCTACGTTTGAAATTAAACCTTTTAAATATGTTTTGCCTTTATTTTCGGCAATCAAAGTAAATAATAGAAGGTCTAGTACAATAGTTTAGGCAAAGTTAAGAGAAAATTAAGCCTTTGTAAAATTCGCATCGGTATAAAAATCAAAGATAAAAATGTGAAAATGGATATTCTTAGTCATGTACAATCGCATCTCAAAATAATATCAATATGATGATATTCAATTTGCCTGCGTTTGTGATTAACTTATTGCCCTTAGAAAACAATATTTGATTTCTTTTTGATTAAAAATGATTAATTATTGCGATAATATGAAATAATTCGATTTAATTTGAGCAATAATTTTAAAATTGAGCATTTATTGATGAAAAATACAGTTTACTACCTAGACAAACCCGGAGGTGTATTTACTGCCGTAGAAGAAGAATTGCCTGCTTTGAAAAAAGGCGAAATATTGCTGCGCACCCGCAGAACATCGGTGTGCCAGTCGGATGTCGTGATTTACAAACACGGGTTGCCACGCATCAAAAAATGGCCTGCCGTGATTCTACACGAGGTTTGTTGCGAAGTGGAGGCTGTGGGCGAAGGAGTGACTAAGTTTGAAAAAGGAGATTTGGTAGGCTTAGGTTGCGATATTCCCTGCGGAGACAGAGATTGTATTTACTGTGGCGACCACGGCACAGGCGACTGGACGAGCTGCCCAAACACCCAAGCCACGGGACATGAGTTCCCTGGTTTTGCTCGCACACACGCCATTTTGCCTGATTGGTTTGTAGATTTAGGACCGATAAAAAAATTCCCCAAAGGCTTCAGTGCTGACCAAGCTTGCCAACTAGAGCCACTCGCTTGTGGTCTGGAAGGAATGACTAGGGTTAATAATTGTATTACAGACAGAATAGTGGTGTTGATAGGAGCGGGTTCTCAAAGTACTTACGCTTTGCAATCGGCTCAAGCGATGGGCGCGAGAAAGATTATCGTGGTAAACCGTGGAAAAGAGCGATTGGAGCGTGTGCTCAAAGACTTTGGCGATAGCAAAACAGTTGGCGTGATTTGGGATGAAAATGTAGTTGAAAATGTATTGAAAGAATGCAAACCCTTCAATGAGCCCCATTTTGTAATGATGAATGTGCCCGCCCAAGCCGGATATGAATTGTCTGTAAAACTGGTAGGCTACGGCACTGTGATAGATGCTCATGCAGGCGTGAAAGGTCCACAAGGAAAGCCCAAAATCATGCACGAGGTAGATTTGAACAACGATATTCATTACAAACTGCAATGCTACCAAGCCACGCACGGTTCGAGCATGCACGGCATCAATTTGGCACACAAAATGCTCAGCGAAGGCAAACTGCCCAAAATTGACAAAATGACCAACGAAACCGAAAAATTCAAAAAACACCAAATCCTCGAAGCCATCAAACGTGCCGATGACGGAGATAGCTTGAAGGTGATAATAGATTGGGACTGATGGGGATTTTGAATTTTAAATGTTGAATTTTGGATGAAAAATATGAAATATGAAAACAGAGAATTTGATTCAAAATAAAACATTCGAATTTTCGCTATCAATAATCCAGCTATATAAAATTCTCCTGGAAAACAAAGAATATGTGTTGTCAAAGCAATTACTTAGAAGTGGGACAAGCATTGGAGCTAATGTAGAAGAAGCCACTGCTGCTCAAAGTAAAGCTGATTTTGTTTCCAAAATGTCTATTGCATCAAAAGAAGCTAGAGAAACTAAATATTGGTTAAGATTATTAGAAAAAAGTCAATTGGTATCGTTAGATTTTAATAAATATTTGCTCGAAATAGATAGTATTATCAATATTCTGACAGCCATTGTAAAAACTTCAAAAGAAAAATAATTCAACATTTTAAATTTTAAATTATGAAACCAAAGGTTTCACCTAGCATGATGTGTGCCAACTTTCTCGACCTTAAGTCTGAGTTGGATGTGTTTGAAAAATACAAAATCGATTACCTTCACATGGATGTGATGGATGGTACGTATGTGCCAAATTTCACACTAGGGATAGATTTTTGTAAATCTGTGGCATCGTATAGCAAAATATCCTTGGATTATCATTTGATGGTAGAAAACCCTGATCGATTTGTAGATATATTTTGCCAAATCAAAGGTTCGATATTCACTTTTCATCCTGAAACAAGTCGCCACCCTGTTCGCACTATCAATAGTATCAGAGAAGCAGGCTGCAAACCTAGCATCGCTATTGACCCAGCCATTCCCGTAGAATTTTATAGACATTTGTATCCTTTAGTAGATATGGTATGTGTGATGACCGTAAACCCTGGCTATGCCGGACAAAAATTGATTCCTTTTGCAGTAGACAAACTCACTGAACTACAAGAAATTAAAAGAAAGAATAATCTTCATTTTGAAATCGAAGTAGATGGCAACGTGAGCTGGGAAAACATCCCCAAAATGATAAAAGCCGGAGCAGAAGTATTGGTGGTAGGCACTTCAAGTGTATTCAGCAAGACGGAAAGCAGAGACGCTACTCTTACTAGACTAATCTCCATGCTTTAATTTTGAATGTTGGATTTTGAATGTTGAATTTATTTTATAGGCATTCAAAATCTATAATCCAAAATCCAAAATTTTACTAACATGACTCAAGGCCAGCGACATAAATTGATATTGGAATATCTTCAAAGCCACGAAGAGTTGGTGGTGGAAGAAGCTTGTCAGCTTTTTGACGCCTCGCCAGCCACCATTAGGCGCGATTTTAACGAGCTGGTGAGCGATGGCAGGGCCTTGAAAACGTGGGGCGGTATCATCAAGAACTACGAAAGTTCGTTTATTAACGACAAAAGTTTGGTGGTAGCCCCCAATGCAAACGACCCTTTGGAAGCCCAAAAGAGGAAAATAGCCGAAAAAGCGGCTTCGTTTGTGCAAGATGGCGATGTAATCATTGTGGACGGAGGCACAACCACGTTTTATATGGCACCTTTTTTGGCCAATAAGCGCATAAGGGTCATCACCAATTCTATCATCATAGCCTACCAAATAGATAAGGACAAAAAAGAAAAACAAGGCGCGGAGGTGATACTCACCGGGGGCATTTTGTATCCCGAATCAGGACTTTTGGTAGGGCCGCAGGCCAATATTAATATCAAGCAATACAAGGCCAAGTGGGCATTTTTATCGTGTGGTGCGCTGGATAACGATGGGCCGAGCAACTCAAACCAACTGGTGGTAGAAACCGAGCAAACCATCATTTCACAATGTGAAAAAACCGTGCTTTTGGCCGATGCTACCAAGTTTGGCAAACGCCACATGTGCCAACTTTGCGACTGGAGTTCAATTAATTATTTAATAACCGATGCATACGAGCCTGATTCGCTAAACAAAACACTACCGGTGACAATACTTTCTGTTTAAAATTGGCCTATTCAGAGTAAAAAACCCGTTTTACACGTTCACTCACATTGGTGAGGATTTCGTATGGTATCGTATTGATGGTTTTTGCCAATTCAATAACACTTAGTTCTTTACCAAATATTTCCTGACTTGTCCCATTTAGTGCGGTGCAGATAATTTAGAGATTAGTTCTACTATTTTGGGGCTAGAGAGAGCTTTAACGGTTATAACCTTATTGGTTAATTTATTGAGAATTTGCCCATCTACTATCTTTTTTGACTCATCTATAAATTTTCTAATGGATGTATTGGTTTTTAGTTCAATATGTTTTGATATTACTAGTGCTAAGAAGCATATTAATACGTGTAGTTTTATAGCTTCCTCTTTAAAATGAAATATTGGACGTGTTTCTAAATCGTTTTTTAATACTCTAAATGCTTGCTCTACTTTGTAAAGTTGATGATATCGCTCTATGATGGTTTGATTGTCTGCTATGGCTTGAGCTAAATTGGTATAATAGCCTTTTATTCCCAATAGTTTCTTTGTTCTTTCAATGAGTGCTTGGTTGAGTTCTATGTTGGATTCATTGACAGAAGTAAACTTTACTTTTTTGTTTTTAGAGGGTTTTTCTATGATCTGCTTTGCTTTCTCTATTTGTTTGGTCATCTCATGAAGGTCTTTACGATATCTAAGGGATGAGTAACTGCATATCAAATCGCCATTGATAGTTTTTTTCGTATGCTTTTTCCATCCTCTCGGACAAGCTCTTTATCTATCTGCTCTAGTATATCTTGTGATATATTGCCAAGTCTAGCCCCTACGATATAATGAATATGGTTTTCAACGAGCTGTATAATGTTTTCCTTACTAATCATGGCTGCATCTGCCACTACCGTAAAGGATTTTACTTCATTGTTTTTGATGAACTCCTTTATGACTGGTACAATGGTATGCCCTTCAAAGGTATCGCCAGCAAAGACTTTACCCATATCACCAACCCAATTCCCACTATGGCTAAAAAAACATATATAAATCCAAGTGTCACATTTTGATTTTTTACGGTTCACAGAACCTGTGATAGGGCTTCGGAATTATAAATCCCGAAGAGCTGGAATTGAATCAATAGAGGTTTTTATGTCAAACAAATATTTTTGGATTTCAAGCTGCATACACTAATTTTTTGGTCTGTTCTAGTGCCTTGATGAAATAGGGGTTTGACAAAGAGCGTTCGGTCAATAAATCTATTTTTCTGTTAAATAAGCTTTCCAGTTTATAGTGCAAATCAAAATAATTGTCTGTGTACTGCTCTATGCTTAGGTTATCGAATGAAATGAGTATATCTACATCACTTTTTTTCATTGAATTTGTCTGTACACACCGACCCGAACACATACATGGTTTTTACGCTGTACGTTTTACACAGATTTTTCAGCTCGTCTATTTTATCTGCTATAATCTTATTCATGGCCACTTCTTTTCCCTAAAATTAGGTAAAAATCGCAAAAAAATTATTGCTTGAACGAAAAATAGCGGTGTGTTATTAAGGTAGAGAGGAGTTTACGGTTCATAGAACCTGTGATAGGGCTTCGGAATTATAAATTCCGAAGAGCAGAGTGGCTACGGAGCTGAAGCGAAGTACTATTTATATTCGTCTACTTATTTAAGTATTTTTTCATACGTACTTTTCCATTTACTTGGAATTGATTCAGCATTTAGTAAGGTCAATAATTCTTTAAATTTATTTTGGCATCTACGGAAGTTTTTAAGTCGATAACGTAAATAGTTGTCCTCTGAAATTAAGTCAAATAATTTGTCAATTTCTCTAACGGTGAAATTACGTAATATTTGTTGATAATATTTTTCAGCTGTGTTAGAGGTTCCATATTGATTCCCTACAAAACATAGTGAAATAACATATACAAAATCCTTAATAATTTGGGCTGGAATCGTCTTGCCAAAACCAGCTAATCTTTCTGCAAATGCTGTTTCATTATAGAAATTATTCATGTCAAAATGGATACTTTCAAGTTGCTTTATTATCTTACTAACTATCGCTACTTGTTCATCTTTTGGAAGCAGGTCTAAAGCCCCAACTTTTTCAAAGTAAAGTTTAGCGTATTGCTTCTTTGTATTATCCTGAATTAAATAACCTGAAAACAGTACCACTATCTCCGATTTTGCTTGTTCAGAAAAATATTCCCAATTTAATCTGGAAAGGTCTAGGCAATTCTGTCTAATGAACTCATCATTCCTTTCATCAACATAATTAGCAAATATCGCCTTTAGTATTGCGGTTTTTTGCAGATCATTTGTTTTCTTAATTCTGTCTGATAATTCTGTCTGGGCTTCTTTGTCTAATTTGGAGGCTTTTATAGTGGCAAAAAATTCATCGCTTCTAAAACCAACAAACAATACTTCATTACTCAATACTTGTTTTATACATTGATGAATAAAGTAGTTTAACTCTGCCCCATCTAGCATTGAATTAGCTGGGTGTGCTGCAGAATAGTTATTTCTAATTTCCCTACAATAATTTAAGAAGAAATAAGAATCTTCGCTCAATAGACCTAGTTCTACACTAATATCTAATAATTCCTTGTCTTTTAATTCCTTAAATTTTTTTTCATCGAGAGTAGTAGAAAGGAATTGACTAGCCTCCACAAGACCAAAAGCTCTTATTTTATCTCTTAAGACTTGGATTGTAGTGTTCCACATTTCATTTACAGCACTACTAAATAACCCAACTCGAATGGCCACCACCATTCTTGCAAGCATTTCGTGTCTGTATTCAAGCTTGATTTTATTGAATTCTGGTTTTAAAGTATTCCAAACTGTTTCAATATCATCATTTGATGCGAGAACTTTTCTCGGAAAATTTAGTGACGAAATTATCTTTGTAACTATATCTTCACTATCTACTTCTTTTAATGTCGGTAAATTAATTGTTGATGACATATATTATTTCATTTGTCCGATTTCGATTTTTGTAGGCTTCCTTGTATTTCAGCCAACTCTTATGCTCGCAATATTTAACTTATTTTTAGAATCCCAAAAAAATTCCTATAAAAATTCACATTTATTACTATACGATATAATTGATACATTTTTTCTTTTTAAAATAACCTAGTTGATAGTTTCACACGAACTTTTTATCTTTGGCATATGCAAATACAAGTTGACATAGGATTTGAACAATTGCTTCAAATTATAAGGACGTTGCCATCTGACCAACAGGCTTTGCTTAAAGTTGAGCTACAAAAAGACACTAATACTAAGACAAACTCCAACTTAGAGGCTTTGTTATTGGCAGGACCAGTAGCTACCAAAGAACAAATTAAGGTAATAGAGAATAACAGAAAAGCCTTTGACCAATGGCGAACAAAAACAGCCCACGGCTCAAACCGTGGGCTGTTTTGAATCAATATCCATTTTTCTATATTCAGTGCTAAGTATTCCTCATCACTCCGCCCCGTTTTCAAACACGATTTTGCCTTCTTTGAGTGTTGCGAGGATTACATCGTCTTTCTGCACCTTGCCGCTGAGTATCTCTTTGGAAAGCTCGTTCATGAGCAGGCGTTGAATCACTCTTTTTAGCGGCCTTGCACCAAACTGTGGGTCGTAACCCTGCTCGCCTATGT
>ERZ1066134.422-NODE-422-length-22595-cov-21.067303_pt1 | contig 22595 bp, 23 predicted proteins | sample MGYA00382781_ERZ1066134 | MGnify/ENA primary metagenome ERZ1066134 (study PRJEB33369, sample SAMEA5778364) | biofilm metagenome | biome: Industrial cooling water; feature: Water cooling tower basin; material: Biofilm | place: United Arab Emirates | collected... | reverse complement strand
GAAGATAAAAAGGGATTTCCAAATTCAGTCTTCACTTACCAAACTTACTGATTTTACAGGATTTGGAAATCCTGCTTTATCTACTCACCGACATGGCGCTAGCGCATTACCCTTGCTGGAACATGTCGGAGAGCTGGAGGTCAGGGGTTCAACTCCCCTCCTCGCTACTCTTACTGATTCAGAGCGATCGGATTCAATACCCACCCCAATATTTTCGTAATATCCACTCTGCGGAAAGCAAGCCCAAAATAAGCAGTAGGACCCAGAAGATATTAATCATCGGCTCTCGGTTCGATTCCGATCGAATGATGCCGCGAAAATCACGCTCCAGAAGCACATCCTGGACTTTCTCAAAATCGGCCAAATGGGCATAGACCCCACCTGTTTTTTGAGACAATAACCGCAATAAATCATGGTTGGCCGTCAAGCTACGCTGCTCAAGTTGCAAGGCATTCACAATAAATTCACCGGATTGGGACAATCGCTTTTCACCAACTGTGGTAGTGGCTTGGTATCGGTACGTTCCTGAAGGAAATACCCTGGTTCGTGCTTGTTTATTTTCTGCCCCAAAAACAAAATCGAATCGCTCGCTAATATCGTCAGCACCCGTGATATCAAGCGAATATGGCTGTCCTTCAAGAGGTTGGAAAATGTCATCATAAATCTCCACATCAAAAAACACGACATCTCCATCTGTGAAAATGTCCATGCCGCGAGTCACCCGAAACTGCTGCTTACTTTCACTTATGCTTAGATATTGCACTAGCTTCTGAACCAATTCTGCAAATAAAAATTCATCCGAAAAACGAGCAGCTTCTTGCAGTTTCCATTGCCAAATGCCCGCCCCTACCAACACTGCCTGGCGCTCGTTTCCATCATCAAAGACAGCCAGAAGCGGCTTTGTGGTGGTGACACTACCCACTTGCTGGAAAAGAAGCACTTCAGCAGGCCCTGACAACTGATAATCGCCAAAAGGAACGGACAGAGGAGGAAAACGCTTCATACGCGCCACGTCTCGGTTAAGCTTAAACTTGGAAAAGGTACTATTATATGCCGGCCCTGTTTTATCCGGCCGCCCCTTCACGGCTACATCCAAAAAGGGCACTCGGGAAAAAGCATCCTTGGTGGGTTCACTCCAAATCCGCCAGATACCGGACCCTTTGCCCACTGGCTCCATATCATCAAACAGTATCTGAACATCAAATACGCGCGGTTCAAGTGGTTTCTGAAGCGAAGGAATGTCAACGAAAATCTCATAATTGCCTGTTTCCTCCAAGACGCTCCTTATCGCTCGAATATCCGGATGAGGCGACTTTGAAGCAATACGTACGCTTTTCTTACTCTCCAATACTTCGATAAAAACATCATACGTGTTATTCGCTTTGGAACTCTCGCCTCCGAGCGTACTCACAGAGACGGTGTATCGGTGCACACCCGGTTTATCTGCTGAGACAAAAAATACCAACGTATTACCTCGGGGGTCAAGCACACTTTTTTCAGTAGCAACCAAATCAGTACCTGCGCGCACCTGCACATCAACCGACTGACCATCATACCCGCTTTCAGTAATGTCCACCCGCAGGGGAAATTCATTGCCTCTGTAGGCCACCGCATTGTGCTTGACTTCTCGAATAGCCACATCCCTGCGCGGTATAGTATCTCCCAACCCGACAGTGAAAATGGGATACATATACGACCGGTAGGCGGGTGAAATACCTCTGTTGTAGATGCCATCGGTCACCAACAAAACAGCGGCTAGATTTTCCCCTAAAAGGTCATCCTCGCTTTGCCTGAAAAATCCCGATAAGTCTGTGTAGGGAGCATCAAAAACAAGCGAATCACCGACAAGTGGCTTCATGATCACACGGTAATCCTTCTTGTCTTCCAATAGGCTTTGCAAATCTCTTAATTGGTCGGCAAACAGCTTGAGAGCTTCAGGAGAATGAATAGCCTCAACGGAGGCTGAATTGTCTACACCGATAAGCACAATCGGTCGCTCCACCTCGTTGGTTACATGCCGAATGAGCGGGTTCAGAAAAAGTAACAATATGAGTAAGACTACCAGAAATCGAAGGGAACCAAGTATCAAATTTTGATTTTTGCTCCAAGGCACTCCCTGCTTGGAATATAGCCAATAGGCCAAGCCAAACGATACGATGATTGTAGGCAGAACCCACCAAATTGGTAAACCAAAATCAATGAAACTTCTATTCATAAAATAAAAGAGCCGCTTGATATGAACGGCTCCTTGGTAGAATGTTTATCCAAATATTATGTAAGCATGCCGCCATCCACTTGAATGGTCTGTCCAGTTATGTAAGCGGACATATCTGAAGCTAAAAATACGCAAGCATCCGCCACATCTTCGGGCTGTCCGCCTCGCTTCAATGGAATGGCATCTCGCCACGTTTGCACCACAGCCTGATCCAGCGCATCGGTCATTTCTGTTTCGATGAAACCGGGCGCTATAGCATTGCAACGGATATTTCGTGAGCCTAATTCTAAAGCAACCGATTTAGTGAATCCAAGAATACCGGCCTTAGATGCCGCGTAATTGGCCTGTCCGGCATTTCCTTTCAATCCAACAACCGACGACATATTGATGATTGAGCCGGACCGCTGCTTCATCATGGTCTTGCAAGCCGCCTTCACAGTATTGAAGCACGACTTCAGGTTTATATTCATGATTTCATCCCAATGCTCCTCACTCATACGCATCAGCAGGTTGTCACGAGTGATGCCGGCATTGTTCACCAAAATGTCCAGTCCGCCGAAATCTTTCACCACATTGTCAATCAATTCTTGCGCCGCGGCATAGTTTGACGCATCCGAGCGGTAGCCAATGGCCTTGATGCCGTGTGCCTCCAATTCCTTGGCGAGTGCCTCACCTTTTTCTACACTAGACAAATAGGTAAAGGCCACATTGGCACCATTTTCGGCAAATCGCATAGCCACTGCTCGACCAATGCCCTTTGATGCGCCTGTGATTAAGGCAATTTTTCCTTGAAGTAGTTTCATTTAAGTTGCTGATTTACTTGATGGGTCAAAAGTAAACCGATCCTAACAAATGGAAGGAATCTAATATCAATCAAATACGGTCTTTGAAATCTGCCCAAAATTTCCACCACCGAAGCAAACATTCGGCTCTCGGGTTATCTTTGCCACGCACAAACAAACCAAAGATTTTTTATGGCTTCAAAATATGATCTCATCGTAATCGGTAGTGGACCCGGCGGATATGTGGCTGCCATTCGCGCATCACAGCTTGGCATGAAAGTAGGCGTGGTGGAGCGCTCCGAACTGGGCGGCATCTGCCTCAACTGGGGCTGTATACCCACCAAGGCATTGCTTAAAAGCGCGCAAGTGTTTGAATATATCAACCATGCGGCAGATTATGGTGTGGAAGTGAAGGGTGCCAAAGCCGATTTTGAAGCCATGGTGAAAAGAAGCCGTGAAGTAGCCGGCGGCATGAGCAAAGGCATTCAGTTTTTGTTTAAGAAAAATAACATCGATCATATAGCCGGGCACGGCACCTTGAAGAAAGGAAAGAAAGTGGAAGTGAAAGATGCTGATGGGAAAGTGGCCGTGTATGAGGCCAACCATATCATATTGGCTACCGGCGGCCGCTCACGCGAATTGCCAAGCATGCCGATTGACGGCAAGAAAATTATTGGTTACCGTGAAGCCATGGTATTGCCTAAGCAGCCCAAAAAAATGGTAGTAGTAGGGTCAGGAGCCATTGGTGTAGAGTTCGCCTATTTCTACAATAGCATTGGCACAGACGTGACAATTATAGAATTCATGGATCAGATCGTGCCTGTGGAGGATGAGGAAGTGAGCAAGCAACTGGAGCGCTCATTCAAAAAGGCCGGCATGAAGATCATGGTGAGTTCGGAAGTGACCAAAGTGGACACCAAAGGCACGGGCTGCAAAGTGACCGTGAAAACCAAAAAAGGTGAAGAAATCATCGAATGCGATATCGTATTGTCGGCCGTGGGTGTAACCACCAACATCGAAAACCTTGGTCTAGAAGAAGTTGGCGTAAAAACCGACAAAGGCAAGGTGCTAGTTGATGATTACTACAAAACAAACGTAGAAGGCGTGTATGCCATTGGCGATATCGTGAAAGGTCAGGCACTGGCGCACGTGGCATCTGCCGAGGGCATCATCTGTGTGGAGAAAATTAAAGGCATGCATGTGGAGCCGCTCGATTATAACAACATACCGGGTTGTACCTACTGCTCACCAGAGATCGCATCGGTTGGTTATACTGAAAAGGCGGCTAAGGCGGCCGGTTATGAAATAAAAGTGGGCAAATTCCCTTTCTCTGCATCAGGCAAAGCGAAAGCAGCCGGCGCATCAGATGGTTTCATCAAGGTAATTTTTGATGCGAAATACGGCGAATGGCTGGGTGCACACATGATTGGTGCCAACGTAACCGAAATGATCGCTGAGGCCGTGGTAGCCCGTAAGTTGGAAACCACCGGACACGAAATCATAAAGTCTGTGCACCCACACCCTACTATGAGTGAGGCTATTATGGAAGCAGCCGCAGCGGCCTATGGCGAGGTGATTCACTTGTAAGAGTTACAAAAGTTCTTATTAAGGCCATCCTATGCGGGTGGCCTTTTCTTTTTTATTAAAAAAAATCAGTCAACTATTGCGCAAGCAATTACTTGCGTATATATTTGCAAGCATATACTTGCATTTAAAAATCCGAAATATGGAATAGGATTTCGTAATGAAGGATAAAAGTGCAAGAAAATCAGGCACTTAGGTGAGGAGGCATAATTGACACTTATGCTGACGAGCCAATGAAATAGTAAGTGCCTGATTTTGAAGCAATTTTATCATGTAATAGGAAGCCTATTGCATATTCCGGGTTACAAAATGGAAATAAGACGAGACGTGTTTCAGGCCATCGCCGATCCCACTCGTAGGGGCATATTGGCAAGTCTTATTAACAAGCCAAAAAACCTCAACGCCATCGCTGAGCAATTTGACATGACACGTCAGGCTGTATCGCTCCATGTGAAAGTACTGACCGAATGCGGCGTGATCTCTATCCAACAAGAAGGGCGCGAGCGATACTGCTATGTGGAAGCCAAAAAATTGGCAGAGGTTGATGACTGGCTTGAACCCTTCCGAAAACTGTGGGAACAGCGCTTCACCCAACTGGACGATCTACTCCACCGCATGAAAGAAGACGAAACACCCATTCCCGATTGATTTTACTATTTCAAAAAACTATAAACCAAAAACCCATGACCGAAACAAAATACACCACCGATCACGCCAATAAGCAACTGCACGTTGAGCGCCTATTTCATGCACCCGTTGCGCTCGTTTGGCGCGCTTGGACAGAACCCACTCTGCTTGACCAATGGTGGGCACCTAAGCCATGGAAAACCGAAACCCAATCGATGGATTTCCGCGTGGGTGGCTCGTGGCGATACTGCATGTGCGGCCCTGCAGGCGAAAGACATCATTGCAAGGCCGATTTTATGGCCATCGATAAGGAAGTATCCTATAAACTCCAGGATGTGTTTTGCGACGAAAACGGGATAGCCAATCCCGACTTTCCGAGTGTGATTTCAACCATCCACTTCCACATACAAGGCAACCAAACGCTGGTAAAAGTGCTGGCCACTTATCCATCAGCAGAAGCACTGGATCAGATCATCGCAATGGGCTTCAAAGAAGGATTTGCCATGGCTCACGAGAATTTGGATGCGCTGTTGAAGGAATTGATATAATCCATTCTCCAAGATCAGAAACCCGGCATACGTGTCGGGTTTCAAATCAGACTTCCTTGGGTTTTCTTTGTCAAGGCCAATCAAAGTGGCTATTTTTATCTTTGCATCCAATAATTATGTGCGGTCAATGAAAGTACTTATCGATATTCCAGACAGAGAAGCAGCTTTCGGAATGAAAGTGTTGAAAAGCCTTTCATTCGTGAAAAAAGCACACCCAATGTCCGCCTCTTCAGTGGCACTATGGAATGATCTAACGGAGGCCGCAGAAGACGTACGTCAGCATAAAATGGGTAGTATCAAGTTGAAAACAGCCCAAGAACTCCTCGATGAGTTATAAACTCCTTCCCACCCGAAGATTTGAAAAGGAAATCAAGCGATTGGTTAATAAATTTCCATCTTTAAAATTTGAATTTAAAGAGTTGGTCGCCACCCTTAGTGATAATCCCGAACTGGGTACCTCAATCGGAAGCAATTGCTACAAAATACGACTCAATATCTCAAGCAAAGGAAAAGGCAAACGAGGAGGCGCACGCGTAATCACCTATGTTTACACCACCGGTCAGACACTGTATTTCCTCACCATTTATGACAAATCGGAGAAAGCCGACCTTAAACCAAATGAACTAAAAACGATGGTGAGTCAATTGGACTTAGGTGACAATCCGTGATCAACTGGATCTACTTTACTCACCCCCTCTCCATCAGCTCCTGTATCCGCTCCACCTCCACCAAAAACGCATCATGTGCATACGGCGACTCCAGCCGATGCAGCACACTGTTGGGAATATGCGCTGCTAAGAATTCCTGCTCACATATCGGGAAGAGCAAATCACTCTCAATACCAAATACAATCGCCTGTGACCGAATGCCGGCCAAAGCCGCCTCTCTACTCGTCCTGCCCCGCCCTACATCATGGCTGTCCATCGCTTTAGACAAATAATAATAGGCATCTCGTGTAAAGCGATCGGCCAATTTTTGCCCTTGGTAGCGCTGATACGAACTGGCCGAAAAACCATCCTTTCGGTCGTCCATATCTGTTTGCTTCAGATTGTAAATATCGTACCCACGGTACGATAACATGCCGATGGCCCGAGCAGCCGCTATTCCTTGGGCTTCATCCGGATGTTCCAGCGCCATGCGCTGCGCCTCGTTGAACGCAATGCCCCACGCCGAATGCACCGCATTAGTCGCCATCGGCACAATCACATCGAACACATCAGGCTCTCGCACCGCCCACTCCAGCAACTGCTGACCGCCCATAGAGCCGCCAATGCCCACGCGTATTTTCCCCAAACCCAAATGAGCATGTAATTGTCTATGCGCCTCCACCATATCACGTATCGTCAGCATGGGCACTAGCGCCCGATTGGGAAGCGTGCTGCCATAGCACGATCCCAGCATATTGGCACAAATGATAAAATCCTTCATTGGATCAAAAAGCTTCCCCTCACCTACCAATCCGGGCCACCAATCTGTCACTCGGCTACTTCCCGTGAGCGCATGAAACACCCACACTACATTCGATTTGTCTGCATTCAGCGTTCCATACGTGCTGTATGTCACGCGCCAATCCTGCAATACCTCGCCACACTCCAAGTGCAGCGGCTTTTCACCTACCCATACATGCTGATTCATATGCGCAATTTATCATTCAGGCCTTAGCACCTTTCCCTGTTCGGGAGGTTGCTAGCGCGTCACAGAGCCTGTCTCTCAGCGCTTCTTTATAAATCGATCCCTCGATTTGATGGGTGCAAACGTACAAACTGAAAAATCAGATACCCAAGCCATGACAAAATAAATTTAGAAAAGAACCAAGACAGTTAAAGAAGACATTGTGAATCTTAAATCATCTGACTTGGCATAGAATAAATGGCCTAGCCCAACAGATACCCCATCGCTAATTTTTCATATTCCTTCACCTGCCGATCTACCCAATCTTCTGAATTGCCCAGTTCGCTTGCCATAAGTCGAGCAACCTCAGGTGCCATGCGAATGCTGGCTCTTGCATCCAAAAAGAGCATGCGCATGCGTCGTGCCAACACATCTTCTACCGTGCGAGCCATTTCTTCTCTTACTGCCCAAACCACCTCGGCGCGCAAGTGAGGATAAACATCATCCAATCTTTGACCCAATTTTGGATAGTTGTCCACGAGTTGCAGGATCGCCAACCGATCAGATCCGTAGACATGCAAGTGATCATTTTCATCAAAGTGCTGGACATAACCATACAGGGGCATATTCGCCGTGAGGCATGGTCGTTCGTGCAGCCCGGCTATCCAAGCGGATTGATCCACCACATCTTGCGCCATTTTTCGATAGGTTGTCCATTTGCCGCCAACCACTGTGACGAGTCCGGAGAGTGACACTTTGATTTGATGCGTACGCGAAATACCCTTGGTCTCTTTATCTTCTGTATTTGGCAAAGGCCTCAATCCGGCAAAAACACTCAGCACATCGCTGCGCTTGGGGGCACGTGTCAAATAGCGTCCGGCCGTCTGAAGAATAAAATCTATTTCTTGATCTGTGGCTCGCGGTTCGAGATTGGTATGCTCCATCTGCGTATCGGTAGTGCCCACGATCACCTTGCCATGCCAAGGCACTGCAAAAAGCACCCGCCCGTCATCGGTCTTAGGAATCATAACTGCAGATCTCCCTTGCAGAAAACTGGCATCAAGCACCACATGTACCCCTTGACTTGGTTTTATCGTTTTGCGCTCTTGTGGTTCGTCCATCGTCAGGATGTCGTCCACAAATACACCAGTGGCATTTATCACCCCTTTAGCCGTAATAGTATAAGCCCGATCCGTCTCTACATCTATTGCGCGTACACCTTTTGCCAATCCCTCATCATTTTTGATCAGGCCTGTTACCTGCATATAATTCAAGAGAGTAGCACCATTCTTATGTGCAGTTTGCGCCAGTGAAATGGCCAATCGAGAATCATCGAATTGACCGTCATGGTAAATCACTCCGCCACGCAGACCTTCTGTTTTGATATTCGGAATGGCAACTATCGTCTCTTCCTTAGAAATATGCTCTGAAGGTCCGAGCCCTAAATTGCCCGCCATCATATCATATACCTTCATCCCCACCATGTAGAAAGGACCATCCCACCAATCGTAATTAGGTATTATAAAAGCTTGATTTTTAACCAAGTGTGGCGCATTTTGGCGCAGCAACCCACGCTCGTGCAGCGCCTCTAAGACCATGGAAATATCGCCTTGCGCGAGGTAGCGAACACCCCCGTGCACCAGTTTCGTGCTTCGACTAGACGTACCTTTGGAGAAATCGGCCTGCTCGAGCAGGAGGGTCTTGTACCCGCGGGTGGCGGCATCTACGGCCGTACCCAAACCGGTAGCCCCACCGCCAATGACGACCAAATCCCACAGGTTATTGTCGTCCATCGATTTCAGCATCGTATCTCGATTCATTTGTGCTTTCTATTTTTCGGGTTCAATCCACATTTTTGCTCGTTCAACGGCTCTTCTCCAAGTGTCAAAAGAGATCGTAAGATTCGCCTCCGTTTGAAATTTTCGATCCATTTGCCACAAGGTGTGTAATTCCGACATAGACCCCCAAAACCCCACCGCTAAACCCGCAAAATATGCCGCACCAAGAGCGGTTGTTTCCAACACTTTCGGCCGAACGACCGTGGTGCCCATCACATCTGCCTGCATCTGCATCAAAAAATCATTGGCTGTTGCTCCCCCATCCACTCTGAGCTCTTGAATGGGTAAATGAGCGTCTGCCGCCATCGCATCCATCACTTCTTTGCTTTGATAACAAATAGCCTCCAATGCTGCCCGAGCTACGTGCCCTCGGGTAGTGCCTCGGGTAATACCGATAAGGAGTCCTCTGGCAAATGGATCCCAATGAGGCGCGCCCAATCCGGTGAAGGCCGGAACAAGATATACTCCCCCATTGTCAGTTACCGTTTTAGCCAAATCCTCAATTTCACTAGCGTGCGAAATAAGTTCGAGTCCGTCTCGTAACCATTGCACTACAGCTCCACCCATAAATACACTGCCTTCCAACGCATACGTCGTTTCATTACCCATTTTCCAAGCAATGGTGGTCAGGAGCTGATGTGTCGATCGCACCGCCTTTTGGCCTGTATTCGTCAAAATGAAACACCCCGTGCCATAGGTGTTTTTCACCATGCCCGGCTGCACACACATTTGCCCAAACAAAGCCGCCTGTTGATCGCCCGCCATGCCGCTAACGGGTATCGACGCGCCAAACAAAGATGGTAGTGTTTCACCGTACACTTCGCTGTTCGATCGCACATCCGGCAACATCGATTTCGGTATGCTAAATAAATCCAGTAAGTCTTCGTCCCATACCAAGGAATGAATGTTGAAAAGCATTGTTCGGCTCACATTAGACACGTCCGTCGCATGCACTTCGCCACCGGTGAGGTTCCACAGCAGCCAACTGTCGATGGTACCAAAGGCCAATTCTCCGCGATCCGCCTTCGCTCTAGCACCGGGCACATGGTTGAGTATCCACTGCACTTTGGTGGCTGAAAAATAGGCGTCTATAACCAAGCCTGTCTTTTGCTGAATGCGCTCTGCCCAACCGGCCATTTTCAATTCTTCGCATCTTTCTGCCGTGCGCCGATCTTGCCAAACGATGGCGTGGTGAATAGGCATGCCGGTCTTTCGATCCCAAAGTACGGTCGTTTCTCGTTGGTTCGTAATACCGATCGCCGCGATATCTGTGGCAGGAATTGCGTGTTGCGAAAGCACTTGCCGAGCCACGGCCAACTGCGTATTCCAAATCTCAAGGGCATCATGTTCCACCAAGCCTGATTGAGGAAAATACTGCTGAAATTCTTGCTGTGCCACGGCACACACATGGCCCATTTTATCAAAAAGGATGGCACGTGAACTAGTAGTGCCTTGATCGAGCGCAAGGATGTAACGAGACATGCGGAATCTTTTGGTTTAAGCTACAAAATCTTTGATTCAGCGACAGATGAATTGAATATTTTCTTTGAACCGTCCGATTAGAATTGAATATCCAATTACAAGTCATTAACTTAAGGGCTGTATATTAGGCAAATCATTGAATTGACTTGGGTATTAGCTAGCCCTTTAGAGCCGTTCAAACAGTGTGTAATGAGTGAGAAAAAGAATTTTTTGGTGGTGGATGATGACGAGATTTTCTTGTTCACGGCCACTTACGTCCTAAGCCGAAGTTTTCCCGGTTTCAAAATGGTGACCAGCCGAAACGGTGAAGATGCATTGCATAGGCTCGAAGAGATGAATCCTGGTGCGCTCTTTGTGGATCTAAACATGCCCATTATGGACGGGTGGGAATTGCTAGACAAAATAGGCCTCCAAGGGAAATCACCGGATTTTCCTGTGGTAATCGTGACATCCTCCATTGATCCGTCGGATAAGCAACGGGCAGCAAATCATCCGCTAAAACCGCAGTTCGTAGAAAAGCCGCTCTCCGAAGAGAAAATCCTGAATTTGAATCTTAAGATAGCCGAGTGATATTGGCACCAAGAGCGTTCAATCGTGTATCAATGTATTGATATCCCCTGTCTATTTGCTCCACATTATGGATGAGGCTCTCGCCTTTTGCAGACATAGCCGCTATCAATAACGATACTCCGGCACGAATATCCGGAGAGGTCATCTGAATGCCTTTTAACGGGAAAGCTTTATTTAACCCGATTACTGTGGCTCGGTGTGGATCACACAAGATGATTTGCGCTCCCATATCGATGAGTTTATCTACGAAAAAGAGTCGACTCTCAAACATTTTTTGATGGATAAGCACGGTTCCCTTTGCTTGGGTGGCCGTGACCAAAATGATGCTGAGCAAATCGGGAGTAAGTCCTGGCCAAATAGCATCTGCGATCGTCAAAATGGAGCCATCGATGTACGATTCGATTTCATAAGACGATTGAGCCGGAATATGAATGTCATCCCCGATGAAATCCATATGAATGCCCAACTTCTGGAACGTGCTCGGGATCAATCCCAATTGGTCAATTCGCGCATTTTTAATGTTAATCTCTGAACCGGTAATGGCCGCCATGCCAATGAAACTACCTATTTCGATCATATCAGGCAACATCGTGTGCTCCGTGCCCCTCAGGGATGTGACTCCTTGAATTTTTAACAAATTCGAGCCGATTCCTTCTATTTTGGCACCCATACGCACGAGCATATTGCACAATTGCTGGATGTAAGGTTCGCAAGCGGCATTGTAGATGGTCGTTTCGCCTTCTGCCAATACGGCCGCCATGATGATATTGGCTGTGCCTGTTACAGAAGCTTCGTCAAGTAGCATGTATGCGCCGCGCAACTTGCTACCGTCTACGGTGTAAAATGAAGTTTCAGCGTCGTAATGGAAAGTGGCTCCTAGTTTTTCAAAACCAAAAAAGTGCGTATCCACGCGTCGACGGCCAATTTTATCACCTCCAGGTTTAGGCATTTTACCTGTACCAAATCTGGCCAACAGAGGCCCTAGGATCATAATGGAACCACGGAGAGCTGCCGCCTTTTCTTTGAATTCCGGTGTGTCCAAAAAATCGACACGCACGGATTTGGCTTGGAACTGATAGGATTCATCGCCGATCTTCTTTACATCCACACCCAAATCGGCCAGCAGTTCGATGAGCTTCATTACGTCTCGAATGTTCGGGACTTTATGAATAACCATCGGCTCGGCTGTGAGTAGCACGGCAGAGATGATTTGAAGGGCTTCATTTTTGGCACCTTGAGGAACGATAGCACCCTTGAGTGGATTTCCTCCCTGAACGCGAAACGAACTCATTTACTTGAATCTTCTTCGGTTGTTTGGATTGCCCCCGTTTCCACGCTGATTGTTTTGGAACTTGCGTGATTTCATCCCTTGACCTTTATGGCCGCAGGGTCCACCGTTTCCTTTGCGCGGCTTCACGAAAGCCGGTTTGCCTAGGTCAAACAGCTTAAATTCCTTCACATTATTGATATCGATATCCAATTGATTGTTTGACATCCTTCGGATATTCATCAATACCATCTCATCTTCGATTAGATCTTTATTCCATGTGTGGAAGAAACTCTTCATCAATTTGCCGATTACAATTACGGCTCCCTCTTTTTCCTTAGGATCCTCCAACGCGATAGCCTTTTCGATCAGCAATTCGATAGAGCGGCCATAATGCTTGTATTTTATTTCATTGGAAAAATAGCCCACGCGCTTTGGTTTTTTCAGCAAGAGCGACGGCTCAGGCTTGGTGTAGGGTGAGTCTACGTCTATTTTGAATTCAGAAATGATATAGATGTCGTCCCATATCTTTTGATCGTAATCCTCAGCGTCTTTATTCAAATTTGGGTTGATCTGCTTCATGAGCTCCACCAAAGTGGCCGCCATCACGGTTCGTTTTCCTTTGTCCGGTTCGTTCTGAATGTGCGCTACCAGATTCTGTACATTTCGCCCGTATTCTCTCAGTTTCAAATGGGCGCGCTGCGTGTTATATTCCATGCTCTCTTTATATCTAGCCCAAAAGTATAAAATTCGGTGCGTAAGGTTACCTTTAATCCAATAAGTAATCTGGGAATGACCCGAATTAAGTGAAAGCACTGGTATCAGAGCAGGAACAATTGCAAAAACAAGCCGTGACGCGCATCTTACGATGGGCCTACGGGCTGCTTCCCTTTGCGTATGGCATCATCATCTTGACACGCGTGATCACGGGTCATTGGGAAACGGTCTCCTTCGTGCTCGTGGCATCAGCCATTACCCTGATGGCCTACCTATTTCTGCGAAAGGACAAACTGGAAACAAGCATCATTATTTTCATCTTTTCGCTGATTTTGGTAGTGACGATGCTCTGTACGCTCAATAACGGCATTCATGACATTGGCATAGTCGCCTACCCCGTTGTATTGCTTTTGGCCAGTTTGATGTTGCGCTTTTGGCAGCAGGCGGTGGCCTTTTTACTCATTCTTGCATCCATTTTTTGGTTGGCCCTTGGCGAAGCGTGGGGCTATTATTCACCCGTTCCTGTTGGTCAAAGCTCAGTGGCTGAATTGATTATCATTTTCGTGGTTATAGCCAGTGGTGGTTTGATCTGCTATCGCATTGCCAAGCAACTGAAAAAAATGGTGGCACGCACAGACAAAAAAGTATTGCGGCGACTGGCCACAACTGAAAAACTAAAGCGATCGCTTGATCAAAAAATAAAATTAACTAGCGCCGTGCATGCCCAAGTAGCCCACAGCATTGCCATTATCCGAGACTTACTTAATCACCAGCCCGATCAACCGCTGAAATCACTCCCCGAACAACTGTTGACTATTGAGATCATTCATGCGGAGCTGCATCGTCTAGGAGTGGAGCGCGTCCTCGAACTGGATGGCTATCTCAACGCACTTTTTGTTCGGCAGCCCGATGCTTACGCCGGGTTGTCCAAGCAAATCTTTCCCGATCTGTATTTGAATGTGGATCAGTCTATGTCACTCGGGCTCATACTCAATGAACTGGCTCAGCAGCAACCGTTAACCGGCACTTTAGAGGCTAAAGAATACAAGGAGCAAATTCTATTGACTTTAACCGCCATAAAACCACTGCTTACATTGACGCCTTTAGCCGATATTATGGTGAGACAGTTGGCAGCCAAGATGACTTTGGATGGAAACGTTCTTTCACTCCGGTTTGACCTAAAAACCCAAGGACATGGCCTGTAAACTACCTTATAGCACCCTGGATGCCGCCATCGCTGAGATTATTCAGAAAGTGCTCCTGTTTGCTCCTATCGCCATATTGGGTATTGCTCTGGCGCTTTATTGGGTCAATGATCCCATGAAAGCACTCGTGCTTCTCGCTTTGATTCCCCTCTTTTTGGCTTTACTTGTTTTAGTCAAAAGAGGATACCTCAGGATCACCATCAATTTGCTTTTGATTTTGGTGAACCTCCTCGTGACGTGGAGCTGCACGACAGGAAATGGCCTACACGATATTGGGATAGTCATGTACCCCATTTGTGTACTCATCGCGGCTCTGCTCATGACGCCCAAAAACCTCATCGGATTTGGTGTTTTCACCGGTTTGTGCTTGGCCTACCTAGTCGCTGGCGAAGCGTATGGTTGGTACACCCCGTATGCGGTGTACGTTGGTCGGTTGGCCGACGTGATCATCCTTGGTTTGCTTTTGCTCACGGGTATGGTGACCACTTCGAACTTGGCCAAACGCTTGAGTGTTACCATGACGCAACGTGTGGCCGAAGGCGATGCGCAACGTGAGTTAAAAGCGCAATTGGAATCCAGCTTGGAACAAAAACACGAGCTATTTCGAGAGGTACACCATCGGGTGAAAAACCACTTGGCATTTATCAATAGTCTCATTGATTTGGAGACGATGAACAACCCTCAACTAGACAGGGTAAAAATTAGAGAATTGCAAAGCCGGGTGGTGGCAGTAGCGCGGGTGCATGATCAGCTGTATCATTCAGATAAATATGAGACGGTGGCCACCAAACGCTATTTGGAAGGGATCATTTCGCAGTTTATGATGACCTACCAACTGCAAGACACGCACACGGATCTTAAAATCGACGATTTTGAGATGGCGGTGGACAAGGTGATTTACTTAGGAATTTCCATCCACGAGATCATTAGCCTGATTGCCATTTATGCAGGCACTTCCAAAAGAGTCGAATACATTTTAACAAAAGGCAATAAGAAAGTGCACCTCACTATCATTTTCGATCACCACAGCAACAAGCGTATCACTGACCAAACAGAAAAAATTGAGTTGCTACAATTCTTGGCTAACAAAATAAATGGCAAACTGGAAGTAGTAAGCGGAGAGAAAAAAGCACTCTTCGAACTCGAATTTCTGCCCAACTAATCAAGTACTGCAATACACTTCAGTTCTATGGCTATGGGCGTAGGCAAAGCATTCACTTCCACTGTGGTGCGGCACGGTTGAGCTTCTTTGAAATATTCGGCATAGATGCGATTGAAGGTCTTGAAATCGTCTTTCATGTTAGTCAAAAACACCGTAACATCCACCAGTTGATTCCAAGAGGCACCCGATGACTCCAGAATGGTTTTTACATTTTTGAAAACCGAGTGGCATTGTGTCTCAATGTCGTAGGAAAGTATGTTTCCCTGCTCATCCAGTTCCACACCCGGTATTTTCTTGCTGCCTCTTTCACGTGGGCCTACACCAGAGAGAAAAAGTAAATGACCCACCCGACGAGCATGTGGATACGCACCAACGGGCTCAGGGGCTCTGTCCGCATTGATTGTGTTTTCAACCATGAGTTTCATTCATTAAGTCCTCGATTTCTTCAGCTTCAATAGGAATGTTCGCCATGAGGTTAATGTGGCCTTTCTTCGTAATCACGATGTTGTCTTCCAGCCGAATGCCGATTCGCTCCTCCGGCACATAGATGCCCGGCTCCACGGTAAACACCATGCCCGGCTCAAACTTTGCATAAACACTGGCCACATCATGCACGTCTAATCCTAAATGGTGCGAAGTGCCGTGCATGAAATATTTTTTGTAGGCGGGCCAATCCGGATCTTGATTTTTCACGTCCGTTTTATCTATCAAGCCCAAATCCAATAATTCCTTTTCCATCATACTACCTACAGATTTATGATATTCGGGTATCACATTGCCGGGTGTCAGCAATTCGATAGCTCCCCGCTTCACACGAAGCACGGCATCATAGATAGCCCGTTGGCGCTTGGTAAATCGGCCATTCACCGGGATGGTCCGCGTCATGTCTGCGTGGTAATTGGCATATTCGGCTGCCACATCCAAGAGCAGCACGTCACCGTCCTGCAATTGTTGATCATTTTGAAGATAATGCAACACACACGAATTGGCTCCTCCTGCAATAATCGGCTCATAGGCAAATCGACGGGAACGGTTCAACTGAAATTCATGGAGCAAATCGGCCTCCACCTGATATTCCCATCGACCCGGCTTCACCGATTTCAGTATGCGACGAAATCCTTTTTCGGTGATGTCACAGGCCGTCTGTATCAGGTCTACTTCAATGGCTGATTTCACAGAGCGCAAGGCATAAATGACGGGCGGCAAGCGCTGGTAGGTATGAACAGGATACTTCTCTTTGCACGCTAGTATGAAGCGATCGTTGCGCGTCTGCGTGGGCGATGAATTGCGAATATGCTCGTTTGTCTCCAGATAAATGTTTTCCGTTTCGGCGAGTACCATCAACAAGGTAAGGTCAAAATCCTCCGTCCACTTCACTTGCTGAATACCCGAGGCTGCACGACCTTCTTCTTTTGTGAATTTGTGTCCTTCCCAAACGGCTATGTGTTCGTTGGTCTTTCGTAGAAAAAGCACCTCCCGTAATTTTTCGTTGGGGTGATCTGGCGCCATAATCAGAATGGTTTCCTCCTGTTCGATACCGGTGAGGTAGAGTAAGTTGGTATTTTGACGAAAAACCATGGTGCCGTCTGCATTGGTAGGCAATACGTCATTTGAATGAATGATCACCGCCGAGTTGGGCTTGAGATTGGCCGCTAGTCTGGCACGATTGGAAATAAAAAGGTCAGGATCGATGGAGTGATACTTCATGGGTGAATGTTTTGTAACTTAACGCACTGTGCGCGTGCTAAAATTAGTCCTTCTTTTTCATCTGCCCTATGCCCTTTTGGCTCAGACACTCGGATTTGCCTTGGAGCAAATAGAAAGCAAAGCGCTAATCGAAAAAGGACTTACCGGCAAAGGGGTGAAAATAGGCATCATTGACGGTGGATTTTTGGGAGCCAATGAAGCACCGGCACTCGGAGGTCATTTTGAAGAAAATCGGGTAGTCTATTACAAAGATTTTGTCACGCCTCATCTTCAACCGTACGACGGCAACAAAGCCCTGAATGATGATCATGGCACGGACGTATGGCAATTGATCGGCGGATACCATGCTGAAAAGGACATTCAATATGGCCTGGCTACTGAAGCCACTTACTACCTAGCTCGGACAGATTATGACGCGTATGAAAAAAGGCAAGAAGAGCACAATTTGATTGCAGCCATGTCCGAAATGATTGCGCAAGGAGTCCGATTGTTCAATGTATCGTTGGGCTATACAAATGAATATTCAAATAGGTCAGAAGACTATACTCCGGACCAAATTGATGGCAAATCTACTTGGATCACGCAAGCGCTAGATTCCCTGCTGACCGTACATGATGTGTTGGTGATCGTGTCGGCAGGAAATGACGGTGACCTGCCTTGGCGCGTGCTGAGTGCGCCGGCTGACAGCAAGCATGTACTCGCCATCGGCGCAACCAAGCTTACGCAATGGGAAGAGATGTATTACAGTTCTATAGGGCCTGATTGGCTCCCGTATGTAAAGCCCGAACTTTCGGTTTTTTCCAATATTGGCACCTCCTACTCAGCACCGGTGATCACAGGATTGGCTGCTTGCATGATGCAATACGACAGTACATTGAAGACAAGTCAAATCAAGGACTTACTCATTCGATCCTCGCACCTGTATCCTTACCCCAACAATTACGTGGGATATGGCGTGCCCTCCTGTCCTAAACTCCTGCGATTGATGGCGGGTGAACAACAACCTCCGGCGCGTGTCTATCAAGCAAAAGATGATCATATCGCTTTAAAAATCGATTTCTTGAGTGCGGATATACAAGCCAATGGAAAAATAGTGGTGTATCACAAAAAGGAATGGAGGGTTATGTCGAAAGAAACGATCAAAGGATTGAATAAATTGAAAATTGATCGTCCGGCCGGCTGCACCCAATCCACGCTATTCGTTGGAAAAATGGCAATGGAAATCCTTTGGGAACAGGACTAGCGCTTGGGCTGTTAGGTTTTCTGCGGTAGGTTTGCTCACTAAATAATTAAGCTAAACAATGGAAACGGCAACACTTGAGAAACTCTCAGATCAGTTGGTAAACGTGTTGTGGAAATATGGGCCGAATATAGTTCTGGCCATTGTAGTGCTCATCGTCGGATGGATATTCATCAATGTGCTGCTGAAAATGATTCGGCGCATCATGGTGAGACGCCACACCGATCCTTCACTGATTCCGTTCATCCTCACGCTCATTAACATTGCGCTGAAAGTCCTCCTTGTGGTGACGGTCATCAGCATGGTAGGTGTGGAAGTCACCAGCTTTGTGGCCATGATCGGAGCGGCCGGCTTGGCTATCGGTTTGGCCTTACAGGGTACGCTTCAAAATTTCGCCGGAGGGGTCATTATTTTATTGATAAAACCCTTCAAAGCCGGAGATTTTATAGAAACTATCGGCCATACGGGCATTGTCACAGAGATACACATTTTCAATACGTATTTGAAAACAGTAGATAACAAGACCGTCATTATTCCGAATGGGCAACTGGCTAATTCATCCATGATCAATTATACCAATGAACCTACGCGTCGGGTAGATTGGACCTTCAGCATTTCATATGGAGACAGTGCCAAACTGGCACGGGAAGTACTAACGGAGCTGATCGAAGTTGACAAGCGAATCAAAACTAATCCTGCACCCTTCATCGGTCTCAATCAACTGGCAGACAGTTCGGTAAATTTTGTAGTTCGCGTATGGGTAGACACCCCCGACTATTGGGATGTGTATTTTGAAATGAATGAAAATGTGTACAATCGTTTCGCGGAGCGAGGTTTGCGTATTCCTTTCCCGCAGTTGGATGTGCATGTGCACAAATAGGCTATTCGAGCGGGAGATTGGATTTTTAGATTTTTATTTCTCAATATTTAATAAATTGGATCGTTTGAATCACTAACTCACCCACGCTATGTCCATCATTTATCTACTGCTCACCCTGTTAGTTTCCTCTCCAGAAGTTTCGACCTTTCAAAAACCAAATGTGACCGCCGAAGAAAAGCAAATGCTGCTTGACAGGCACAATTATTGGCGGGCACAAGTAGGTGTCCCTCCGCTGACTTGGTCAGATGAAATGGCAAACCTTGCCGATGATTGGGCTCGGCAATTAGCTAACAACGGATGTGAATTTGAACATCGGCCGAACAATGACTTTGGAGAAAATCTGTTTATGGGTACAGTTGGCTATTACACGGCCGGCGATGCTGTGGATGCATGGGGCAATGAAATTAAAGACTATAACTATACCACCAACAAATGCAAACCAGGGGCCATGTGTGGCCACTATACGCAAGTGGTATGGAAAAACAGTACGCAAGTGGGTTGTGCCAAGTCTATCTGCGATGGCAATGTTACATGGGTTTGTAACTACAATCCACCGGGCAATTATGTCGGGCAGAAACCATACTAACCCACATTTGGCAACTTGGGTGAGTCAAAACCTTGTCGAAAAAACCCAAACACGCATAAAAAGAGTACAACAAATAAGGCCTCAATAAGGCCAAAAACAACGCCAATACTGCCTAAATACAATTTAGTTGGAAAAGTCCAAAGATTTACCCCATCTTTGTAGACCCAGTTTTAGACAATGAGACCAAACCCAGTCGTTTATCTTGTCGATGATGATGCCATCTATCACAGCATTACCGAAATGCTTTTGGCACGTGTCTCACGACCTGTACAATTTAAAGGATTCAACCAAGGCCGTGCAGCCATGGATCAACTCCTGAAGGATAAAGATGATTCGCAGGCGCTTCCTGATCTTATCCTGCTTGATATCAATATGCCCGTGATGAACGGGTGGGAATTCCTAAATGAGTTTTCTTCCGTTCATGCCACGCTATCAAAAAAGCCAAGGATTAGCATGATGTCTTCCTCTTCGTTGCAGGACGATATCTCGCGAGCAATGACCGATCAAAACGTGATGGAGTTTGTAACCAAGCCTATCACCATCGAGAAATTGGAAGGGCTGACTGCAGAGATTTAACCTCGAGGGGGAATTTTGCAATAAATCGCCTTTCTAAGTCCAAACCTTCCGAATAATGCCCTAATTTTCGAGGGCATGATTATTCATCTACTATCAAGTCCGCGCAATGTATCCACGGCGCTGATGTATGCGTTTGCTCAAAGAGCCGATACAAAAGTGATGGATGAGCCCTTTTATGGGTATTATTTGTGCAAGCATGGTGTTGGGCATCCCGGCAAAGCAGAAATTATTAACGCAATGGAATGCACATTTGATGGGATCATCCGGCAAATCAATGAGCTTCAGTCACGCCATTCGCACGTTTTTATCAAAAACATGGCGCATCACTTGATAGAAACGCCTTTGGATTTTCTCAGGTCGTATAAAAACATTCTTTTCATAAGACATCCTAAAGAGATTATAACATCATTTGCTAAAGTGATCCCTGCTCCGACCATGCAGGACATAGGTGTGCAGCAGCAGTCCGTTCTATTTGATGAACTCAATCGTTCTTGCGTGCATGCGCCGTTAGTGATCGATTCGGCTGAATTGATAAAAAATCCGGAAGCCCTTCTGAAAAAACTATGTGAAAGCCTAGAAATCCCATTTTCAAAACAAATGCTTTCCTGGGAAACAGGGGGCATCCCTGAAGATGGTATTTGGGCAAAATATTGGTATGAAAATGTTCATAACAGCACCGGATTCCAAACACCTCGCAAAAAGGAAGAACCCTTACCTCCTCATTGTACGGTTCTTTTGGAAGAGGCTCTTCCGTTCTATCATGCACTGTCAAGACACACAATAAAAATCTAACCATGCTCCAACAATACAATCCAAAAAATGCCAATATCCAGATTTGGGTAGGCGATCGCTTGTACCCTAGGGAAGAGGCCAAAGTATCGGTCTTTGACAGCTCTGTTCAGGGCGGGGATACTGTTTGGGAAGGATTGCGCGTATATCCTGAAGGCATTCTGCATTTGGACAGACACCTCAACAGATTGTTTGAATCCGCCAAGGCATTAGCATTCGAGAACGTGCATGATAAACAATTCATTCGCTCAGCCATTCGACAGACATTGGAGGCAAATGGAATGACCAACGACACTCATATTCGGTTGACTTTGACGCGTGGGGAGAAAATTACTTCCGGTATGGATCCACGCTTAAATCAGAAAGGGTGTACGCTAATCGTATTAGCCGAATGGAAGCCGTTGGTTTATGATAATGAATCGGGCATTCGGGTGATTACCTCATCACAGCGACGTAACGGCCCACAGTACCTCGATTCCAAAATCCATCACTCCAATCTGTTGAATAACATTTTCGCTAAGATACAAGCCAATATAGCGGGAGTAGATGCGGCGGTCATGCTGGACGAACGAGGTTTTGTGGCGGAACTGAATGATACTAATTTGTTTCTAGTGAAAAATGGTGTGTTGTATACGCCCTATGCCCATGCCTGCCTTCATGGAATCACCCGTGGCTTTGTAATGGAATTGGCTCAAGAAAAGGGAATAACCGTTTCCGAGAGGGATCTATCGCTCACAGAGTTTTATAATGCAGACGCTGTATTTGCAACCGGTACTATGGGCGAATTGACCCCTGTAACAGAGATAGACGGTCGAATCATTAAGAACTCCGCGAAAAATGAAATCCGGTTAAAGTTGGTTGAATTGTTTGCGAGAAATCGACCTCTTCACTGCCAAAAGGCATAAAAAAAGGTCTCCGAAGAGACCTTTAAATTTTTAGCATGACTGCTATTCGATCTTAGAAATAAAGCATGAAGCCTGCTCCTACACCGAATGAGCTTACGCCATCCCAGTCACCGCTTCCCATGTTGTAGTTCAATGCAGGCTCGATAGCCACATTGTCACCCATGAAGATAGGATAACCAGCTTCCAACATGATGTTACCACCATTTGACTTCAATTCATCGGTTCCATCATCAATCTTCATGCTTCCTGTCAATGCATGTGTGTCGTGACATGATGCAGGGTACAAACTACCCATGATTGGGAT